>Ga0310786_10002987_pt1 | contig 25039 bp, 25 predicted proteins | sample AusTroGonzalo_MG_FD_203881 | JGI IMG/M metagenome (GOLD analysis project Ga0310786, IMG submission 203881) | Bovine rumen microbial communities from tropical cattle in Woodstock, Queensland, Australia - Gonzalo_03 (v2) (version 2) | ecosystem: Host-associated > Mammals > Digestive system >...
CCTCCCTTTATACAGTTGACGCCACCTCAACAAGCAGCGGCAAATGAGCCGCGACAGATTGCTTTGACAGGCGGGCCTGGTACTGGGAAAAGTGTCGTTTCTATATGGAGACATATTAGGAACTATCTGTCCAATCCCGTAAAAAGGAGTATGTTGGTAACATATACAACGACTTTGAAAGCCTATTTAGCTGCTTGTTGTAGGAATATTAATGATGACGGACGTCCTAATGTAGGATCTGAGTCATCAAGTAATGTAGGGACTTCAATAAGGAATTCAGAATTAATACATAATACTACTTTCGCAGAATTGATAATTGATGAAGCTCAAGATTTGTCAAATGATTATTATTCTGGTATTCCTTCTCCTCTTTCTTATGGAGCTGATGACTCTCAGATTTTATATCATGATCACTGCTCTACAGAAGCACAGTTACATAGTTTGTTTCCATCAAATGTGCTTTGTCCTTTAGATAGGAACTTTCGAAACACGCAAAGGATTATGCAGTTTGCAAGACAAGCTTTTCCTTATGCCAACATATCATTTAATGTCATTAATGGATTAGCAGATAACGTAGGAGAGAAACCAGTTCTTCTTATCTCAAACACTTTTGATAAAACAAGAAATGCAATTGAAAGAATTGTAAATTCGTTTCGGGCAGATGATCATAATATTGCTATCTTAGTGCCATGGAGAGAGCATGTTAAGGCATTTCAGAAAAATGCCTTGAATTTCAAGAATATTGATCACAGTATTTACTATGAAGACCAAAATGATTTCCCCCATGGATGCGAAATAATAAAGAATGTTCATATCACCACTTTTAAATCTTCTAAGGGGTTGGAATTTGACACAGTTATCATCCCGAATTTTGATTTTATTATGCAATTGCCATACTTTGTTTCGGTTGAAGAAAACATGAATAGTGAGCAACTTGAAAGAATGGAAGAAACTATTCATAGGCTTGATAATTTGCAAAAAGATCATGATGTAATCGTGTCAAAGTTACCTCTATCTGATGGGCTATTCAAGGTAAGATACAGAAAGTTAATGTGTTCCTGGGAAGATATGTATGTAGCAGTTACACGTGCTAGAAGCAATCTTTATTTGATTAGTCCCAAAGATTTACCTCGCCTCAACTCAGTAATTGAAAAAGAAATATTATAATTATGAAAACGTATTTTTTCCCAATTCAGTCAACCTCTTTAGCACACTATTTTGCTACAGCTATAATTAAGCCAGCTAAGTATTTCGACAACAAAATAGCTGACATTCAAGATAAGTATAAAGATTTCCTGTTGTTCACAAGCAAATTTGGAACAGCTGAAACAGACTGTTGCATGGAGGTTATATTAACAGATGAAGAAATCTCTGACTTAATAGACGTAAACGAAGGGTGGTTCTTGTTCGACGAAAAACCTTTGCCAATTTCTCGAGTTAAAAGAATTTTTTTCTCTGACAATGAAAAGAAAGAGATTACAATTACAAATATTAGAATGAGTACCGCCTATATTCCTGACACTTTGATAGGAGTACAAGTCTTTGATAATAATCCTTCCGAGGTAATTAAAATACCATCAGATTGTGATGGTGTTAATCAGGAAGAAAAGATTGAAATGTTTGACAGATTCTTAGGCGCCTTGGCTCTTATGAAAACAGCAGGAGAACCTTATATGAATTACTCGCCAAACTACATCAACACACTATCCATTTTTAACTCATTAATTAAAGAGCAAATAAGCAAGATTGACCAGCATAATTTTAAGGACAGCTACAAAGGACTGTTCACAGGTTCTAATGGTTTTGAGACAGTTCTTCCATATCTTAGTAAAAAAATCGATGAGCAAATTCTTGTTAAAATAGCTAATGAAAACAACCAAGTTGTTAAAAAGGACAAGATAACTCATGTCATAGATGTTAATAGTTTTAACGACACGTGGACGTATACTATAGCCATTTTGAACAATTATGGTGTCGGCGATGAATCAAGAAGAAAAAGAATAGACGGATTGATTCAATCTCATTTCTCTGAAATAAAAAAAGGGAAAGCAGAAGGCGTGGCTCTTTGCTATGGCTACAATAGGGGATATTCTGCATTTGCAAAGGACTACGGAAAAGATGATAAGGTATCATATAAATATAAGTTGGAAAGTAGATTAGACTATTATTCCATCGAATCCGTTTATCAATACATATTTAACAATACAGTTTCAAGTTATTTCTCTTATATAGATGAATGGTGTCCTGTGTTTTCTGAGTGTCAGCCGAAAAAAAAGACTGATTATCTAATATTGGATGAGATTATAATTGGAGAAAAGAAAGCAAAAGTATTTTCCGAAGAATGGTGGACAAAATTGTATCCAACGTTTAATAAGGAGTTCGGACGTTTTGCTCAGGAAATCTTTCGTTTTTTTCAGGAAATTAGTAGTGATATTAAGGATGATATTGAAGATGAGCAAAAAGAAATGATCTCACAATATGAGAATAAATTGAATGAGTGTAAGAAAAAGATAAATGATTTGACAAAGCAGTTGAAGCAAAAAACAGAAGAGAATATATCTCTACTGCATCAATTGGAAAATCCCACAATGAGCGTCGTAGAAACTTCGATAAAAGATAATAAGAAGGATAATTTGAGAAGCCTAAAAGTTGGTGAGCTAAAAGAATTGGCAAAACAGAAGGGGCTAAAAGTACCTAATGGGGCTAAAAAGGAAGATATTATTAAGTTGCTTACTTGTCAACAACCTACTACATTTGACATTCCTTTTGAAACTGACAATAAATAGAATTGTATGTTTGAACAACTGATTGCCAATAGTAGTGATGCCCAATCTTTAGGCAATTATATCAGTAGTAATCAACTGCTGATAGATGAATTTGTCAATTCCAGTATTGAAAGTCAAAGGCAACAAGAGAGTCTTTTTCAACAATTTGTACTTCTAAATTCTAGAATACAAATAATGGATTCACTGGATTTTACCAAGAGTACAAATCGTGCATTTATTGCAATCTTATTTGACTATGCAGAAAGAGTTAATGCAGTTGCTGCTGCAGTTCAGTTGTATCAGATTATCCAAAGGCATAATTTAGGTATTGGTTCGCGACTAGAGGCATCGATGCTATATTTATATAATGTCCCTAATAATCAAGTATATGTTGACAGATTCGATGAGATTTGCTCAAAACTTCAAACAGCTATTAATGAAGAAGATGACAATGACAATAGGGCCATTGCCACATTCCTTAATTACTACTCGTCAGTAGTATATAATACCTCCCCTCATGCTCACTTCGCTCAAGATATAATATCAAAGGTAAATGCATCCGTGGATACATACCCTTTCTTACAAAAGGAAGATATCACGGAATCTCTCTCGCTTGATATTAACCAAGCAGAGATGGTGTATTTATCAATTCAAACTACTATCGATAGACTATTAGGCAAGCAGAGGAGGTTAATAGCAATTAATGACGTCGGGTTCATAATAGAAAGTAATACAAATTACGCTCAATTATTATCAAATTGTCCAAGACGTTTTAATAGCATTAGGGACATAGCTATATCTCAACTACAAGAAATTCAAAATAGCGATGAGGTTTTCCGCTCTCTTGGTAGAGGCGTTGCCATTCTTGAACAAGAAGAACAGCTTTTCTCGTATATGAAAAGTTATGGTTTAATGCATAAGGCCAAACTATTAGCTGCTTTTTCTCATTTTCCATTTAACGAAATCAAGGATAATAACATTGATATCTATGATTGGAGTTGCGGACAGGGACTTGCGAGCATAGTCTTATTGGAATACCTGATGGATAATAATATTGTTTTGAAGACAAATCGAGTAACACTTATTGAACCGTCAGAAATTGCTTTAAAACGAGCTTCACTTCATGTTAAGCATTTTGATTCTGAAGTTACAGTCAGAACTATACTAAAAGATATGGACTCGTTAGAAATTGCTGATGTGAGTATCATAGATGGAAACGCACAAGTTCATTTATTTTCTAACATATTGGATGTCGAGACCTATTCTATGCAGCATTTAATTGAAATAATAAAGCAAGGATTTAAAGGCAATAACTACATGTTTTGCGTAAGTCCATATATTAATGATGTCAAAACAGCAAGGCTTGATTCATTCGTCAATAGTTTTAGTGAGATGCCTCAGTTCAACATGATATTCCAAGATATAGCATCTCGAGGTGAATGGACAAATAATTGGACGAAGCTTATTAAAACATTTAAGGTCGTGTTGTAACAAACAACGTCAATGTTAAATACATTATAGCAATATGAATGCAAAAGAATTTCTTGCGAAAATAGTCCTAGGAAGGGATGTGTACAAGGATTTGACGATTGCCGAGAAAGAGATGAATGAGGCAAAAGACAAGTATAGTAATGCTTGTCAAACACTTAGTGTACTTGAAGATAAATATGGAGAAATATGTAAATCTCTAGATACATCTAGCAAAGAAAAGGCTTCTTTACAAAGTGAGAAGGAGTCGATAGATGCTTTACTTTTACAATTATTGAACAATGAAGAATTGTGCGATGCAAAGACAATATTGGAATGTAAGCGTGATGACAAAAAAGCACTCCTTGGAAACATAATAGAGGAACTGAGTTCCTCCCAAAAGGAACATGATTTGATTCTGGATCAATTAGGAAAATTGAAGGAGGAAAAGACTTTTTTAGAGCACGATGTTGACAATTTAACTCGTGAGATTAATTCGTTGAAAGAGAAATCAGAGCAAAGAGAAAAACAGAATGTAGAGAGAGACAAACTTATATCTCAGCGGAAAGGAATTAGAGATAATCTTTCAAATCTGAAAGACGAATGGAAAGAGACTTTGGATGATTTTAAGACAAGGGTAGTTGATGCTGATAATCAAAAAACTCTTGAAGGGTTAAAACGTGAACTTGTAGATTACGAGAGGCTTGTTAATAACGCGATTGAAATATCTGTAAAATGAGAATAAAAATTGCCAGCATGCTTTTGGGCGAGAATGTTAGAGCTATTCTCGACAAAATGAAATCACATCAGGACGAGACCTCTAATTATAAGTCTCGTATGAAGGAGTTGTTGCAAAACAAACAAGATATTGATCAGCGATTATCTAATTTAGATAAGCAAAAGAAAGATCTAGATAGGCAAATAGTCACTTTGAGGAGTGAGATTGAAGAAAAGCGTCCTTTACAAAAAGTGGCAGAACAAATTATAAAGATAGAGGAAGATATTAGAAGTAAAGAAAAAGAAGTAAGTGACAGTTCATCTAGCAATAGAGAGTTGCATCAATCTGTTGCTCATCTGCAGAAGGATACAGTCGACTTGAAAAATCGTAAGTCATTGCTTGAAGTTGGAAAAAGAAAGTACGAAGAAAAAATTGGCAAAGATTATACTATTACAGATGAGTTGCTGAGCGTCGATTCGGAGATTGTTAACCTACAAAACTGGCTACGGATTCACAGTGTAGAGTTAACACAAATTGAGAATGATATTACAGAACTAATTCATGCATTAGAGGAAGAAGAGCCCATAGAGATGCCTCAAGATGACATAATGGATGAAGATGAAGAGACTGTAAACGAATCTAAAGATGAAACGCCCCTTGTAAAAAGAACTGAAAAGGAAGAACCTGATAAAGGTCTACCCAATGATACAGTAGAGCCGCCAACTCGAAAGAAACGGGACCACAAGATAAAAGAAATCTTTGATTTAGAAACAGGTGAAACCTTATATGCAGAAGACTTTTTTAAGAAGCCTATAGATGAGTTGCAGAAATGGCGTACTACTTTTCAACAATGTATATCGCAAAACAATAGACGTTTTGTTTGTCCTAAATGCCTTGAGATGATTCGAATATCTGGAAGAGGCAATGAACGTGGTGTGCCAGCATTTTTTACCCATAAGAATGACAGCGTTTCATGTAAAAAAACTACCACTGGACAATCTGTGGAGGATATCAATAGAAAAAAATATGGACTAATTGGTCAGAGTCAGCGACATAAAAACTTGAAGCAGGAACTTTATGACAGACTTCGGGACAGAAATAGTCTTTCGCTGGGTATTAGTAATATAGAAATGGAGAAACGGGTTTATAGTACCCTGCCTTTCTTCAGTTGGCGACAGCCTGATGTACAGGTTGACTATCAAGGACATAAAATCGTATTTGAGATCCAGCTGTCCACAACTTTTCTAAGCGTTATCACCGAACGAGATACATTCTATCGCTTGAATGACTATTATATCATCTGGGTATTCAACTTTGATGATAACAGGAAATACGTTGACTTGAACAATCTTGCCATGAAGGACATCTATTTTGCTAACAAACGCAATGCTTTTATTTTCGATAACGAGGCAAGAAAATGGAGCAGAGAAAGTGGGCAACTTGTTCTGAAATGCAATTGGGTTGAGCCAGATTCAAGATGGCATTATACCAATACAGAAAAACGTTTTGGGGGAGAACCTGTCACTCTTGATATGCTGAAGTTCGATCATAATACACATAAACTCTATTATTTTGATGCGGAAACACCTTATTACGAACAAAACCCGGACTTAGCAGAGCGTCTCATTGCCGAACAGAAAACAAAGGAGGAATATATCAAGGAATTAGAGCAGAAAGCGCAAGAAAAAGAAATCAGGAAACGGGAAGCTGTCGAACAAATGATGAGAGATGGTGGTAGTGTTATACCATTTGAAGAGAAAAAGAAATATGGCTTTAAATATGGTGTAACGACTATTATAGACCCCTTGTTCACTAACTGTGAAGAAAGGGGTGATGGAACATTCCTTGTCAAGTATGGGCCACACCAAGGTCTTGTAAATCAATATGGTGAAATGGTGATACCATGCAAAAGTACAGACATAAGATTTTTCGGATCACACCTTATAATATATAAAATTAAAGAAGACAAAGAATATCTTTGGCGTATTCCATATTTTGAAGATTATGAATTAGTATTTAAAAAAACAGATTTTTGGACCTTGGAGAATATAAATAGTTGTGTTCTGGCTATTAGACTTTGTAGCTCTGAAGGTGATGTTAAAGAAACAATATATTGTTGGAATGATAGCATATTGCTTGACAGAGGGTATAATTCATGGCATGTCTATGACAAGTATGGCAATTCACTTTCGGAAAGAGAATATGATACGATAGAATTTGCAGATGATAGTAAGGCAAAGGTCACTGTTGATGATATTGAGGGGTATATTAATTCTCGAGGCGAAGAAATTCCGATAATAGAAGAATTCCCCGATGGCTACAAGAGTGCAAATTTTATGGGGAAATATTGTTTAATTAGTTCCTCTGGCAAATTTCTAAGTGATTATTCCTATGATGCATTATACTATTTCAATGATGGTGTTTATGTATTTGGTGACTTTAAGAAAAAAGAATACTCAAAAAATTGGTATGGCATTTCAAGAAATTATGTAGAAGTTATTAAACAGTATTATTTGGGAGACAGAAATTTGCATCCTGTCACCCCACTTTTTTCTAAAATAGACAAGCCGATTAACGGAATAGCTTATGCGTACTCTGGTTCAGGAAAAGGATATGATTATGAGTCAGGTAAGATGGACTATTTGGGAATGGTTTATCAACTATCTGATCAGGGAATAATAATACCAGATGAAATTGTTGATCTTCCAAATGGAAATAAAATAGCAAAATTTGGTGTTGAGTGGAATTTGCACGGAAAGCAGGAGGGGAAATATAAATATGCAACTTTGTTGAACATGGATAATGAAGCCATTAGTGATTCCTACTCTGAAATGGAAGATATTGGTAATGGGTATATCATCGCAAAGAAGAAGTATAACCAAATAGGTGTAATTCAATATGATGGAAAAATTCAGATACCTTTTGAATATGAACAGATTAAACAGATAGAAGCTTGTGGTATAAAATTGCTATCAGTTAAAAAGGATAATAAATATGGTCGGATAGATTTTGATAAGCGTATTATCGTTCCTATAAAGTTTGACAATATTTCGTGGTATAATAATAAGCCATATATTATTGTTGAACGTCACCACGTCATTACCAAAGAGAAACATTATGGCCGCAGGACAAGCTACCAAAGCTATATCAAACAGCTCTATGGATTATATCACATCAGTGGTAAGAAAATTCTAAATGTCATTTATTCTTCCATTAAGGTCGATGATAATATGATCGTGCACTTTGTTTTAAATGGAAGAAAGGGATATTTAGATGTAAAAGGTAATACTGTGTTTGAGCAAACGATAGATATTCCATTGGGGCAAACTATTGATGTATCGATAAAGTCTATCGATATAGGAAGAAAATTCTTTTTAGCAGAATCAGCTGATGGAAAACAAACTTTTATTCACTGGAGTTGGTTAAATTATGGTAGCAATCTCAATGCTTATAAAGTCGGAGATAATCTTAAGCTACTCAACACCGGGTATGATGAAAAAAGAAAGAGAATTATATGGAAGGAAGTTTCTGATAGCTAGATGGTATACTCTACCCATATTCTAGGTTTACTCATGAGTATGCCAAGAGTATAGGTAGAAGCAGCTAAGAAGGAGCCTAGGAGCTGGCTATGAGATGGAAGATGTATGATGTAAGATGTAAGATGTGATAATAATGAATGAAACAAAGTGTTTTAACGATATGGACAAAGAGAACAAACTGATACTGTATAAGGATGAGGAAGGCAGGGTGAGTGTGAATACACGCTTTGCTGATGAGGATGTGTGGCTGACACAGGAGCAGTTGGCTACGATATACCAGACGACTCAGGAGAATGTTTCCATGCATATCACCAACATCTATACAGACAATGAACTCGACAAGGAGGGAACTTATAAGAAATTCTTATTAGTTCGCCAAGAAGGAAAACGGCAAGTGCGTCGAAATATCGACCATTACAATCTCGACGTAATCATCGCCTTGGGATATCGTGTACAATCGCCTATAGCAGTGAGATTTCGCAGATGGGCAACACTGCGACTGCATGAGTATATTCAGAAAGGATTCACTATGGACGATGAGCGACTGAAGCAGGGAGGAAACCGCTATTTCCGTGAATTGCTGCAGCGCATACGTGACATTCGAAGCAGCGAGCGGAACTTCTATCAGCAGGTGACGGACATATACGCCACTTCGACGGACTATGATCCACGTGCCAAGATGACCAAGCTGTTTTTCGCTACCGTTCAGAACAAGATGCACTATGCCGTGCATGAACATACGGCAGCAGAGTTGATTTATGAACGTGTGGACAACGAGAAACCCTTTGTTGGGATGACGAACTTCAAGGGCAACTACGTGACACGCGATGACGTAAAGATTGCTAAGAACTATCTGACTGATTTGGAATTGCAACGACTGAACTTGTTGACTTCACAGTTCCTTGACTATGCTGAATTCCAGGCTTTGGAGCAGAATCCGATGACAATGGTAGACTGGATTGCTGCATTGGATGACCAGATATTGCGACTGAGGAAGAATATTCTGGAAGGGAGTGGTACCGTATCGCACCAAGAGGCCATTGAGAAGGCTGAACGAGAGTTTGAAATCTATCGTGAGCGAGAGATGCGAATGCTGGAAAGTGATTTTGATAAAGCCGTGAAGCGGCTGAAGAATCTGAAAGATGATAACGATATGGATGAAGATTACAACGATAACAAGTAAAGATATAACGCATGATATTTGGAAAAAAGATAAAAGAGCTCAGGGAAGAGCGCGGGCTGGTGCAGCGACAACTGTCTGCAGCACTGGAGATTGACACGCCCATGTATAGTAAGATTGAACGTGGAGAGCGGAAGGCGAAGCGGAGCCAGATACCTATCATGGCCCAAATGTTTGAAGTAGACGAGAAGGAACTGCTGACAATCTGGCTGGCTGACAAAGTGCTAGACACTGTAGAAGGCGAGGAAGAGGTGAGGCATGAGGCTGTGGCATATGCCCAGAGAGAAATGGAGGCAGACGTGTGAATCGTTTGATGATAAGGAGGTATATCCATGGATTATTTTGACTATATCATCAGCAGATATGATGCCCAGGAAGAGAGTCCAGGCAAATTGTCCTCATACAGGCAGGCAGCGGAACTAATATGTATGTGTTGGAATGAGTTGGACATGCGTTTCATAGAGCCATATCTTGATGAGAACATGGTTTGGAAAGGCGGAGTTCCACACAAAGTCATCAATGGAAAGGCTGGTTTTTTGAAACTGATGAGTCAAGTTTTCGATTCTCTTCAATACTCGAAACGGAGTTATAGAGCTGACGTTGACGGTTCGGGCGACCGTTCTGTCGCTATTGTTACCGTTGACGGCGAATATCAAGATATGATGCATCGTCTCAAAATTGAGGAAGGTATTATCAGAGAAATCGAAGTAACACCATCGGGGTACTGGTGGCTGAAACAATTTGGAGGGAAATCTCCCTTCGGGGTCGTAAGTCAGACTTCGTTACATGAACAGGCCGCAGCTGTGGCAGCAATAGAGCAATATGTGAAAACGGAGCTGGGTAACAAGGATATTACATGGGCCACTCCTTACGAATTGAAGAACTCGCATTGTCAACTATCGTTTACTTGCGATGGTTTATCGTATGACGTGTTGGTGGAGATTCATAGCTTTGATGATGACAAATGCCGTTTTGTGATGTATTCAGAGTACAATGGCCTTATAGTAGGCTGCAAAGAGAATGACCATATACCTTGTATTCTAGCCCTCAATGAAGATCAGGAGTTTGTAAGTCTGACATTATTAGAGGATATGGACGTGAGGATGCAGAAGTTGAGGGCAAAGGGTATGAACGAATGGACGTTCAGAGGGTTGTTCAAGACAAAGGCACAACTTAGTAGATTGGTTGTCACCAAGGACTTTCGAATCTTGTTGCCTGACTATAATGATATCGAGGTTAAGATGGAACCGCTGGTGAAAGCAGTCTATCTGTTGTTCTTGAGACACCCCGAGGGTATTGTGTTCAAAGGATTGACGGATTACAGGGAAGAATTGCTGGATATATACAAGGCGTTGAAACCGATGGGATTGAGTAAATGTACCATCCAGAGTATTGAGGATGTGACGAATCCGTTGCTAAATTCTATTAATGAGAAGTGTGCTCGCATTCGTTCTGCTTTCATCAAAGAATTCGATGAAGGACTGGCAAAGAATTATTTCGTAACCGGAGAGCGTGGTGAAGTGAAAAGGATTATCTTGCCTCGCGATTTAGTTGTTTGGGAGTAAAATGAATATAGGGGATATTGTCATAACCATCCTTGTTATCATCAATATTGTAGCATTTGCTTCTGCGATATGGGTTTCGTGTGATAAATGGAAAAAGGGGATAAAAGAATGGGAAACACCTCTAATGGGCCTTTTCTTTATTCCTTTGTGTGTGTTTCTTGCTCTAGTATGGCCGTACATTAAGTATAGGGAGCATCGGGAAAAGAAAAAAATGGAGGCAGAAAAGGCTCTACGTGAAAAGCAGTGGGAGGAGTCCAAGAAATATCACTTTCAACGATTTGCGTTTAGACTGAAGGATCTTCCTTTTAAACCTACATCATGTGAAATCATCTATGTGGAGAATGAATATAACGATAAGTTAGATTCACTTATTAGACGCAATCTAGACTATATCCAAGAATGTCTTAATAAAAGCCAATACTTCAAATCAAAATTTGTTTATTTACCATATCTAATCAAGGAGATTTCACTTGAAGAGCAAGCAATTGGCTATATTGCTCCTTATCTTAAGGAAAAGTCGCCGTTATCAAGTATCACAATCAAAAGTAGTACACTACTTGACTTCATGCTTGTGCCAGAAAACAGGAAGAATATTACTCCTTGTTTTGCGAGATACCAAGGCGAAGATTCAAAAGGTTCATTATTTGAATGTGTTGGTTTTAATCCTGAAGATGATATTGATGAAAAAGATTTCATTAAGTCATTGTGCTCTACATTTGATCACTATCCCCAGCCAACAGGTCCCGCATATCAAACTGCCAAGGAAAAACGGAAAGAAAATGCTGGAGCTGACGAGTCCTTTGATAAAGAATCAAAGCAGTTGATAAAAGAAGTCGAAGAACGCATCTTACAGTTGCGAAAGCTGGGAGTTAGTCAATGGGCATTGGAGCAATTGGTAAAGCCTGAATTAAAATTGAGCAAACTTGTTGTCACAAAGGATTTCCATATTATATTGCCAGACTATAACAATATAGAGATAAAAATGGAACCCTTGGTTAAAGCCATATATTTTCTTTTTCTGAAACATCCCGAAGGGATTCCTTTCAAATGTTTGCCAGATTATAGAGAGGAGTTGACCAAGATTTACATCAAGCTAAAGCCCTACGGAATGAGTGACAGAGTTATACAGAGTATTGAAGATGTTACAAATCCTCTACTAAATTCTATAAACGAAAAGTGTGCTAGGATAAGAAGTGGGTTTGTAGAGCAGTTTGACGATCGGATTGCCACTCATTATTATATTAATGGATTACGCGGTGAGCCCAAGAAGATTGACTTGCCCCGTAATCTAGTTGTTTGGGAATAAAAACACTGTTTCACAAGCCTTGTGGAGCGAAATCATTTGGTGGCAGAGATACAAGTTCGTATCTTTGCCACTGATTTTTTTTTGCAGGACAATATCACAGTATATAAATTTGAGTATGAAAGAAATGATGCGTGACATTAACTACTTCGGTATGCGAGAGATGTTGAAGGATTGCATATGTGAAGTTCAGGAAAAAGCTGTAAATTCCAGTTTGCCAGGAATCTCTACTGGATTCAAGCCAATAGATGACTTGACAGGTGGTCTTGAAAATGGAAAAGTGTATGTTATAGGGGGAAGGCCTTGCATAGGGAAAGAGGAGTTTATGCTGTCAATGATAATAGACATCGTTTTGGAGAGTAGATTACCCGTGCTGATGTTTTCAACCAATCATTTGAAAACAGATTACGTTCAAAGACTTCTGGCCATCCTTTGCGACATTCCAATAACACATCTGTCTCAAGGGTTTCTTGAGATTCATGAATGGGAAAGGTTGGATAAAAACGTAGGTGCTTTGTTAGATGCACCACTGTTTATCCATGATAGTTTGGATTTGCCGTCTAATGAATTAACTGAAACTGCACGTAACTGCATCAGAGAAAAAGGAACAAAAATCATTTTCATTGACTGTTTGCAAATGATAGATTTTGCAAATGAAGACGAGACTTCTTCAGAGAGAATAGCAAAGGTTATGTGTTCGTTGAAGCAACTGGCATGTTTTTTCGATATTCCAATTGTTATAGGATCAATGTTAAACAGAGGTGTAGAGAATCGAGAAGGAATAGAAGGAAAACAGCCCCAATTAATGGATTTGGCAAACTCCAGTTACATTGAGGGACTTGCAGATGTTATAATGATGGTACACCGTCCTGAATACTATCGCATATATCAAGATGACCATGGCCGGGATTTACATGGACTGATGGAAATCTTTGTGGAGAAGAATAATCTAAAACCATTAGGCAACATCCTTTTAGACTATCATCAGGATACAGGTGTTGTAAGTGTGAGGAAGAATACTATCAAATCTTCCTCAAAGCTTGTTAGTATGAAAGAATTGGGTACAGATAATAAAGCTGTCAAAAGCCTGATAGATTCTTTCGGTCTTGAAGAAGAATTACCATTTTAACCCTATAAAATAATGAATATATGACAGATTACGAGTACATTTTACAACATGCGAAGAAGTCTCATTATTCTAAATGGGATGATACGGAGCTGAGAAAGTGCATGGATATGCTGGGTGGACTTTCCAGGCAGGAACTAACGTCTCTATATCATAGTAGATGGTTGAAAGATGACAAAGTTTTCAAGGAATCAGTTTTTAACACTCTATTTAAGGACAAGGTTGGTAAACGTGAGGAGCGTATCAAGAATTTGCCAATTGATGAGTTGATAGAAGAGTTCAAGGATAAGAAGAGTGGTAACGTAGCTCTTATCCGCAAAGAACTACGTGATCGTTACAAAGCAGGTAAAGACAAGTCGAAGATTGCAGGAATTTTCAATGTCTCTACGAAGAGTGACCAGCAATGGGTGAAGAATCAAGTTCGGAAAGAGCGATATGGTGGTTCAAATAGCAACAATTACCAGTGGAAGAAGCCTACTTGGAATAAATGACTATTGAAGAAGTAATAGATAGGGCCATTATGTCTCAGCAAACTATTGAGATAGAATACTGTACCCGTAATGGGAGAGTATTTACATGTGTTATTACTGACATTGGGTACTCTTGCTATTATGGTGGTGAATATATTCAGGCTTATCGCACCGACATGGGTGAGGATCGAACCTTCAAAGTTAGCAGAATAATGAGTGTAAACGGTCATTGCTTCTCACGTATACATTGGAATCAAATAGGAGATGATTTTAAAAGATTATACTAAAGAGTAAATTATGGCATGGCACATAATAGGTATACTGGCTTTTGTGGTGATATACAATCTCTATCGCTACTATCATGAGAATAATGATGACGATTATAGTCCAGTCAAAACAACTACATCAGAAAGTAATCATATAGAAACAACGCATATGGAAGAGACAATAAGCACAAGGCAATTGGCTTTAAAAACCATTGAGAATATTGGGAGTAAGCCAGAATACACTGAAGAGGGACGGATTCAGTTTGAGTATCAGGGAGTGATATTCCTTATGGAGGCAGTTAATGACTGTATGTTTGTGAATCTGATATGGCCATGGTGTCATAGCTTCTCAAAATTCGACATTGACGAGTTCGCAAGGGTTCGACAGGTGGTGAATGACATAAATATGCGGGGTACTTTGTCTGTGTTTTATGGTATTACGGATTCTGATGACGTGGCTGTGCACATTAAGAAACACTTCCTATTTGTGCAGCAGATACCTGATTTGGAAAGCTACTTGAAGATAACGCTGGATAGTTTCTTCAGAACAGCCAGGACATTGGACATTGAGGTCGAGAAATGCAGATTACAGGAGTGTGAGCGATAATTTTGAGAATAATTTAGTAACTTTGCAACAAAAATTTGAAACGATGGGAAAAGTAAAAATGTTAGGAGCACTGGTCGGCGATATTGTCGGCTCTGTATATGAGTTCTGCAATACGAAATCAACGGAATTTGAATTATTCTGTGGTGGGAGTAGATTTACAGATGACTCTGTAATGACATTAGCAGTGGCAAAATGGCTGCTAGAGGATGAAGTACATACTATACATTACTTAATATATTGCATGCAAGAACTTGGCGACCATCATCCTAATGCAGGTTATGGTGGACGATTTGCGGGTTGGCTATGTGAGGATAATCCCCAGCCCTATAACAGTTGGGGTAATGGGGCTGGCATGAGAGTTAGTCCAGTAGGCCTGTATGCCAAAACCCTTGATGAAGCGTTAGCACTGGCGGCTTTGACGGCATCTGTAAGCCATAATCATCCCGAAGGAGTAAAAGGGGCACAAGCGATAGCGACAAGTGTATTCCTTTGTAAGCAAGGGAAATCGAAGCAGGAGATTAAGAACTATGTAGAACAGATGTTTGGTTACAATTTACATCGAACCATTGCGGAGATACGTCCAAGATACGGATTCGACGTATCATGTCAGGGCAGTGTACCAGAAGCTATCATTGCCTTCTTGGAAGGTAATTCGTTTGAGGAGGTTATACGTTTAGCAATCTCAGTTGGCGGCGATTCTGATACTATCGGAGCAATGGCCGGCGCTATTGCGGCATGTATGTGCCCGATTCCCGATGAGATCGCAAAACGATGTGACAGTATTCTAACAGAAGATCTGAGGGAAATAAAGGATAGGTTTTGTGATTTGATAACAGATAGAGTCTGAATTAGGTATTATGTTTTGAGATTTTATCAGTAATCATACAAATATTACTCAGTTCTATGTCATCATTTAGAAATATAAAGATAACATGCCCTGCCTGTAATACAGAAGGGTCATATACTGTATGGGATTCTGTCAATGTTGATTTGGATCCTGAATTGAAATCTAAAGTTATGGACGGTTCTCTCTTTACATGGGTATGTCCCAATTGCAAGAAGAGTTTTAACGCGCCATATTCCTTTTTATACCATGATATGACCCATAACTTCATGGTGTATTTTGAATCAGAGAAAAGTCATATTATACCATTTGCAGAATATCTCAGAGTTATGGAAAATGGGCTTGACATGGGAGCAATTGCAGCTATAGCAGCGAAGTTCCGTGACGAAAATCCCCAAATGAATATTCTTTTTGATAGTACGACGGTTGACAAGGAACTTCTTTTTTCTGTATTAGAGATGCCTAACGGTATTTGGGAGTTTACAGAGCGGAGGCATTCTATATCTTATGATGAATACTTACGTGTTTGTGAGGAAATAAAACAAACAGGCGTAGAATGAAGATTATCTTTCTCGACTTTGATGGTGTAATGGACACTGCATATTACGACCACATTCTTGCTAAGGAAGGTAAACCTGGCAATGACGAGTTCGGAACAATTTTTGACCCCAATAGTGTCAGGAATCTAAAGCATATCATTGACAAAACAGGTGCAGATATTGTTGTGACTTCCTCTTGGAAATACATGATGAGCTATCAGGATTTCTTGGAAATGTGGAAAGCAAGAGAGTTACCCGGCTTTATTACAGACGTAACTCCAAATATTCATGGATGTCGTTGCCGAGGGGATGAGATTGATACTTGGCTGGAGGAATGCAAGTCGGATTGTCAATACATAATATTAGATGATTTGACTGCCAACAATTTCAATAGTCATCAAATACCAAGGCTACTGATAGTGAATCCCTTTTATGGTATAGATGAGGAAATTGCAGAAAGGGCAATATACCTGCTTAATCAGAGCAACAAGCCATTTGATTATTCTGATTTGCGGAGTTTTTAGCATAAACCGTTGGCCAGAAGGGATGGGTGCAACTCACGGCGTGGAGCATTGGGATAGAGTTGCAAGATTTGGTCAGATGCTTTATCAAGAGGGTGCAGATATGGATATTATATTGGCTTTTGCCTATCTTCATGACTCTGAAAGAAGGAATAATGCAGTAGATGATGAACATGGTAAGAGGGCTTCTGTGTTTATTGACACTATCCGAGATACGAAGCTTAGGGATCTGAGTGACGAGCAGATTGCCAAATTGAAACGAGCCTGCGAGTTGCATACTATTGAACATAGGACAGGGGATATAACGATAGACACTTGCTTTGATGCAGACAGGATGGACTTATTGAGAGTTGGTATCATGCCAGATCCTAAGCGTATGGCCACAAAGCATGGCGCAGAACTGGTTAGTGATCCATATTACGAGGTATATTATCAAGAAATATGTACAAAATAGGCGATATTATTAAAGACGCGCCAAAGTTGGTGCGGAGTGTGTTGAACAAGAAAAGGGAGTATAAGATTAAGTTCAACAAGGAAAAGGATGGCTGCTGGTACGTTGATTTCCCCAATTGGCCATTCTCACATGATAATCTTGCGATGGTATCAGGTGCAGACAAAATGTGTGAGTTATTGGCTGACGGTGATTTGTTTGTCGAAGTAAGCGTCATCCCTGCCAACAAACCACAAGAACTTGATGATTACATAGAATTGACGCAAACAGAACATTCGCTTTTTGGAGGCAGCACCTATCAAGTAAAGTATGAGCCTTTTGTAAACAAGTTCAAGAGAGATTCATTGTGGATTTGTCCTGTTACGCTATTTGTCCTGGGACGTTACCCCAAATACATTTACGTGAAAAGGATTGAGGAAAATGAGGATAATGTTCTGCCAAATATCTCTGACACAGAAGTCCTACATTATGCCCACAAAGAAGAGGATTCTGGTATAGATGCTGATTATTCTTATTTTGTTTCCCATCTTAAAGATAGAGATATCTACATCAAACTTAAAAATGGTAATGTGTGTCCACCCATTGAAGTACGAGAAATAGACGGTGAGCGAATAATCTATGACAACAGATACAGTATTGACTTCGTATCATGGCATGACAGCGAAACGGAACCTACGGAAATATCTAAGGAAGAGTATGAATCTATTTGCAATCAGCAAACAGACATTGAAGAATATGTTGCCAGGAAGGTCAAAAATGATGAGACATTCTACATCAGTATGACAGCTGAGGATGGTATGCAGTTGTTTGAATTCCAAGGAAGCACCTACAAAAGGAATGTTGGAACAGTTATTGATGAAGGCATAGCTGAAGGAAAGTTTAGTGATGTGGATCTTGACTTTGTCGTTTCTTGGGCAAAACGGCGTGGAGGAGCCTGTAATATATTAAGTAAGTCAGACTTCGAGAAATGGTGGAAAAGAAGAAAATAAAGAAGCGATATAAAAGAATGATAGTATTTCTTTCAGTAATTGCAATCCTGATAACAATTAAGATCATTTGGATAATGTGCGCCATAAGCGGACACGGATCTTTTGATGGGGAGAAGAAAGAGATTGTCCGTCGGGCAAACTATCTCACCTCAATGGTCTGCACTACTCCACAGGACTTACTCAACGAAATGCCAAGTGGTATTGGTGCCCAGTTCCAAGGGGAGTGGGCTATTTATAGTTGTTCCATGACATCGGCTGCATTGGCTAATATCGCTATACTTTATCCACAGAACAAGGAACTTGCGATTAAGTTTATTGGTCAGATAATTGATATTGCTATGTCTGAGGAGATACGGGAATACGACAAGCTACGCTGGGGAGAAGACCCGATGGATGGCATCTATGGGAATCTGAGCCACATCTCATATTATAGCCATTTAGCATGGATGATTAGCAGATACAAGCAGATAGGCGGTGATGGTAAATACGACGGGCTATATCATACACTCTGCAAGTCAATGAATCGAAAAATTCGCCAGAGTCCTATAATGAATCTGCCTACATATCCTGGAGAATTCATCTACATACCCGATATGTTGGTGGCGATAGTGGCATTGAACAATTATGCCAGTCAATATAATGGTGAGTATTCCTCAACTGTGAAGCTTTGGATTGAAAGGGCAAAGAAAGAATGGATCGACAAAGAAACTGGACTGTTGGCATCGTTTCTTGTGCAAAATGGAAATAACGCAGAGATTGAGCCACCAGTGAAAGGCTCTTATTCTGCGTTGAATTGCTACTATCTTTCACAGATCGATACAGAGTTTGCCAAGGAACAATATGAATGCCTTAAAAAGAACTTTAGGCAGAGCTTTCCATTTGCAGGATTAAGAGAATATCATAACCGTACATGCTTGTTCGGTATGGATATTGATGCCGGCCCGATTATTTTCAATCTCAGCCCGTCTGGAACAGGGTTCGTCATCGGAGCTGCAACAAGCCTTGAAGATATGGAGTTTAGGAACAAACTGTTGAGAACAGCAGAGATTGGCGGAAGTACAGTTACGTGGTTTGGCAAGAGCCATTACTTATTAGCGAATATTGCCTTAGTAGGTGAAGCAATAATTCTTGCCATGAGGACTTCTGCACCACAAACTCGAATGTAATCTAAACCCCAGCTCGTCGTTGCAACGAACTGGGGTTAAAAGTACATTTTAGTAGACTCTGAACTGTAGATTGCCAGCCATCAGCAAGGCTATCGTCATGAATGTCACAAACAAGCAGAATCCGAAGATACCAAGAAGCCATGCAAACACTTTGGACGTACACCAGAAACCGCTATGCGACAAGACTTTGGACAGATCTTCATAAAACTTGACGAGCTGCTTCTGTGTTTCTGTGACAAAATTGCCTGCGGTTTCTTTCTCCCTATCCAGGAAATCATCAATCCTGAAGCGTAGTTCCTCAGACAACTCCTTACGGAAATCCAACAAGAGCTTGTAATGATCATCAAAGATTGTACCCACCTCTTTCATGGATTCTTCGGAAATATTGCTTGTAATCCCTATCCGAGTCACGTCATCGACGAACTGCTTCGATTCTTTGATGATGTTCTCGTACCTGTTCAGGACATTACCGAAATCCTCATTCGCTTTTTTAAAGCGGTGGTTGCCTTCGTCTATCAGACTAACTGCATTCTTCATTACCAGCAGGTCTGCGGACAGTTCTTCAAGAAACTTGTCAAGGCTTGCTGTCCTATCCTGCACATCTTTCTCCTTCTCGGCCTTCTGGTCGAGCTCATTCATTTTGGCCTCCAGGTCGAGGCCGGATTTCACAAATCTATTCTTCATATTTTAAACTTTAAATATTTACCAGTGAATACCACGCGAGCGACGAATGTGCATGCCGAAGGCCTTCTGCGCACAGCGGTGAGCCCATGCAATATCGTCCTCGTCTTCTTTTCTTCCCCAACCGGATTCAGGCGCATTTTCTCCGCCACCACATGACTCTGAAATCTCTGTAGCTGCATTTACATAATTGACAAACAGCAGCAGAGCCGTATGCTGGACATCGGTGAGGGTTGACCAGAGTACATCATCAGGCAGCGTTGTTTCTTTCATCAGTACATCGTCTGCCTTTTCAGGGATGTCAACAGCGTAGTTCCTGCCGTTCCACTCGATGTCGTGGTGAACCATGACAGGCTGCTGTTTCGCTGGCTCTGACATTGTGGGATGCAACGGTATCTGCTTGGGCGATGACAATTGCTTCGGCTGCGTAGTTTTTGCTGTAACAGATGCGGCAGGACGGGTAATTGTCTGCGTTTTTTTCGGCACCATAGTCTGAGCGTGAATGCTCTTGTCCTGATGCAGCTTCTCCCAGGTCTCTCTCAGCCTCGATGGAGTGAGGCTTCGCTTATGGCCCAACAATGTGGACTTGTATGTGGAGTTCCCTTTCTTGATGGAGTAACCGCGAACCTTCCCGATACTGTCACGCATAACATTGACCCCATAGCCTTTTGCTTTCAGCTTCGCCTCGTAGGTATTGAAGTCGAAAGAGTCCATTTCCTTCAGTGCCTCGATGCAGGCATTGGTAATCTCGTCGATGTTCCATTCTCGCTTGGCCATCGACTGAACCCACCCACGCTGCTCGTTGATTTTGTTCGCAGCCATCGTGGCCCGCTTGCCAATCATGTACTCGTTGTTTACATTGCCGTCCATGTCGATACGGTTGGCATTGATATGGAGGTGGAGTATTTGGCTCTTGCTGTCGTGGTGGAGTGACACGACATACTGGCTGTTGGCAAGGTGAGTATGCGGGTCATCGTCCTCCCTGTCCGGGCGTTTAAGACTAACGGCATCGAACTCGCGGATGAAGTCATCGGCGAGTTTCTGCCAGTCTGCCATCGTCCACCCTTCCGTCTCTTCCTTGGCTGGGGACAATTCAATTCGTATCGAGGTGTTCTTGATGCGGCGATGTCCCTGCAACCTCTCCTTGAACTGAGCCTGATGCAGCATCATCCTCGACCAAATAGAGGATGTTGTGAGTCCTTCAGGCAGGTGACCGACCTTCACAATCTCAGCCTGCTCCTTGTCGGCTGAGTATCTGACGGCATTACTGCCGTGTGTGATGTTATCCGCTTTAGCAATCATGGCTGTGTAAGTTTTAGTCCTTCATCTGCTCAAGAATGGTGTCCCACTGCACAATGATGTTGTTGATGGCCAGAATCCACTCGCGCATGAAATCAGGGTCGTTGAAGTAGTTCCTGATCTGCTCCTGTGTCTTGCCTTTCAAGGCACTGCGGATATGGACCAAGTCACCACGAGCATCAGAGAGGCTCTTATAAGCCTCAATCTCACGTTCTGTCAGGTGTAGCTTCGGTTCATTACCGATAAAACGCTTACGGCTATACTCACTTACAGACAAGCCACAGGCTTCTGCATTCTTCAGCCCGATGGCATACTCTTCATCGTTGACACGGAAGTCAACATGGCGGTCGCGATTGACGACCTTTTCAATCTTGTTATTCTGTTTCATATTTCAATATTTACGTTCAATCATCTTCTCAATCAGTGGTCAGCCCAATGCGAGCTTGCGAGCGTTCAAAAATCCAAACGGAAGTACAAAAGGGTGCGCCCTTTTTGTACGACATTGGAACTTCTTGCAATATGGAACGTTTCGTTGTGTACGACATTCCACAATGCTTCCGGCACTGTGCCTGCTACGCATGAACTGACGGTTTCGTTTTACTTGGGCATCTCGTTAAGTTCGTCCATCATCTTTTCCCTAATACTGTGGTATTGTGGGACTGGAGGCAGTTGGTTATGAGACTGGCCTGTTGCATTACTTGTCGGTTCCTGCACCTTCATGGACGTTTGTCCTTGATATGAAGGTTGCTGGGACATAGAGTGCAGAGTCACAGGTTGCTGTTGGTTGGGGATATTCCCATCTTGCACATCAGTTGGCAACAGTTCTGACAGTGTAGGTTCCTCTGACGTACCAGTTGCATTTCCATTGGCATTAGCAGGTACATTGACGGGGGCGGAATTACCCTCTGGGAAACGATCCTTCATCGGAACATAGTAGGGATTGACAATCATCTGCCCGTTGATATACCAGGCAGAGACGCACAGCAGGGTATGAATGCTGGTGCGGTTGTTCTGTGTCGTTGAGACAATACCCAACCCGTTCATCGTGTCAAGAACTCTGGAAACGGTCTTGCGGTCACACTTCCACAGACGGGATAGTTCAACCTCGGACATGACAAGTTGGCCAACATTGAGGTTAGCGGAAAAGCCCTTCTTCTCATAGGTGCTGTTCTCAGTAGATGCCAGTTCAACGAGAGACATCAGGGCTTTCATGCGGTCGATGCCGTACTTGCTAGTTGCAAGAAATCTCGCCTGACTCTCAGACAGGACGAGACAATAGAAAGTTTCTTTTTTCATGTTTATGCTATTTTCAATTTACTCAGCTATGTTTTGAAGGTTTACTGTGCTGTTCACCTGAACGGGATTCTGTTTTCTGTTCTTTATCCTCACCGTACATGACAGACATTACGCGGTTCTTCCTTATCCATTCCAGAATGTCCGCTTTCTCGAAGTAGATCATCTTGCCGTTTGGCCGATAGAAGGGGATACTCCTGTCGGATGTCATTTTGTAGAGTGAACTGCGGGCTATGTCCATGAAGCGGGCTGCCTCTTCCACTGATAATACTTCCTTGGCATTGTCAAGGATGTCCTCCATAGCGTCCATGCGCTTCTGGAGTTCTTCAATCTGCCTTTGCAGGCGGCTGTCCTTTCGGACGTTTTTTTGTTGTACCATTATATGTCTAATTTAGTTTATAATTTCTTTTGTGGCTGTCGGATGGCTACTGCCTACCATATTTCGATTTGTTACAATCGGAAAACCGGGCACAAAGGTATATCAAAGCATTCAGACAGGGGGCCTGTGAAAATTTTAATTCATTTTTTAACACTATCCAAAACAGTATGAGGACAAAAGGAACTTGTGAGGCATTGGCAGTGGTGTCTTCAGCCAAAGAATCCACTTTCCATTACCATCAATCATAGTTGTCATCTGACTATTCTCTGTTTCAAAATCAAAGTCTATATATGAAATAGTACCAACTACATTATTATATATAAGGACACCTGCTGACATCAGATTGAGTTTGTCGTTCTTGATTCGGGTATCCTCAAATGTTAAATTTTAAAATAAAATTTTCTCATACGTCCAGTCTCGTTCAGATGTGTTACCTTTGCCGCCAAATTAAAAATCAACACAAAAATTATACAGACTATGGAAGTTATATCGATTGAACGCAGCACCTACGAGGAGCTGCTGACGAGCTTCAACAGCTTCGTCGCACAGATGAAGGCGATGGCCAGCAGAGGCAACGACAAAAAGTTGGGCGAATGGCTCGACAATCAGGACGTGTGCCAGATACTGAACATCAGTCCGAGAACATTACAGACGCTCCGTGACAACGGGACGTTGGCGTTCTCACAAATCAACCACAAGGTTTACTACAAGCCGGAGGACGTGAAGAAGATTCTCTCTGTAGTAGAGGACAGGAAGAAATCTCAGTGTATGAACTTAAAGTGCAGTGCCTATGAACGAACTGATCATGCCGCATAATGTAGGAGTAAAGAATGTGCTGGATAGCATGAAAGAGGTACTTGCGCTTTACATGAAAGTGACAGGTAATTATCGACCAATGCTCGACGGAGAGCGTTACTTCACAGACAAGGAAGTCTCTGAAATCCTGAAGGTCAGCCGACGGACACTACAAGAGTATCGTAATGAAGGAATTTTGCCATACATCCCGCTTGGCGGAAAAATCCTCTACCGCGAGAGCGACCTGGAAGAACTCTTGGAGAGGCACTATCACCCTGCTTATCGCACGATGGATAAGTAGTGATTTCTTTCCAAGGTTGAATTAATGCAGAAAGACGGGAGCCTGAGACCAATCAGTACTTCCGTCTTTCTGTTTTATTGAAATGTCACTGGCCGTAATCAAGATTTATCTGCAACCTTATAAGGCGCATCAATGAATCTCTTTTCGGAGTCTTCAAAACATTCGTCAAGACAGTCTGCTAACTTCTGCATATCCTCACGCTGTTTTTGCATGGTGATTTCTGCGTATATCTGAGTTGTCTCAATATGGGTATGTCCCAACATCTTGCTAATGCTCTCTATAGGAACATTATTGCTCAGACAAACTTGGGTGGCAAAAGTATGGCGGGCATCGTAATATCGCAAATGCTGGTTGAAGTTACCTTGTTTCTCAATCATCTTGAGTGTCTTACAAATGCAGGTAGTCGTCGGAACAAAGAACACGTGACCGTCCTTGCCTTCGCCCTTGTATTTCTCAATGATACGCCGTGGAATGTCAAGCAGAGGAATGACACAATCCGTATCAGTCTTTTGACGGGCGATGTGAATCCATTGGTTTCCGTCTTTGTTCGTCTTGATGTCACTCTCTTTGAGATTGGCGAGGTCAGCCCTGCCAATGCCGGTGAAGCAGCTGAACACAAAAAGGTCTCTTGTATGGCAGAGACGGTAAGTGTTCAGTTCAAGTGCCATCATCTTATGAAGGTTCTCCATTGTCAGATAGTGGTGGTTGGATTTCACTTTGTGGTATTTGAATCCTGCAAACGGGTCTCTGCGGATAATCTTTTTCTTGACAGCCT
>Ga0310786_10002989_pt1 | contig 25037 bp, 28 predicted proteins | sample AusTroGonzalo_MG_FD_203881 | JGI IMG/M metagenome (GOLD analysis project Ga0310786, IMG submission 203881) | Bovine rumen microbial communities from tropical cattle in Woodstock, Queensland, Australia - Gonzalo_03 (v2) (version 2) | ecosystem: Host-associated > Mammals > Digestive system >...
CCACTGGATTGCAGTTTTTTAGCAACATTGTTTATTGTTTCAGAATTTACATTATCTCCGATTTTAATTTCAGATAAAATACGTACAGATTCAGCATCCATACGTTGATTACCAGTTATATCTATACGCGAAACAACAACAGCACTCGCTGCATCACAAATGCCAATCAAAGATATAAAAAATAACATTATTTTTTTATACATTTTAATTTAATCCGAATACGCGCGCTATATCGTTCCACATTGTAAATAAAAACAGAAACATAATCAAAATCCAACCACAAATTATAGTAATATCCATGGCTTTACCATCTAATTTACGTCGAATAACAGCTTCTATGAATAATATCAACAAATATCCACCATCCAACACAGGCAAGGGTAATAAATTGATTACACCTAAATTCACAGACAACAAAGCGATAATTGCCATAAATGCAAAAAATCCCATTTCTAAGGCTTGACCAGATACCTGAGCAATCGTAATAAAAGAACCCAATTGTTTAGAAGACCTTTCGCCAGTAATAATCTGTTTTAATACAACCAACAGAGTTTTTGACTGATGATACGTTTCACGCAATCCTGAATACAAAGAACTAAAAAGGCCTTTGGTCTGAGCATCTGTTTTTTTACTGCCATCTGCAATCAATCCCCAACGCTCAGCAGGCTGTAATTGTACAGTAATCAATTTATCTTTGCGAGCAATTAAAACAGTCGCATTATGTTCAGAAGATAATTCTTTGGCAATAACTAATTCACCCCAGTTATCAATATGTGTATTATTGATTTTCATGATAATATCACCCGGTTTAACGCCCGCATTAAAAGCGATACTATTTCTTACAACTTGACCAATCACAGGTAATTGCACAGTACGTGGGCGAAACATAAAATCAGCAGAATAAATCACCCATGCTAACAAGAAATTCATCGCTACACCTGCACTGATAATTATAAATTGTTTCCAAGCAGGTACAGACAAATAATGACCAACTTTTTTGGCTGGCGGTAAATCAGCGTATTTTTTGCGATGAAACATATCTTCTTGACCATAAATAGATACATAGCCACCCAACGGCAAACAGCATAATTTCCAAATCGTTCCACGTTTATCTTGCCATTTAAACAAAGCAGGACCAAACCCAATTGAAAATGCATCAACACGAACACCCGCCCATCGTGCGGCCATAAAATGACCAGCTTCGTGAACAAAAACAACAACACCCAGAACAACCAACAAAGCTACAACGGTCAAAAGTGTATGCATAATTTCTATCTCCTGTTTTGTCTGTCAATCACTTTATTATAAACCATATCAAAGGTAGAACATAAATCCAGCCATCAAATCTGTCTAATATTCCACCATGTCCTGGTAATAAGTTTCCAAAATCTTTGATTTCTAGTCTTCGTTTAATAAAACTAGCCGTTAAATCACCGTATTGCGATAATAGAGAAATGCTGATACCAATAAAAACTGCGTTTTGTAAAAATCCACCAAATAAATTATAATACAGTACAGACATCAATGTGCCGCATATTATGCCACCAATCTGACCAGACCAAGTTTTATTTGCAGATATTTTTTCCCATAATTTATCGCCACCAAATAATTTGCCAATTAACCAACCACCAACATCTGCACCAACAATTATCATTAACAACCACAACATCAGTAAAGGACGAGTTCCGATTGAATACACAGAAAACAACATGCAAGCCAACAAACATATGAATATAATCATAGGCAAAATATTTTTTTGCACAATTTCACTTTCAGCATTTTTGATACAAGCCAAAGTTTCATAAATACAACCAGCTACAATTAAAACGCCAAGCCATCTGACCGCATGAAACGGCGGGATTGATAACCAAGATATTCCGTGCAGTTCAAGCCATATAGCAATCAATGCAATGCCAATCATAACACCTGCTGTTAAAATGCGCAAAGATGTATTAGACAATTCAGATAATTTCATTTTTTATTCCCCAGATAATTTTTCTTTTTTCCACCACCAAAACGTCTATCACGCTTAGTATATTCGTCTAAAATATGTTGCCATAACTTTTCAGATTTTACTAAATCAGGCCAGTGTTCTGGTATAAACAGCAATTCAGCATAAGCCAATTTCCACAATAAATAATTGGATATTCTGTGTTCATTACTTGTGCGGACCATTAAATCGACAGGCAATAAATCGCCAGTGTCTAAAAACGTTTCAAAAGTGTCTTTATCTACGTGATTACCGGCGTCAATTGCCGCATTAACCGCACGAACAATTTCATCTTGTCCGCCATAATTTAGTGCAAAAACAACTGTGCCGCCAGTATTTTCAGCAGACATCTCTTCCAGTTTATCACACACATCAGCCAATTTTTTAGGCAATCTCTCGCGAGAGCCAACGATACGATAGCGCAGATTTTTTTTGACCAAATCTGCCAGATTCTTTTTCATTTCTGTATAAAATAATTCCATCAAGAAATCGACTTCTTCTTTTGTCCTGGACCAGTTTTCAGTAGAAAATATAAAGAAAGTTATTGTTGAAACACCATGCGCAATGAACCAGTCTATCATATCTGAATTGCTAGCAAGACCAGCTTTGTGTCCCATCAAAGGTGGCAGTCCATGGCTTTCAGCCCATCTGCGATTACCGTCACAAATAAAAGCAATATGATTTGGTGTTTTCACAGTTGCTGATTTTTCAGATATTTTTTTCTTTAAAAAATGTAGCATTTTGTTTCCTTTGTATTAAGCATTACACAGACATGATATCAGCTTCTTTTTGTTTAGCCATTATATCAACTTCATTGCTACGTCCATCAAATACTTTTTGTAAATCTTCTTCGTATTGGTGTTGGTCGTCTTCTGAAATTTCTTTATCAGTTCCAGCACGTTTAATTTTGTTCATTGCATCTTGGCGAATATTACGCATAGAAATTTTTGCTTCTTCTGCATATTTACCAGCAACTTTGGTTAATTCGCGACGACGTTCTTCGGTCAAAGGTGGCAAATTCAAACGTATCACGCCACCTGCAGTCATAGGATTTAAACCCAAACCAGAGTCACGAATCGCTTTTTCAACGGCAGGTGCATTAGATACATCCCATACAGTCACAGACAAGGTCTGTGTATCAGGTGTAGAAACAGTTGCAACCTGATTCAAAGGCATCTCAGAACCATACACAGGGACACGAATACCATCTAATAAATGTACAGATGCACGACCTGTGCGCAAACCCGCATATGCATTTTGTAGCACTTCCAAAGTTTGAGCTGTTTTTTGTTCTACTTCTGCTTTCAGCAAATTATAATCCATGAAAATCTCCTTGTTATAACATCATCTGATGCAAGGTTAGCAAAATGATTTGACATTTGGCAAGAAGAAATATAGAATAGTTTCCGAAAAAGTTCGTGGGGTTGTAGCTCAGTTGGTAGAGCACTTGCATGGCATGCAAGGGGTCGTCAGTTCGAGTCTGATCAGCTCCACCATCAATTTTTATCAAATTTCAGCAAATTTTTGAGAATATATTAAGTATTTTGTAACCGGCAAAGACGGATGGGGCGGGTGACCAGATTGTTTTGTTGCGCTTCACTCCCTTGGCTCATTCGCTAATGCTCACCGGCATACTGCCGTCTGCCTTTCGCCTGCGGGTCGAATGGCTTTTTTGCCAGTTCTCATCTGAGCCTTGCGCATAAATAAAAACGCACCTTTCGGTGCTTTTTTACTTATGGGGCGGGTGACCAGATTCGAACTGGCGACATTTGGTACCACAAACCAACGCTCTAACCAACTGAGCTACACCCGCCAAAAAAATGGCGCGCCCAGAAGGATTCGAACCCTCAACCTTCTGATCCGTAGTCAGATGCTCTATCCAATTGAGCCATGGGCGCAACGGTCATATATTTTATACTGTTTTATTCATTTTGCAAGCAAAAACACAATTATTTTCTTTCGTTTTGTTCTATAGCAATTCGTTTGTATAAATTATAACACTTGCGACAAAGTGATATATATTGAGCTGACCCAATTTCAATTATTGGTCCGTTTATATCCAGCAAGCCATTTTTAAATCTTGCATTATATGATGCACGATTTGTGCAGCCAGAGCCGGGATTTTGGCATACAGTTTTTATTTCGTATGTTGCTGCATCTACTTCAAGTAATCTTTGTGATGCAGGCCACAAGTGTCCATGGATGTCTGTCTTTAAACCATAACATAGAACAGTAATATTTGGGTTATAATCAACAATTTCCACCAATTTATCAATATCAGCAGCAGAAAAGAATTGCACTTCGTCAATCAGCACAAACTGTGTGTCAGGTTTTGGTGTAAATTTTTGTAAATTGTTTAATGCAATACATTTTTCTTTCAAACCGATTCGGGATTCAACATAATCAACTACTCCATTACGATTATCAAGTGCAGATTTAATAACTTCATATTTACAACCAGTTTGCTTATATTGATACGCTTGCATACACAATTGTGCAGATTTCGAAGCCGCCATAACCCCATAAATAAAATGTAAATTAGCCATAATAAACTCCTTTCAATCCGAATATTGTCATACAAAATATTCACCAAGATAGTCAAGTACAAAATAAATGTTATAATTCCCCGCCCGTGGGGGAAAATTAACCATTTGTATTCAGGTAATTTTTTACTACATAACTCTTGCGATTTAAAGGTACGTTTAAATCGCAAGAGTTTTTTGCATAATTTTATATAAATAAAAAAGAACGAAAATATTGCTATACGCCACAGAAATCTTGGCACACAGCATATTTATAAAAAGTTGAAAACTGTGTGAAAAAAAACTGTTGATTTAAACGTACCTTTGTGGAAGAATTTTGATGAAAAGGAACAGGAGTATAATATCAGTTTAAAACACGGTAATTTCTATGAAAAATGTGTCAGGCTGACCATATTAAAGATATGGTTTGTTGGTGTGTTTTTTGCTGTGTTTTTGTCAGATTTTGCACAATGTGCGCAAATTACAGGGCCACAAATAACATTGGTTCATGCCTCGCTGCCAAGCGATAATGGCACCTGTCCAAACAACACGTATAAAATAACAATTTCTGACACGATGAAAAGTTATATGTTATTTGTAGAAGGTATGAAAAAATGTCCCAGTGGATATGTCAAAACTGGTTTTAATGGCCTAACAATGGGCAGTAATGGTACATTTACACATAACACAGAAAATCATACTAATTGTACCAGAACGGGTTATTATGACATACCGTCATTACAAGCCACTACGTACAGTAAAATGTCTGGTAAATCTTGCATAGGTGGCACAGCATATACATATCGTCCAGATAATCCGCCACAGATAGTACCTGCATCTGAAGGAACTGTCACTGGTACAGCAGTAGCATTATGTGAAAATGGATATTTAAATAATGGTACTTGCACAGTGTATAGCAAAGGTAATTGTCCAGATGATTATTTAAATATGGCATTAAATACGAATACAATCACCGCATTAAATAACAGCAATTGCAACAGTGGATATACGAAAACAGAAATTGAAAGTCCATGCATTGGTTCGCGTACAACAACATCAACATGTGTATCATTATGTAATGTTGGTTATGAATACACATCGACTGGTGCTTGTGCGAATATACAGTGCCCGTACGGCACAGGAATGCTGGAATCTGGGATTGGTCGCAGTTTCCAGATGTATACAGGCAAACAAACAACGCCTACATTGGTGTCCAGATTTGGTGCAGATAAATGTTATATCAATTTGGCGCCTGGGGTTGCAACTGGTAATGCAATAAATATCAGAACGAACGGAACAACATATCATGTGACAGATTAAAGGAAAGAAAAATGAAGAAAATATTTTTAATAATAATGGCATGTCTAATATATGGAATACCTAGCTATGGTGCAAACGTATGCGCCAAAACAAATACATATATCGGTGTGTTGCGCAAAGATTTAAACGGCACATATCTTGATTCTGGCAATTTGCCCATGATAGATAATACAATCAAAGCATGGCGTACAGATTTTGATTACGATAACGATAGTATCAAAGAAAAAACTATAACTGGTTTGGCATCATGTAATGGGATAACAAATACATTTGGCACCGCAGTGACTAATTTATATACAGACGCAACAGATTCGGGTACAAATTGTTGGTGCAAAATGGAACCAGTGCGCGTTGCTGGGGCATATTCAGATAAAAGATTAACAGGTATAACATCATATTGGACATATTTAACTGCGTTCAGTACCGAATCGGATTGCGCCAGTGATTGTACAACTGCATGCGCACATGCAGTAGCAGACAGCACATGGGCAGTATCTGGGAATAATATTGGATTTCGTAGTAAATTATTCGAAGCAATATGGTAAAAGATGGGGGAAGAAATGAATAAATATATCAAGATAATATGCACAGTAATATTAACAATGGCGATTCGTCCAATGTATGGTGATGTGCAAATGTGTGCGGCAAATAATTCAGTAGCGGTTGTATTGGACCCATCAATTGCCCCCAGCAGTTATACTTATGATAATACATTGGCTGTGTGGCGTACCCCATCAACCTATGGCACATTAGTTGGTGTTAGTGCATGTTTAAGCCACAATAAAAATGGTAGTGAAAGCAGTTCTACTACATTATCAACATATGCGGTATCTACCGCAAATTATGGTATATTGACAGATGGTGGTGTAGAAGTGACTGGTGGGGAACAAAACGGAAAACATTGCTGGTGCAAAATAACACATCCGGTGGCTTCGCTTTGGGGGTTCTCCTACTCGTACGGTTCGCTGTCGGATTGCTTGTCGGCTTGTGCGCCCTACTGTGGCTACTACGTCCGGAGCAACGATACGTTTCGCTCGGCGTTGTTTGGGTCTGTCGCGAATTGATGCTACGAAGGGTCGGAGACCGCGTGGCGAAAGGGGCGCTTACGCGTAGTGCGTAAGACGCAGGACGACCCCCCTTTGGGGGGTGCGGCGTAGCCGCGGGGGGGAAATTCTCCCCCCATGGGGGAGCGTGTCCCGCAGGGAGAGGGGGGTAATCTGGTGTGTTTGTTTAATTGAACTTCTGGCACAATATTTTGTTCAAGTAGTTCATAAAAATGAACATATCTGAATACCCCCTTCGGCACTTCGTGCCACTTCCCCGTTGGGGCAGAATTACCGTTTGGGGCGGGGAATATTGGAAATTCTCCCCCCATGGGGGAGCGTGTCCCGCAGGGAGAGGGGGGTAATCTGGTGTGTTTGTTATAATGGATGACTAGAACAGAATTGGTTCCACGCCATGGGCGGGGTGGTGGTAATTCCAGATAATACATAATATTTTGTGCTTGTGTTTTTATTCCAACCTTTGTATTTTTATCATACAAGGTGAGAAAAACTAAACAGTTTCCGTTAATCGCAAACTGGTCAGTGCGATGAAAAATAACGGAAAAAAGGTTGCATGCCGTACGGTTGTGCGTCACGGTTCCATTTGTGGGGTCGCTTTTCCGGTGGCTTCGCTTTGGGGGTTCAACAACTCGAACAGTTCGCTGTCGGATTGCTTGTCGAATTGTGCGAACAACTGTGGCAACAACGTCCAGAACAACGATACGTTTCGCTCGGCGTTGTTTGGGTCTGTCGCTCCTTGGGTAAGGTAATAACTTTGCCACCAAGACAAAGTTTGGCTAACCTGCAGGACAAAGCGTTATATCGCTTTTCAGGTGTTTAAATATAACATCTGTTTTATAATATGCCTTGCACATCAAAGGCGGGGCATGCATCCTGTCCTGACCAGACAAATACAATGCGCAGGGGATATCTGGACTAGTAGTTTGATGTGTATCGTGATGAACGTCCTGGATATCCGATTTTAACAACTAAACAAAAGATTATAAAATGACTTTGGATGAAATAAAAAATTTAAACCAAAACACTTGTCCCAGATTTTCTTCGTTCATGAAAAATCAAATGCCTATGCCGGGGGTGAAAAAACATCTAGATGAAATCTTAAATCGTGAAATCACAGTTGTAGATTTCAGATTGCGCAAATCTGTCCAAAAATCTGGAACTGAATGTTTGCAATTGCAATTTATTATGGATAACGAGGTTTGTGTTGTTTTTACTGGCAGTTGTGTTCTGATTAACCAAATCCAAGAAGCAAAAGATAATATACCTTTTGTGGCTACTGTCGTTAAAATAGACAGATATTATTCTTTTTCTTGAAAACAAATATAAATACAAATGAAAACTTATAAACATTTATGGGAACAATTTATTTCCAAAGAAAATTTCGATTTGGCTGCTAAAAAAGCTATTAAAAGTAAAAAATCCAAGAAAGAAGTTCATAAATTTTTGGCACATCGTGAAGATTATTTAATAAAACTGCGGCATTTATTGATGTCTGGAAAATATAAAACATCACCATATCAAACTTTTACTATACATGAACCCAAAGAACGTTTGATTTATAAATTACCACTTTACCCAGATCATATTTTGCATCATGCGCTGATAAATATTTTGGGACCAATTTGGCAGAAATCTTTTATTCATAATTCTTATGCTTGTATCCCAGGGCGTGGATTACATGCTGCTTCACAGAAAATGATGCATTTTGTGCGCCGTAATCAATATGTTCTACAATGTGATATTCGCAAGTTTTATCCCAGTATAAATCATTCTGTGATAATGAATATTTTAACACACAAGATTCACGATAAACGAATCTTAGCTTTGTTAAACGAAATAATTTGGTCTGTGGGCGGGCAAACAAATCTGCCAATCGGAAATCTAACTAGTCAATGGTTGGGTAATGTGTATTTAAATGAACTGGACAAGTTTATCAAGCAAGATTTACATTGTCGTGATTATATCAGATATTGTGATGATTTCTGCATTTTTGATAACGATAAAAAAAATTTACATTTAATATCTAAACATATTCGGGACTTTTTATCACAGAATTTAAAAATGACTTTGTCCAAAAGCAACGTACGTAGAACTGTGGATGGTGTTTGCTTTATCGGATACAGACATTTTAAACAATTTATTTTAATTAAACATTTTACTGCACATAAATTAAAAAGACGTGTAATACGTATATTAAAAAACAAAGATTTTAATTTAAAATCAATTGGACAATTATCTGCTGGATATGGTTGGACAAAATGGTGTTGCAGCTATAATTTCAGGCAAAGTCTAAGATTATTTGCAAGCTCTGTATCCAACAAAGCACAAGATTTTGTCAAAAACTATTTATTTTATACCTAAAAAATGGTACAATACATTTTATGAATAAAAGTTGGTTGTTTTTGTTGGTTTGTATGCCGAATGTTTGTCATGGCAGTTTTTTGACCGCTTCAAAATTTCCGACCAATTTTCAAGATTTATCTTTTGTTGAACGTATGGCCACTATCCAAGAAGGTTTTGAACCATGGGAATCAGAATATGATTCAAATGGCGTTTGTATTAAAAATTGTGCTTATCATGGTATCACTTTGAAAGAAGAACAAGAGCGAAGCTATGTCGATACAAAAAATTCAATTGCTGATTCTTTGAAATTTGAACAAGAACGGCAATTAAAACAATCGCAAACTTTGTCTGTGGATACTACAAATATTGTATCCGCAGTGAAAACCCAAGAAGACACACAACAAATCGCCAATTGTGCAAATCGTAATCCAAACATCAGACCGGGACAATCTGCACCGTTTGGGGAACCTTTGGTCGGAATGCCCAGAATATCTTCGCCGTATCAATTAAATCGCAAACATCCTGTCACTGGTGTGAATAAACCACATTCTGGTATTGATTATGCTGTGCCAAATGGAACATTGGTTTATACACCCGCAGATGGAAATGTAGTAAATGTCTGGAAAGAAAGCGATGGTTGTGGTTATGGTTGTAAAATACATCATGATGATGGAACTTATGCTGTGTATTGCCATCTTAGTGATGTGTTGGTCCGCCCGGGTGATAAAGTGTCTGCGGGGTGCGCAGTTGCTAAATCTGGTAATTCGGGTGCATCAACTGGGTATCATTTGCACTATGGTTTGAAAAATAAAAATGATCGTTTTATTAATCCGTCTGAATATACAGGTCGTGCAGATTAGATTTTATTCTTGTGAAAACGGACGTGAAAACTGCCATTGTTTAATGGGGTAAAAGATATAATATGTGGTGCAATAATACTCTCCTTTGCCCATTGCTGAAATTTCTGTTTTAATATACCGCTAGCACCAGTTATAACCGTTGCACTGCGTGTTTCTGATTCGGCAATACGAGCCAGCATTTCCCAAGCTTCTTGTTCTGTATGATTATGAAAATCAATCGTAGCATGTTCTGGGGCAGGTGCGCTGGGCTTTGGAATACGTTTTGATAAATGTAAAGATTTTCGAACCTGTTTTTTTGTTTCGTTATCACAGGGACGAAAATCTTCGCCAATCATATCAGCTATATCGTTATCATTTAATTGTTTCATACTATTCAGCCAAAGCACCAACAGACATTGTAATACGTCTGATTCCAGAGCTTATCGATTTTTCTTTGTTAATGCGTGCTTTGATAATTTCGCCGGTGTGGTAAATATGCGTGCCACCGCATAATTCACATGATACATCGCCAGCTGTTATAACACGAACCCTGTCACCATATTTTTCACCAAACAATGCCATCGCACCACGTTTTTTTGCCGATTCAATGTCCATTTCTTCGTGCGTGACACTCAAATCTGATTGAATCCATTTATTAACCAAATCTTCTACTGCTTGTTTTTCTTCTGTGGTCATCGCACGACCAAATGAAAAATCAAACCGCACAGAATCTGGTGAAACCTTGGAACCGCGTTGTTCTACGTCTTCATTTAATACTTTACGCAAAGCTGCTTGTAATAAATGTGTTGCAGTATGCGCACGTGCAATTTGCTGACGGTTTTGTTGATTTATTTCTGGCATTATTTCATCACCAACCTTGATTGGCGCAGTTAAAATACCTTTATGAACAACCAAACCACCAACACGATTTGTTTCGCTGACATTCATAACAATTTTATCGCCAACTTTGAATACACCCATATCACCGACCTGACCACCCTGGGTACCATAAAATGGCGTATGATTCAATACGATTTCAACTTCATCGTTTTCATTTGCAGATTGTACAAACTCTTCACCACGCAAAATAGATAATATCGTTGCAGTTTTATCTGTCTTGGTTTCGTATTTTTCAATATCTTGGGTATCTGGCAAATTATTTTGAGATTCCCACAACAGTTTGGTTCCACGAGTATCAGCGCGCGAACGTTCTTTTTGCTCACACATACATTTTTCAAAACCATTTACATCAACATCTATCTTTTTATCACGTAAAATCATTTGTGTTAAATCAAGTGGAAATCCGTATGTATCAAACAATTTAAACGCTATATCACCAGGTAATATGCCATTGTTTATTTTTGGTAACTCAGATTCTAATAATTTTATACCATTTTGCAACATATCTGTGAAAGAGTTTTCTTCATTGCGAATAATTTCAACAACGTGCGCTTGTTGAGTTTTTAATTCAGGATACGTATCGCCCATTTCTTTCACCAAAGCAGGGTATAATTCGGATAATAATGCACCACGGTGACCCAAAATTTGTCCATGACGCATAGCGCGTCTGAGAATACGGCGAATCACATAGCCGCGGTCAGCATTGCTGGGAATAACACCATCTGCAATTGCAAAGCCAACAGAACGCAAATGGTCTGTGATTATTTTGAAGCTTGGTTTATTTTCTTCTGTTTCTTTGACGCCTGTTAAATCTGAAACAGCACGTTTTAAATTCACAAACAAATCCGTATCATAATTATCTAGTTTATTTTGCAAAACGGCAGCCCATCTTTCCAAACCAGCACCTGTATCAATATTATGTTTTGGTAATGGGGTCAGATTACCTTTTGCATCCCTGTCATACTGCATGAAAACGTTATTCCATAATTCTACAAAACGTCCGCAATCTTCATCTGGACTTCCAGGCAGACCGCCAACCATATCTGGATGCATATCATAGTGCATTTCAGTACATGGACCACAAGGTCCTGTTTCACCAGCAGACCACCAATTATCTTTATCTAAACGTATAGCTTCTTTGCCAGCTATTTTTTTCCAAATCTCTGTTGCTTCATCATCAGAAATATGTGTTGTCACAACAATTCTGTTTGGGTCTAATCCAATTACTTTTGTTAAAACTTCCCACGACATAGCAATAGATTCTTCTTTGAAATAATCCCCAAAAGACCAATTACCCAACATTTCAAAAAAAGTATGGTGTCTGCCATCAAATCCAACATCTTCTAAATCGTTGTGTTTTCCACCCGCACGAATACATTTTTGAACATCTGCGACACGTGGCGCAATTGGTTGTTCTGTACCCTGAAACACACCTTTCCACTGAACCATACCTGCCACAGTAAATAACAAAGTCGGGTCATTAGGAATCAAAGACGAAGATGGGACAATTTTATGACCGTGTTTTTCAAAATAATCCAAAAAAATTTTTCTAATTTCATTATATGTCATGCTATTTAACCTTTTTGTGGTGTAATGATAAAATGAATAGTTAAAATATTCAATCATAAAATTGCAAATGGGGTATATTTTGTGATATAATATAAAGCAAGAAACAGGATTGACATGAATAAAAAACCAGGATTATTGTTTTCAGTATGTGCTTTGGCCATGATAGTTTTGGCATCTGTCTTTAAATTAGATTTACTGAAAAGCAAACAAACACTGCAAAGCACAAAAAATATTGCAAATCATTTGTTTGTCTGTCCAATGGCAAACAGTACTTGGGATTCTATATCTGATATGTTGTCAAAGGGTAAAGAATATATGTATATGGCTGTGGCTTTCGTAGTAATAGTATTATTGTTCGCTTGGGGATGGGCGCTGTATCAAAATTTATTAAAAGATAAATTCAGTGCAGATGTTTATAAAAATCCTTGGGAAATAACAAAAATTGTTTTCTGGGCAGCTGTGATATGTTTTGTGTTGGTTAAAACACCTAATTATTTTAGACCTCATGTTAGAATCAATTCTACCAATTGGGTTTTGTGTGATAATACTTCTGAAAATGCACGTGCTGTGCGGTTAAAAAATTGATATATAATAAAAATATTTTTGTCAATAATACAGGTTTTTTGCGGTTTATAAATAAATGACTTGACTTAAAGTCCCGTTTTCTCTACGATTCGTATTAAGCAGATTAGGCAATACCTTTGGAAACATATAAATCATATATTTTTCAAAGACATTGTTGGATAAACTGTCTTACAACCTTAAACTCTATATGAAAGGAGAAACATATGAACAAACAAGAATTGATTGAAGCAATTGCAAATGAAGTTGAAGTTACAAAAGCAACTGCAGCTGGTTGTTTGGATGCATTCATCAACACAGTGACAAAAGTTTTGAAGAAAAAAGGCGAAGTTCGCTTGGTTGGCTTTGGAACATTTACAACAGCTAAACGTAAAGCTACAACAGGCCGCAATCCTCAAACTGGTGCTCCAATTAAGATTGCTGCTTCCACACAGCCAAAATTCCGTCCAGGCAAAGCCTTGAAGGATGCTTTGAACTAAACTATGTTTGTTTAAAGGTTATAAAAACGCTCGCAAATTTGTGGGCGTTTTTTATGGAAAAAATCCGTTGGACATCAGCTTGATTATTTGATAGAATATATGTGTGTAAAAGAACAAAGGAAGGAACACAATGGCAAAACAAATGAAAAAAACAACCGTTAAAAAAATAGCGGTAAAACCTGTGCCGGTTATGGAACATAACTGTGGTTCTGATTGTCCATGTGGATGTCATAAACATGGGGCAGGACATCGTGTAAAACATGTAATCATTTTATTATTGGTATTTATTTTGGGTTATGCATGTGGAAAAATTATGTGTTGCGGCAAACATCGTATGCCACCAATGCCACGTATGCCACAACCCGTATTCACTAATGGATGCATGGATATGCAATTTGTTCAGAATCCAAAAGTGAAAGAAATGTTGATGTCTGCTGATGTCAATGGTGATAACTGTATTTCTATGGAAGAATACAAAGCACAAAAAGCTAAGTGGGCTGAAAAGCATGCTAAAAAGAACAAACATGGTATGTTTTTTGGTATGAAACATGGCTTTCATAGTGCAAAATCAGAACAACCAAAACCACAGCAAGATTAAATTGTGTAAATAAAAACGTCTCTGGTAAATCAGGGACGTTTTTTAACCTTTTATAACACGGGCTTTGGTACGTTCCCATTCGCGTTGTTTTATTGTTTCACGTTTATCAGCACGATGTTTCCCATATCCAATACCCAATAAAACCTTTAATTTACCACGATTATTGAAATATAGTTTTAATGGAAATGCAGTTGCACCTTTTTCCTGTAATTTTCCAATAATTCTGTTTATCTGATTGCGATGTAATAATAATTGACGCGGACGTCTTTCATCAAAATTAAATGCACGATTAGCCGTTGGTAATTTTTGAATTTCTATACCAGATAAATATAAATCATTACCGCGTCTTTGTACAAATCCATCAACAATTGTCACTAACCCATAACGTACAGATTTTATTTCTGCACCAGTCAAAGAAATACCTGCTTCAACAGTATCTTCTGTTGAATAACTAAATCGCGCTTTGCGATTTTCTGAAACCTGACCAAATTTTATAATTTTACGTTGCATTTTGGGTATAATCTTGTTGTGTTTCTCATCAGTATAGTTTCCAATTCAGACAATTGCAAGTTTTTGATTTGTGCCAAGACTTTGGCAGTTTCAATAACCATAGCAGGTTCACACACTTTGCCACGATATGGAATAGGCGCACAGTAAGGTGAATCTGTTTCAATTACAATTCTATCATTTGGAATTTTTATAAATGTTTCACGTACAGATTCTGCATTTTTAAAAGTTATTATACCACTGGCAGAAAAATAAAATCCGCGGTCTAACATAGTTTTTGCTAAATCCCAAGATGAAGTAAAACAATGCATTACGCCACGATATTTATCGGTTAAAATTGTTTTTGTGTCATTTTCTGCGTCACGAGTATGAATTGCAACTGGCAGATTATGTTCATATGCAATTTGTAATTGAGATTCAAATAATTTCATTTGTTCTGCACGATTATCGGTGTTGTAATGATAATCCAGACCAATTTCCCCGATTCCAACAACCTGCGGATGATTCAATATATCACATGTTAAATAATCATTTGCATTTGCATTTGTATATTCAGGGTGTATCCCCAAAGTCACAAAAATATTTGCATGTGTTTCTGCAATTTGCAAAGCTGATTGAAAATCTTTGTGGTTCGCAGTTGCGCAAACCAAAACTTCAACGCCTTTGTTTGTTGCACGTTTTATGACAGCATCTAGCCCACCATCATATTCATCAGTTAAATGGCAATGTGTATCTATAAACATTTTTTTATTTCCACTATGATTTTAAATATTGCGATATCAGCCTTTAAGTTCAATCTGTTTATATCAGAAATTGCGTGTGTTGCCATTGGATATAACTCTGCTAATCCTAGTTGTGCAATGGCGTCCAGCACAATGCCATACAAGGTAGGTGATACAGCTATTTTTTCTGCGATATTCATTATGTCGCTGGCATTGGCGTGTTTATTTTGTAATATGTTTAACAAAGATTCGTATATGATATCACCACCTGTTGCTTTTAAATTGGCTATTTTGCCAAAGCTGCCATTTGATAATTTTAATATTTCGGAACTGATTTCTGTATCGTGCATAAACTTGGTACATAATTCACGCAATTCAGATATGTTTAATGGGTGCATTTTTTCAACACGCGCGCGTGATCGCACAGTTGGTAAAACGTTTGATAATTGATGTGTCACCAATAAAAATAAAGTCTGTGCAGGTGGTTCTTCTAGTAGTTTTAAAATTGCATTAGATGCCGATCTTGATAATTCATCTACGGAATCAATCAGTACAACACGCCATTGACCTGACATAGAAGACATTTGCATACGTTCAATCATGGCACGCACAGTATATACTGAAATCTCTTTGACATCAGTGTTTGGATTGTTGTGTTTATCGATATTATTTGCTAAATCAATAATGAAAAAATCGCCAACATTGCCATACACCATTTTTGCAATTTTGTATGCTAGTGTAGCTTTGCCAATACCACGTGGTCCGCACAACATCCATACCGGATGCAAAGGGTGATTATCTTTGTTATTCCACGCATCAATAAAAGCTTTTAATGTATTTGCATGACCAACCAGACAATCATTATCTATTGGATTTGGAAATTCAAACAAAGGTTCTTTTTTCTTTGGTGCCATTATTTTCCCCATAACATTACAGACAAATTTTTAATAATACGTCTTATGAATTGAATTTTGCCAACTTTGTGTTTAGCAATCAAAGGAATTCTTTGAATCACATCGCCATTTTTAGTTATGACAATTTCCCCGATTCTTTGTCCAGCTTTGATTGGCGCAGCAATCGGCTGTTCGTACCTGGCCAAGACTTGAATATTTTTCAAAGATTCTGATTTTGGCAAAGTGACAGCCACAGCTTTGTCAATAGTTGCAATTACTTTATCTTGTTTTCCATACCAAACTGGTATTTTGATTACATTATCTCCTGGACGATAAAATACTTTTGTTTGTGTATTTGTATAACCATAATTCAAGAGTTTTTTCATTTCATTTGCCAAAGCTTCGTGATTTTTTCCATGAAAACCATTTATAACACCAATTAAACGTCTATTTCCGATTTTAGCACTGCCGACCATACCATAACCACCGTTATCTGTGTGCCCAGTTTTCAGCCCGTCTGCACCAATCATAGAAAATAGCAATTTGTTATAATTCGTAGTATGGGTTTTTGCCCACTCTTTGCACCAACCTGTTTTCGTATCCAAAAATTCAAATCTTTTCGTTGCAAAAAGTTTATACAATTCAGGATAATCTTGTATTAAATGTTGTGCCAATAAAGCTAATTCACGACTAGTCATCAAATTATTCGGATTTGGCAGACCGCTGGCATTACCAAACGAAGATTGTGTCATACCAATACTGTCCGTGTATTTCTTCATGTTTTCTGTAAATTTATCTTCGCTGCCTGCGATTGATTCCGCTACAACCACAGATGCGTCACCTGCAGACAATACAATGATACCTAAAATGGCATCTTTGACAGTTATCTTTTGACCTGTCACTAAGCACATTTTGCTGGCCTGATACCATATTGGTTTCTGATAATCTGCGTTTTCAGATACAACCAAAGTATCATCCAATTTTAAATCGCCAGATTTTATTTTATCAAAAAGAACTGCCAATGTCACCAATTTCAGCATAGAAGATGGTGGCATTAAAACGTCTGCATTTTTTGCAAATATTTCAGAACCGCTGTCATAATCAATCAAAAATGCAGATTTTGCAGCTGTTGCAAAATCAGCAGATACAGCATGCGCATCGCTGATAATCAAAAACAATAAAAAAACAAGAAACTTTTTAATCATCACGACTTTATCATAGCAAGAATAATCCCACTTGCCAATATTTTTTCGATTAAATAAAATGAAAACGAATTTAGGCCTTGACGCTTAATTATGTTGTAATACAATGCATATTGTGACTAGATGACAGGATAGACAATGAAAATTCTATTTATACGACATGGTGAAAGCAAAGCCCAGGCAAAACAAATTGAATTAAATGCTCCTGATTCTATAAACGGATTAACCGACAGGGGTATAGAGCAGGTTAAAACAGAAGCACACAATTTTCAGGGTAAAATAGACGCGGTTTATTCATCACCGTATAATCGAACACAGATAACCGCACGAGTTTTTTTGCAGGAACTGGGCATAGATAAACCGATAATCATAGATGATAGATTGCGCGAAATAGATTATGGTTATCATGGTGGTGAAGCAAAAAATAACGAAGAATTAACTGCTGTCGCCATAAAACAAATTGCTGGTGATTATGAAATTCGCTTTGGAAAGACTGGCGAAAACAAACGAGAAATAGTAACTCGTTTTTTTGATTTTATAATTGATGTTTTTAATAAACACGCATCAGACGAAACATTGTTGGTTGTTTCACATGGACGTGCAATTTCTATTTTTGGACATGAATTTGCCGAAATAAATGGTGTTATTGCAGAAAGTGGTGGTACTACAAATGCAAAAATAAAAGAATATGATTTAAGTTCAGGGCAAATTGCAAATATGATTAAACGCGTAGAAATGTTAAAAGTAAGATAGCTTTCTCGTCTTGACAAGGGAACCAGTTTTGCAAAACCAAAGCTGATACGTTGATGTAAAGCTGGTAAAAACTGGGTGCAGCGTTTGTTTTCAAGCGCACCATCTTGTTATTATGGTAATGGTTGTGCGGGCAACTGTGCATATGGTGTTTTATATTCTCCAAAATCTTGCTCAACAATAAGCAAACAGAAAAAATATAGAAATAGTTATTTATGATGGACACAAAAGTCTTTCTAGATAATCAATTATAATTCGAGTTCAAGAGCATTAAACAACATATTAAATTCGGCATTGTTGCGCATCACTTAAAATTAGTTGTTAAAGCTGATTAAGTAAAGACCAAACGAAAAACACCGCAATTGCGGTGTTTTTTATGCATTTCTACCAGCTACAAAGCCGCTTGACCACGCCCATTGTAAATTAAAACCGCCTAAATCGCCTGTAATATCCATCACTTCTCCGACAAAGAATAATTTTGAACACAATAAAGATTCCATTGTTTTTGATGATATTTTGTCTGTACTTACACCACCTGCGGTCACTTCTGCGCTTTGCAAACCAACTGGTTTTGCATCATTTATTTCAAATCGTGTTATTTGTTTTGCAATATCACATATTTCAGAATCTTTATAATCGGCTATGTTTTTTGTTTCGTTTTTACAGATAAATCTTGCAAGTTTTTGTGGTAAAATCTCTGCTACAACATTGGTTAAACTGCGTTTGCCATTTGTATGTTTTATTTGTATCAATAATTCCATAATATTTAAATTTGGTGTAAAATTTATTATAAAATTATGTATATCAAATAAACTGGCGCGATATGCTGCTGGCCCGCCAATTCCAAAATGCGTGAATAACAAGTCATCAAGTATAATATGTTTTCCAACCTTTATTTCAACCGACAAAGATATACCAGATAACCCGAAACTAAAAGCTTTCGTTTTTATAGCACACAGAGCAGGGCGCACAGGTTCAATTTTATGTCCAAATTTTTTAGCAATAACATGTCCAATATTTGAAACACCCATGTTCGGATAAGATACGCCGCCACTGGCAATAATTAGTGATTTAGATAGAAAATTACCATGATTTGTTTTGATATCAAAAATATCATTGGCTTTGGCGACATCAATGACAGATGTGTTATATTTAATTTCAGTGCTGCCAATATCGTTCATCAAAGCATTTATAATATCATTTGCACCATTTACACAGAAAAAACGTCCTGGCTCTTTTTCGTAATATTTTATTTTATGTTTTTTAACCCAATCCAGTGCATCTTTTGGTGAAAATTGTGCCAAAGCAGATTTTACAAAATGTGGGTTTTTACCAACATATCGTGTATAATCAGCTGCAAGATTTGTAAAATTACATTTGCCACCACCTGAGATTGCGATTTTGCGTGCAGGCTTATCACCTATATCTAATATTAACAACTCTTTCTTTCGTGTATTTAATTCAGAGGCAGCTTTTAAACCAGCTGCACCAGCACCAATAATAATAACATCATATATTTTCATAGTTTTATGATACCGCAATAATGGTTGAATATCAATAAATTTGCGTTTGAATATAAATGTTTATATAATTTCACAGAAGATGTTGCAAACATAGGGTTTCGTGACGATTTTATATACGATTATTTGAAAACTTTGACTGCAAATAAACCAGATGAAACGATTTATTGAACTTGTTGTTTAACAGCTGAAAACATTTTTGTGTGCCACGGAATCTGCATAGCAGGTTTTGTAAAAAAAAATTAAACCCGTACATGTGTGTACGGGTTTAAAACTTTCTGTGGTGGGTTAGGTAGGACTCGAACCCACGACCAAAGCGTTATGAGCGCTCCGCTCTAACCAACTGAGCTACTAACCCACAGCGAAGATAATTATATATTTTTTTTATCGCGTTGCAAGTTAAAAATGAACATATCTTGCTTTTTATGTTAAATTATGTCAATATCACCCCATGGCAGAATTGATTCCAATATTAAATGAAAACCAAATGAATGCGTTTAATACTATTGAACGGACGTATTCTAATATTTTAATATTGGGGCAGGCGGGTACCGGAAAATCTACGTTTGTGCAATATTTAAAATCTGCATCAACAAAACGCATAGTGTGCGCATGTCCGACTGCGGTGTCCGCACTAAATATCGGGGGGCAGACAATTCATTCGCTTTTTCAAATTCAGCCACGTGATTTCATTATACCCGAATTATTAAAATTAAAAGCAAAACCCAGAAATATCTTAAATGCTACCGATGTTTTGGTTATTGATGAAATATCTATGGTGGCGCCAGATTTGCTGGATGCAATTGATATCTTGGCACGTGCCGCCAGACATAATAATGAACCATTTGGTGGTATTCAGGTTGTCGCAATAGGTGATATGTTTCAGTTGCCACCCGTGATAACACGTGATGCAGAACAATATTATCAACACTCATACGGATATACAAATGCGTATTTTTTTGATTCTAATGTGTATCAAAGAGCAAATTTTATTAAATACGATTTTAATACTGTGTATCGACAGAGTGATAGCGATTTGTTGCAAAATTTAATTCGTTTGCGTGATAATGATATTAGTGCTTTGAATTTTTTTAATTCTTGTCACATAGAAGATGAAAATGTTCGTAAAAATGCGGTTATTATAACCCCTTTTCGAGCAATTGCAGAACGTATAAATACTGAACGCTTAAATCAAATAAACGCACCAGAAATGAAATATGTTGGTGTATTATCTGGACAATTTAATGCAAATGATGTGCCTGCTCCTATGGATTTATGTTTAAAGCAGGGCGCATTAGTTATGTTTGTAAAAAATGGTGATAAATGGCATAATGGTTCAATGGGAATTGTGGAAAAACTAGGAACAAAAGAAATACTTGTTCAATTACTAGATGATGATAAAAATGATGTGGTTGTGGTTAAACCCGATAAATGGGAAAAAATAGAATATTCACGTGATGAAAATGATAGAATAGTGGAAAACGAGATAGGTAGTTATAAACAATTTCCATTGGCACTGGGGTATGCTATGACAATACATAAATCCCAAGGTAAAACTTTAAGCAAAGTTGTTATTGATATTTCACGTGGTGCATTTGCACATGGTCAAACTTATGTAGCTTTGTCACGAACACGGCAAGCAAAAGATATGCATATTGTTAAACCGCTTCAACAAAAAGATATAATTTTTGATAAACGAATACTTGATTTTGTAAATGATAATTTATAAATCTTTGGACATCAAAATTGCATCAATTCCGTCATAGTATTTTGGACGAATTCCGATAACTTTATACCCATTATTTTCATACAATTTTTGACCAGCAATATTATTTGAAGCAACTTCTAAAAATATTTTTTTAACACCTTGATTTTTAATGTTTTTTTCAATTATACAAAGCATGGCTGAACCAATGCCATTTCTGCGTACATCTGGTGAAACACCTATGGTTATAATCTCGGCTTCATCAGCCACACATCTATAAACAATAAAACCATTTTCTGACATGATTATTTCGCATCCAGATTTTTTTAAATCTGCAAAATCAGATGCCGACCAAGGTTTATTTGGAAAACATAATTTATGAAGATTTGCAATTTTATCGAACATTATTTTTCAGCATAACTTGGTCGAAGATACATTGGTATAGCAGGTTGTAAATCGTTCGATTTAATTTTATTTTCAACGATTATTTTTGCATCAATCAAATCAAAAGGAATGTGACCAACTGTGCGCGGATATTTCATTTGAAATTTTTCCAAAGTATCTATATCCATAACACAAGGTTGTAAATCGCTTGCACCAACAAAAAAATCACCACGTCCAGAATCCAAAGCAACACAGGCATCAGGTGCGCCATGTAAATATATTTCAAAAATATTAACCGGTATAACTGGAATTTGTAATCCAATTCCCAAACCTTTGGCATATGCAATACCCATGCGGATACCGGTAAAACTGCCGGGGCCAACAATTACTCCAATCGCGGTTAAATCTGTTGGTTTAACATTGTTCTGTTCCATAAAATTCATAACAGCAGACGGTAAAATAGTTGATTGTTTTGTGCAATTTTCTATTTTTGTATATTTATCATCTAAAACTAATTCTATGCCATTCGTTGCAGTATTTATAATCAGAATCATCTTTTTGTCGCCCTTTGGTTTTTATATCCTTGCACTGAATCCGATTTTACTTTGATGATTTACAGCTTTGTGTATAGATAACAATTCATCAATCTTTGGAATAGTAAATTCAGTCTTAATATCTTCGCCATCATTTTCTAATAAACTGCGCCGCAACATAGAAGATATTTCACGTTGTAATTCACGCACGCCTTGTTCGGACGTATAATTACGAATTATGTGCATAATTGCATTGTCTGATATTATAATATTGTCAGGATTCCAACCTGTATCATTTGCGGCGCGTTTTAACAAATGTTCGCGCGCAATTTGTAATTTTTCTTGTTCTGAATAACCAGGAATTTCAATTATCTCCATACGGTCTTTCAAAGCAGATGACATATTCAAAGAATTAGAGGTTGCAATAAATAACACATTTGATAAATCAAAATCTACTTCTAGATAATGGTCGCGAAATGATTTGTTCTGTTCTGGATCTAATACTTCCAACAAAGCAGATTCTGGATCACCCCGCCAATCACGCCCCATTTTATCTATTTCGTCCAATACAATAACAGGATTATTAGATTTGCACCTTTTCAAAGCATCCATAATGCGACCACATTGCGCCCCAATATAGGTTTTTCGATGACCACGAAAATGTGATTCATCAGAAATTCCACCTAATGATATTCTACAATATTTACGCCCTAAGGCATTTGCTATGGATTTACACAAAGAGGTTTTACCAACACCTGGTGCGCCAACAAAACATAATATGCTGCCACGATTTTTACCTGTCTTTTTCATTACAGCAATATGTTCAAGAATACGTTCTTTGACAGGAATCATGCCAGAATGTTCGCTGTTTAATGTTTCACGTGCCTGATGTAAGTCAATTGGCATAATATCGGATTTATCCCAAGGCATAGCTAATAATTCTTCAATATATGTTTTTAATAACCCGCCTTCTTGGGACATCGGTGACATTGCACGCATGCGCTTTAATTCAGATAATGCTTTTTCTTTGGCGTCTGTTGGCATAGCAGATGATTCAATTTTTTTGCGCAAGCTAAGAACGCTGGTTTCTTCATCATCTTCGCCCATTTCTTTTTGAATTGCACGCATTTTTTCTTGTAATATAGCCTGACGCTGACCATTTTCAATTTGATTTTGTACGCGGCGATTTATATTATCTTCAATTTTTTCTGTTTCAATCAACAGCATAACTTGTTCCAACAAAGCCATCAATTTTTCGCGCCAAGTTTTCATTCTTAAAACTTTGACGGCAAATTCAGTATCTATGTCTGCCATTTGAATTACAGAATCAACAAATGCGGGCAGGGGGTATTTTTGAATAATTGCGCGTAATTTATCCATTTTGAATTTATGACGATTCGATAATGCCTGCATGCTATCTGCCAATTTATCGCGCAAAGCCAGTGTTTGTTCAAATTGTGTATCGTCTAAAATTTCTATCGGAGCTATATTTCCCATGAATATTCCATTTGTAATGGTAATATCTGATAAATCTACAACGTCAGTGGTTCTAACAATTGCGTGTATCGCACCATCTGGCATGTGTAAAACCTGGGCAATAGAACCAATAGTTCCAGTATTAAAAATATCATCTGCATTAGCTGGATAAGCCCAAGCGTGTTGAGGGCATAATACCAATTTTTGATTGTTTTGTGTTGCAGATTCTATACATGCGACAGATAACGGATTATCAACATACACCGGCACCGTCAGGCCCGGATGTACGACTAAATCACGAACAGGTAAAATATATTCTTTCATAACGAAATAAATATAGAATATTTTATTCGTTTTTCAAGGCATAAAAAATCTCTTGAAAAATATCAAGAGATTCAAGCTTTTGCATAACAATATTTTTAACGACGGCGAAAACCGTTGCCAAACTGCTGAGCATTATTGCTAGATTTTTTGGATAAATATCTCGCAGCAATTAAAACTAACCACTCCAAGGCCAACAAAGCTAAACCATATACTTGGTGTTCCATGTTGTTTAAAAATGCCAAAACATAAACAAATTGTGCAATATAAGAAATATATAAAACACCAAATACACCTGTAAAGAATACTTTTTTAATTTTTCCAAACATAATTTTTTCCTTTTTATTTTTACTTTTACTATTTTGATTCTGTTGTGTCGGGTTTCTGGTGCCAGGTACCCGACAGACCCCGCAAAAGCTATAACGAAATACATTAACAATTGCCAACGTATTTCAATGCCACATTAGGCAGCCATTGCAAGGCGAACATTGTCGTTCGCAGCGATTCTATCGCCATTCAGTTTTTGATTAGTGTTTAACGACAACTATGTCGGATTCAATCGATTTGCCTTTATTTCGCCTGTCGAAACTATGTCAGCCCCATAAAAAGTTTGTCTTAAAATGGTGGAGCTGTGGGGTACCGCCCCCCAGTCCAAAACGACTATTCCGCAACGAATTCAGAATCATCACCATTTTCATGGCAAAACATATTATAAATATTCGTACTGGAAATTGCAAGTTTTTAAGTTATAATGGACATATCAAACATGGAAAAAACGAAATGAAATTCTTGGATAAAGCAAAAATTTATATCAAAGC
>Ga0310786_10002990_pt1 | contig 25036 bp, 25 predicted proteins | sample AusTroGonzalo_MG_FD_203881 | JGI IMG/M metagenome (GOLD analysis project Ga0310786, IMG submission 203881) | Bovine rumen microbial communities from tropical cattle in Woodstock, Queensland, Australia - Gonzalo_03 (v2) (version 2) | ecosystem: Host-associated > Mammals > Digestive system >...
TCCTCTTCCCTTGGAATCCCTTTCATCCGCTGTATCACGGTTCCTTTCAGGTTGAACTTACGCATCTGTATTCTCTCCCTCAGACTGTGCGACTGTCTTCCTTCGAAGCTGCCCGCATGCGCCTTCTATATCATCACCCATTTCCCGCCTTCGCGTTGCGGAAATATGGTATTCGTCCAGTATGGACAAAAACTGCTGAACCTTTTCCTCGGAAATGCCCTGCAGCTGTCTTTCAGCGACCGTATTCAGCGGGATCAGGTTCACGTGGCACTGCATTCCCCGCAGCAGGCCGGCGAGCTTTCGCGCATGTTCCGGTTCGGCATTGATTCCATCGGACAGGGCGTATTCAAAAATCACGCGCCTGCCCGTTCGGTCTATATAATTCCTGCATGCTTTCAGGATATCGGATATGCTGTATGTGTTGGCTATCGGCATCGTGATGCGGCGGATCTCATCGTCCGGCGCATGCAGGGATACACAAAGGGTAACCGGCAGTTCCTCTTCTGCCAGCGCAATCATTTTCGGTACGATTCCGCAGGTGGACAGGGACACATTACGCAGGCTCAGCCGTATTCCTTCTTCTTCCCGCATCAGCTTCAGGAAACGAATAACCTGTTCATAATTGTCCAGCGGTTCTCCGCTTCCCATCAACACTACATGGCTGACGGTTTTTCCTTCGGGTGCAAGATACCGGTTGGCACACAGGATTTCCCCGAGCATTTCACCGGCAGTCAGATTCCTGACCAGGCCTTCAAGCGTGGAAGCGCAGAATCTGCAACCCATCCGGCATCCCACCTGCGTGGAGATGCAAAGGCTGACACCGTATTTGTAATGCATCAGTACGCCTTCAACACAATTCCCGTCCGTCAGTTCATACAGGAATTTCACGGTTCCGTCAAGCTTGCTTTTACGTTCCAGGCGGATTCTCACAGGCTGAGCGCACGCTGTCTGTTTCAGCGTTTCACGCATCTCTTTGGAAAGGTTTGTCATCTCATCAAAGTCAGCGCCCTGATGGATCCACCGGAAAACCTGTTTTCCGCGGAAAGCGGGATATCCCTGTTTCCTGAACCATTCTGTCAGTTCAGCGCAGGTCATCCCGGTTAATTCAGTCATGTTTTCTCCTCATCCTGATCAAATAGAATCCTTCTATACCATCGCGGTATTCCAGCAGCTGAAGCCCGCGTGCCTTGTATTTCCTGTATACTTCCGGAATGACGACAGGCAGTTCTGTTTCCTCAAATTCCGGATGCCGCTGCAGAAACCGTTCTGCCTGCTGCTCGTTTTCAGCCTTGAGGATCGAGCAGGTGGAATACACGAAAGTCCCGCCGGGTTTGACATATTCACAGACCGTGTCAAGCAGTTTTGCCTGCAGCTCGGTCAGTTCCTGAATACTTTCTTCGGTCACCCTGAGTTTGATATCCGGTTTCTGGGCCAGGAAACCAAGACCGGAGCAAGGCGCGTCAAGAATCACCGCATCCATCGTCATCCGCAGATCCTCTCTTCGCTTTGCGGCATCCCGCAGCATGGGCCGGATGTTTTCCAGTCCGAGCCTTTTGGCCTGCGCTTCGATCAGGCTGACCCGATGTTCATGGATATCCCATGCCTGAATCCGGCCGGTTCCGCCCATCAGTTCAGCCAGGTAACAGGTCTTGCCTCCTGGAGCGGCACAGCAGTCAAGCACCTGCTGTCCGCGTTTAACATTCATGGCAAGACAGGCCAGCATGCTTCCGGCGCTCTGGATGGAAAAACAGCCGGCCTGGTAATCCGCGTCACGGGATATGTCCATGGCCCCGGTGATCTTCCACGCATGAGGAACATCCGTCTTTTCCGTGTGCCAGACCTTTTTTGCCAGGATTTGTTTCAAACCCTCGTCATCCATCCTGGTCAGATTCGGGCGGATTGTCCATCCTTCCGCTTCATTCCTGAATGTAAGAATCTTTTCAGCTTCATCTCCCCAGTCATTTCTGACGCGCCGATACAGCCATTCCGGAATGCTCAGGCGGATGGAAGCCGCCTTCTCCGGTTCCTTCCGGGGATCCGGAAACACCAGTTCATCTTTCCTGCGAACCAGGTTGCGTAAAATACCGTTGCAAACGCCCTTCAGTCCCGGCATGCCGAGTTCCACGCAAAGCTGAACGCACAGATTGGTAGCTGCGCTTTCCGGTATTTTGTCTTCCAGCAGGATCTGGCACGCGCCCAGACGAAGGATATTCCGCAATTTGATATCCGTATCAGGTTTTGCCATTACCTGGTTCAGCGCATAATCCAGATAGATAAGGTGATCCAGCGTGTCATAGGACAGCCTGGAAACGAGCCTTCTGTCTGCAGCGGACAAACCGCTTCCCTTCAGTGCCGCATCCAGTGCCAGTGCGGCATAAGCGCCGTCCTCAGTTACCTTGCGGATCACCTTCAGCGCTGTCCTTCTGGCCGCAAGTCCTTCCATGGATTTGGATTCGTTCATGATCCTTCCTCTTTCAGGTCGGTACCGACCGGAATGGTATGTCCTCTTAAATAATCCTCCGGTTTCATGCGTTTACCGCCCGGAGCCTGGATTTCAAGAATCTTCACAGCCCCTTCGCCGCAGGCAATAACCAGTCCGTTTCTGGAGTCTGATGTAATGACGGTCCCCGCGATTCCGTTTTCATCCGCAGTGACGGCCCGAAGGAGTTTCATCCGTTCACCGCCGACCGGAACGGAAACGCATGGCCATGGATTGAGGCCGTTAATCTTTCCCTTAACCAGTGCAGCCTTTTCGTCAAACGAGATGATACCCATCTGTTTGTTCAGCATCGGATCATAAGTCATTTCGGCTTCATTCTGGGGAACGCGTTCCAATGTACCCTTTTCCATCTCCCGGATGGTCCTGATCAGCAGGTCGGCGCCTATCCGGCTGAGTCTGTCTGTCAGTTCCCCGCATGTTTCGCTTTCTCCGATTTCCGTCTCTTCAGAAAGCAGGATATCTCCCGTATCTATGCCGGCATCCATCATCATTGTAGTAACACCGGCTGTTCTGTCGCCTGCCTGTATCGCATAGGATACGGGAGCGGATCCGCGGTGTTTCGGGAGAAGAGACGCATGAACATTGATATTCCCCAGCGGCGGAATATCCAGGATTTCACGGCTCAGGATCTGTCCGAAAGCAGCCGTGACACACAGGTCGGGATGAAGGTTTTCCAGGTCTTCCACCCCTGTTTTTCGAATCTTTTCAGGTTGAAACACAGGAATACCCGCGCTTTGTGCGGCGCTTTTGACCGGGCTTTGGGCCAGTTTGTTTCCTCTTCCCTTGGGTCTGTCCGGCTGTGTAAACACACCGACAACCTCATAGTTGTTTTCAATCAGAGCATTCAGGCTTGGAACCGCGAATTCCGGAGTGCCCATAAAAACAATTCTCACTGTATATCATCCTCCGGTATATGGCCTTTGATCTCCTCTTCATTCAGTTCCCTGTCCATCACATCAATGTACAGTTTCCCGTCCAGGTGATCCAGTTCGTGGCATACAGCCCTCGCTTCAAATCCTTCTGTTTCAAGTTCGTATTCGTCTCCGGCACGGTCCTGAAAACGTACTTTGACTTTCATCGGCCTGGTTACAACACCTTGCCGGCCCGGAAGACTGAGACAGCCCTCCCGCCCGGTCTGCGTACCGTCCCGCTCGATGATTTCCGGATTGATCAGCTCAAGAAGCCCGCTGTGATCTTCTGTTATGTCGATGACAGCTATTCTGCGAAGGATACCGACCTGAGGCGCGGCAAGTCCTACTCCTTCGGCTTTATACATGGTATCGGCCATATCTTTCAGCAAAATGCCGAGCTTTTTATCAAACTTTTCCTGGGGTTTACAGTGTTTCCTCAGTGTTTCATCGCCTATGGTCACGATTTTCCTGATTCCCATTTCTCTTTTACCTCTAAATCATCGTTGTCGGATTGACTTCAAGACAAACGTCAGCATTGTTGTATTTTTCCTGTGTCATTTCAGTCATCGTCCCGATCAGCTGGTCCGCTTCAGTGCTCACCAGCAGTTTCATCAGGATCTGGCGCCTTTGTTTTCCGCGAAGTACTTTCACCGAAGGGATATCATTGGTCAGGAGAAGCACCTTCCCGGCCCATTCAGGATGGTTTTTGATTGCCTCGGTCAGTTTCTTTGCAAGCAGATCCGCAGCTGAGGCGGCAGCCTCCTCCTGTTCGCTTTCGGCCAGGAGTCTGACCAGCTGTGTGAACGGAGGATACAATCCTCTTCTGCGCCGCCTGAATTCATTTTCAAAAAAGGACCTGTAATCCTGTCTTGCAGCGAAGCCGATCACCGGATCTTCCGGTTTATAGGTCTGAATAATGACATGACCCGGCTGTTCTCCGCGGCCTGCTCGTCCGGCCACCTGGGTCAGCAGCTGGAATGTACGCTCCCGGCTCCTGTAATCGGGGAGATTCAGCGTCATATCCGCCGCAATCACGCCAACCAGCGTGACCTTTGGAAAATCGAGGCCTTTGGCGATCATCTGCGTGCCAATCAGGATACGTGCCCTGCCGCTTCGGAACTCTTCCAGTATCTTTTCGTGTCCATCCTTGCCGCCGGTTGTATCATAATCCATACGTATCGTGGTCACCTGAGGAAGGAATTTACGGACTTCTTCCTCCACCTTCTGTGTTCCGGCACCGAAATAACGGATATATTTGCCTCCGCATTCCGGACAGGTCTGCGGAGGGGGCATTGTATTTCCGCAGTAATGGCAGCTCAGCATTCCCTCTTCCGAAGCAAGATGATATGTCATGCTGACATCACAGTTCGGGCACTTCACGACATATCCGCAGCTCCGGCAGATCACAAAAGAGTTATATCCTCTCCTGTTCATCAGGAGCATGGCCTGCTCTCCGCGGGCGGTACATTCTTTCAGGGCTTTCCTGAGTGCATGGCTCAGAACGGTACGGTTCCCGTTTTCCAGTTCCTCCCTCATATCGATGATATCAACATCCGGCAGTGGTCTGTCATTTACCCTTCTCGGCATTTCAAGAAGCATATAGTCTCCCCTGCGCGCCCGTGCAAAGCTAAGGATGCTTGGCGTCGCGCTGGCCAGAATCAGTGTCGCATGTTCCCTTTCGCATCTGGCAAGCGCGATTTCCCTGGCATCATACCTCGGATGATGATCGCTGAAATAGGTGCTTTCATGCTCCTCATCCACGACGATCAGGCCAAGGTCCCTCGCGGGAGAAAAAACAGCGCTTCGCGCACCGATCACAACCCTTGCGTCGCCGCGCCGGATACGGCGCCATTCATCAAAGCGCTCTCCGGCGCTCAGTCTTGAATGGATGACAGCAGCAACCGGACCGAACCGCAGGCGGAACCAGGAAACCATCTGGGGTGTCAGCGCTATTTCCGGAACGAGGATGATCGCGCTTTTCCCAAACTCTAGTGTTTTGCGGACCGCGGCCATAAACACCTCGGTTTTGCCGCTTCCCGTTACACCGTGCAGCAGGAATCTTCCTTTTCGTTCCGGATTCTTCAGGCATGGCAGAATCTCTTCCAGCGCTTCTTCCTGTCCCTGGGTAAGCCGGAATCCGGGATCGAATGTTTCTTTCGTCACTTTTCCCGGAGTACGCAGCACCTCCTCCTCATAAATCCGAATCAGTCCATCCGAAGAAAGCTTTTTCAGCGCTTCACCCGGATTCTGCACTGCCGCAGACAATTCTTTCACCGTATGCGGTTTCCCGTCCGCCACCAGTTTCAGCAATTGCGCACGTTTGGGGCTGCGTTTTTCCGCTTCCGCTTTTCGGATGGCTTCATCGGCAGGAACAGCAAGCAGAACCATCTTTTCGGTCCTGATTTTGATTCTGCCGCCGCGCATCTGGGCAGGAAGCATCAGCCTGAGCGTTTCAGCAAGGGGGCAATGCGATTCCTGCGCCATCTGTCCGGCGAGCGCCATCAGTTCGGGAGGAATCGCGGCATAATCTTCCAGCGGTTTAATAACTTCACGTATACGGGACGGATCAAGACCGCATTCCTCTGTGAGTGAAAGGACAATCCCCTCTTTCTGCATTCTTCCGAACGGCACGGCCACGCGCTGTCCGGCTTCCAGGCTCATCCCTTCCGGAATTCGGTATGTAAAGGGGCTTGCCACGTTCTCATGAACGATGTCTACAATGACCTGACAATACACCCTTTTTCCTCCTTCCGGACATAATATTCCAAATTTTATTATACTGTTTTTATGACCTGAGCACAAGCAAAAACCGCATGTTTCCATGCGGTTCATCAATTGAATCTGTATCCTGTCGTATCAGGTAACAGCGGGTTTTTGCCTGCTGCTGACTCTTCTCCAGAGCAGTACTGCCCCGACCAGGGCGATGCCGGCCAGATCCGTGATCCAGCCGGGATAAATCAGAAGCAGGCCGCCGGCTATGGCAATGATCCGCTGAATAATCCCGAACATACGGTTCTGGCCTCTTTGTTCAAAGCGGCTGAACCCACTCAGGCCGATTGTCACGCCGTACATCCCGATAATGGATGTAACCGTGATCAGCAGCACTTCATACCAGGTGGTATTGATAAGCAGCATATCCGGACTCAGCGCAAAGATAAACGGAATAATGAAGCCCGCAATGGCCAGCTTTGTCGCATTGACGCCTGTTTTCATCGGGCTTCCGCCGGATATGGCCGATCCGGCGTAAGCCGCCAGCGCAACCGGCGGCGTTATATCCGCCACAATGCCGTAATAGAAAACGAAGAAGTGCGCCGCGAGATCCGGAACACCCATCTGAATCAGGATCGGTGCGCAGGTGGAAGCCATGATGCAGTAGGTCGCCGTCGTCGGAAGGCCCATGCCGAGAATAATACAGCAGATCATTGTCAGCAGAAGCCCAAGGAACAGCTTGCCCTGGGAGATGGTGACAATGGCATTGATCACCGTAGAAGCCAGGCCGGTCACCGTCAGGCACCCGCAGATGAGCCCGGCCACACCGCAGGCCACAGCGACGGAAATACAGTTCCGTCCGCCGTTCTCCAGCGCCATGAACACATTCACGGGTTTAAACAGGGATTCATGGACTTCTGCGGTCGCTTCCCTTACATTTTCATCCGTCGCCCGGATCCTGCGGTATGCTTTCCGCATAATAATATAGCAGGAAAAGAACCATACAACAACGGATATAATCGCAGTGGCAATCAGAGAGGGCACAACGTCTATCCGAATGGACAAAAGCAGGTAAACAATAATCGCAAAGGGAAGCAAATATGCTTCATTGAAGGAGGCGGAATCCTCAGCGGATGTATTCTTCACCGCCTTGCGCATTTTCAGGTAGTTGGAAATCAGGCCGACCACGATAGTCGCCAGTATAGATACCGCGGCGGAGAACTGCATGGTTTTCATATTGGAGCAGACCAGGTAAATCAGGATCGCCAGCGGCAGAAGCAGGTAGCTTTCCTTCATCAGCTCCTTTATGCGCGGAAGCTGCTCCTTGCTCAGGCCTTTCAGGCCAAGGCGTTTGGCTTCCAGGTGAACCGAAAGGAACACGCCGAGGAAATAAAGGCAGGCCGGCAGGATGGCGCGCACAATGATGTTGGAATAAGGCACGCCCAGATAATCCGCCATCAGGAAAGCCGCCGCGCCCATAATCGGCGGCATGATTTGTCCGCCGGTGGATGCCGCCGCCTCTACTGCACCGGAGAAATTCTTGTCATATCCGGTCTTTTTCATCATCGGGATCGTAATTGACCCGGTGGTCACCGTATTGCCGACCGAAGAACCGGAAACCATGCCGCACAGGGCGCTGGAGATAACGGCAACCTTTGCCGGTCCGCCGGCAAACCGGCCGGTCAGTCCGTTGGCAAGGGAAATAAAGAATTCGGAAATCCCCGTTTTCTCCAGGAAGGCGCCAAAGATGATGAATACCACGATATATTTCGAGCAGACGTTCACCGGTGTGGAAAACAGGCCGTTTTCGTTATAGAAAAGCTCGTGTACCACATTGGACATCATCTTTCCGTCTTTGGCATAGAAGTAAATTGTATAGGCAAGAAACGCACCCGCCACACACAGAATAGGAAGGCCTACGCTTCTGCGGCACAGTTCGCACAGAACAAGGATACCGACAATACCGGCCGTGATATACACGGGATCGGTGAGTTTAGTCTTGATCCGTGTCGTCATCAGCTGCGGTGCCCGGAATGTATAGTAAAGAAACGCAGCCGCGCCGAGTACCATCAGTACAATATCGTACCAGGGCATATAATTGACCTTCACGCGGCCTTTCTTTGCCGGATAGGTCAGATAGCCCATGACGATCACCAGGCCCATAAAGGAGCTCAGCCGCACCTGGTCCAGCATGTTGGCAAACAGCGTCACATAGATGCAGTACAGGGAAAAAGCGGCCAGGATGATCCCGACAACAATTTTCCATTTTCCTTCCCAGACACGTACATTACTTTCCCGGTCATACTTCCGCATGATCGCGTCCAGCTCTTCCGCAGTGGTCTGTTTCTCTTCCCCGTTCTCGGGAATCAAATTGATGTCCTTGTTGCTCACAAAACCCGCTCCTCAGATAAAATAAAAAAGGAAGCGGGAATCCGCGCCTTTTTTCTGCGGCGCGGAATCCCGGGCATTCAATCAGGGATTGGCAGCATCAACCGTGATGCCCTGCTCAGAAAAGTACTTGGCTGCGCCGGGATGATAAGGCAGTCCGCAGGTGGAAGCATATTCCAGATCCAGTTCCTTCGCCTTGTCATGGGCGATATTGTCCTTGCCTTCGAAGATCGTTTTCACGATCGTGTAGGCCTGCTCTTCGCTCACCTGTTCGTTGGCGATGATGGTCGCCTTTACGCCAACCGTTACGATATCAGCATCCTGTTTGGCATAGGTGCCCGCGGGAATAATGCTCTTGGTGTAGGCGCCGGAGATCTCCTGCAGTTTTGCCACATGCTCGTCATCCAGGGAAACCAGATACATATCCTTGCTTGTAGCCAGGTCTGTAACGGCAGGTGTCGGTGCGCCGGCAACAACAAAAGCCGCATCAATCTTGCCGTCTTTCAGCGCTTCGGCGGAATCCGCGAAACTCTGATAGGTGGGGGTAATGTCCGCTTCGGTCATATCATAGGCGTTCAGGAAGTCGATGGCGTTGAAATAGACGCCGGAACCCTGGGAACCGATGGAAACGTTCTTTCCTTTCAGGTCCGCAACGCTCTTGATCGCGGGGTCGCAGGTAATCAGCTGCACGGTTTCGGTATACAGCGCGGCAATGGCGGTAAAGGAGGTTACAGGATCTCCTTCATAAATGCGGATGCCGTTGAAGGCATAGTAGGCGACGTCGTTCTGCACGAAGCCCAGCTGCGCAACACCCATGTCCAGTTTGTCGATATTGTCCGCGGAGCCGTTTCCGGCCACAGCGGTCATCTTCACGTCCGAGTTGCCTGCCACATACTGCGCCAGCACGTTGCCGTAAGCATAGTATGTACCGGCCGTTCCGCCGGTGGTAAAGGTCAGTTCGGAATCCGACAGCGCTCCGGAAGCCAGGCCCAGCAGCAAGGCCAGTGTAAGGATCATTGCAAACAGTTTCTTCATACGATCATTCCTCCATTGATATAGTCAGAAAAAATCTGTTGTATACATCATACAACAGATTTATCAGGCGCTGTGTCTTTTTCGTGTTTTGAATTATGCGCCGTGAAACATGGATCTCAGGTCAGCCACAATTTCTTTTAACGCGCAGACTGCCTGATTGATCTCATCCTCTGTGTTGTCATAGCCTGTCGTAAGGCGGAGGCTTCCTTTTGCCAGCTGCTCGCTCAGGCCGATCGCTGTCAGCACATGGCTCGTTTCCTGCGTTCCGGCAGTACAGGCGCTGCCGCTTGAAGCGGCAATACCTGCCAGATCCAGCCTCAGCAGCAGTGCTTCTCCGTCAATTCCTTCAAAACAAATGTTGCAGTTGTTCGGCAGCCTGTTTTTGACAGATCCGTTCAGGCGGCAGTCCGGAATCTCCGATGTGATCCTGTTGATCAGCCGGTCCCTGAGAGCCTCCATTCTGCGCGCACGGTCTTCCAGATGCGTAACCGCTTCCTCAATGGCTTTTCCCATGCCGACGATGCCGGCTGTATTTTCCGTACCGGCACGGAGCAGCCGTTCCTGTTCTCCGCCGTGGATCAGCGGATCAATTCTTGTCCCCCGCCTGATATACAATGCGCCGGTTCCTTTCGGACCGCAGAATTTGTGGGCACTCAGGCTGAGCAGGTCCACCTTCAGCAGGTTGACATCCAGCGGGACTGCGCCGGCAGCCTGAACCGCATCCGTATGAAAAACAATTCCGAAATCCCGGGCTATTTCACCGATCCCGCCGATAGGTTCAACCGTTCCGATTTCGTTGTTGGCGGTCATTACACTGATCAGAACCGTATCATCCCGAACTGCTTTCCGGATCTTATCCGGATCAATATAACCTTCCCGATCCGGTTTGACATACGTAATTTCAAAGCCCTGCTTTTCAAGCCACCTGCAGGTATTCAGCACGGCAGGATGCTCGATTGCTGTCGTAATGATATGTTTCCCCTTTTCTTTCTGTGCAAACGCGATCCCTTTGATGGCCAGATTGTCGCTTTCGCTTCCTCCGCTTGTAAACAGTATCTCCCTGGGCTCAGCGCCGACAGCTTCCGCCACCTTCCTGCGGGCAATTTCAATTGCTTTCCTCGCTTCCCTGCCGGTTCCGTATACCGCGGATGCATTTCCCCAGGTTTCCATGAAAAAAGGCAGCATCGCTTCCAGCACCGGCCGGCTGACCGGTGTTGTCGCTGCATGATCCAGATAAATACGGTTTTTCATCTTTTTGTCAAAAGTTGGTCTGGAACAGGCTGAAGCTCCGTCCCATGTCATTGATCACAAAGTGTATAATGCTGATAATCATGGTCAGGAGCAGGAAAATCAGCAGAGTTCCTCCGATCACCGCAAACAGGTTCCCGGCACCGACAGCCTTGCGAAAACGGTTTTCCCTGCGTTCCGCGATTTCCTGTTCTGACAGTTCCGGTATGTCCTCTTCTTCATTCAGCTCATCAAAACCATCATCATATTCTTCTTCGTATTCTTCCTCTTCGTTTTCCGCCGGATATTCTTCTTCGGGAATCGGCTCATTGCTTTTAAAATAGGCCATGGTTCAGTCCCTTCTTTTAAAATCCTTTTCTGATCGCATCTTCTGATCTTTATACATAATCGAGCCATGGCTGTTCAGGCTCTTCCCTGCCTGTAAGCATTCCCTGCGCCGTCAGGCCGGGAAATTCATTTTGACGCATAGCTTCATAAAGCAGTATGGCAACTGAGTTGGAAAGATTGAGGCTTCTGGCTTCCGGTCGCATAGGAATACGTACACATCTGTCATATTCCTTTTTGAGAAGTTTCTCGGGAAGGCCTTTGGTCTCACAGCCAAAAACAAGATAATCCCCGTCCCTGTATTCAGCCTCATGATATCCCCGCGGAGCTTTTGTGCTGGCAAAGTGGCACCTGATTCCCGGATGATCTCTGAAAAAGGCAGATGCATTTTCATGAACATGGTATTCCATCAGGTTCCAATAGTCCAGGCCGGCCCGTTTCAGATACCTGTCCTCAAGGGAAAAGCCAAGCGGTTTGATCAGGTGCAGAACGGCGCCTGCAGCAGCGCAGGTTCTCGCGATGTTACCGGTATTTTGCGGGATTTCCGGATTGACCAGCACGATATGAAAAGCCATGCAGCATCATCCTCCGTTCTTCTTTTCCTTCCATGTGTGCCCGATCAGCAAAGCACCGAGAACAACGCCTGATATGACACCGCACGAATCAACAAGAACGTCTGTGAACTGACCGCTTCTTCCGTCTGTCTGCAACTGGTGCAGTTCATCGGTAACTGCGTAGAAAGCACCGGCCATGATACTGACCAGCGAAAGCGTACGTACTGAAGGGAGCAGATGCCCGAACCAGCTTTCCAGGCAAAGCCGGAGCAGGCATCCAAGAAGGGCATATTCGGCAAAGTGAGCCAGTTTACGGATAATCAGCGAAGTGTCATCATAAATCTTTTGTTGCTCTTCAGGCTTTAACTGCTCGTATTCAGGATGAGTGACACTGATAATGATATTGGCGTAAACACCGCTTCTTTGGTCTGATTGCTCGGCATTTTCCATGGAAAAACAGAAGATGACGATCATCATGACAACCGTAAGCAGCGTAGTCAGTATCCTGATCCAGGTCCTTTGCCATCCTGTCAACATTATGCCTCCAAGCCTGTGACATCCTTTACCACTGAACATTTTACTTTCAGGGGTTCCGCCCGTCAATAGAAAAAGAGATCCTGCCGTACTGATATCACGGAAGATCTCTTTGATGACTGCTTACTGGAACAGTTCCTTTACACGATCCATAAAGCTTTTCCTGTTATCGTATTCCCTGTCGCTGGTTGTCGCTTCAAATTCCCGGAGCAAATCTTTCTGCTTATTGTTCAGCCTGCGGGGTATCTCAACCTTCACACGAAGAATCAGGTCTCCTTTTCCGGTACCCTTCAGTTGCTTGATTCCCTGTCCTTTAATCCGGAATTCGGTTCCGGGCTGCGTTCCTTCGGGAATCCTGTACTTGACAGGTCCGCTCAGCGTCGGAACCTCAACATCGCCGCCCAGCGCGGCCGTCGCGAAACTGATGGGGAAATCAAGAAGCAGGTTGTATCCGTCACGGGTAAAGAGTTTATGCGGCTTTACGGTCACAACGATAAACAGATCACCGTTGGGGCCTCCGCGCATGCCGGGTTCGCCCTGTCCGTTCATGATGATGGTCTGACCATGATCAATACCGGCAGGCACTTTTACTGTTACGGTACGTTTCTTCCTGTTCCTGCCGGTTCCGCCGCAGGCCGGGCAGGTTTCCTTGATCACCTTGCCGCTTCCGCCGCAGGCCGGACAGGTCCTGACAGTGGTCATCCAGCCGCCGCTCTGGCGGATCTGGCCGGTACCCTTGCAGTTTGTACACGTAACCGGTGATGTGCCCGGTTTGGCTCCGCTGCCCTTACAGGTTTCACACAACTCATTCCGGAAAATCTCAAAGCTCTTTTCACATCCCTTGGCAGCTTCTTCAAAGGTGATGCGCAGCTCATACCGAAGATCATTGCCCTGGACCGGGCCCTGATTTCTGGATGTACGGCTGCCCATACCACCGTTGAACAGCTGATCAAAGATATCACCCATACCGAAATCAAAGCCGCCGCTGAACGGATTTCCGCCGCCGCCCATGCCAGCCATCGGATCTTCAAAACCGTAACGGTCATAGCGTGCCCGCTTATCCGGGTCTGAAAGAATTTCATTGGCTTCATTCAGTTCTTTAAAGCGTTCCACGGCAGTCTTGTCGTCCGGGTGAAGATCCGGATGACATTCCTTGGCTTTTTTGCGATAAGCCCGTTTGATTTCGTCATCTGTTGCGTTTTTATTGACTCCCAGCACCTCATAATAATCCCGCTTATCTGCCATAAAGCCGTTTCACCTTCTTTCTCAAAGCAAGCCCACCCTCACGATGGGGCGGGCTTGCCTGTCAATGAATCATCATTCAGACTTCTTTATTCAACGCTGCCGTCCGCGTTGACACTTCCGTCATCATTGGTAGTGCCAGGTTCAGGGCCGGAAGCGTTCATCGGATCTCCCTGGGCGCCGGCCTGCTGCTGATAAAGCTTGCCGAACACTGCGTACACCTTCTGGGTAAATCCTTCCATCGCGTTTTTGATTTCTTCCGCGTTGTTGCCTTCACGCACTTTCTTGAAAGCGTCGATTTCGTTCTGAACGGTGTTTTTGTCTTCCTCAGACAATTTTTCTCCGTTCTCACGCATCGTCTTTTCAGTTTCATAGATCAGGCTGTCAGCATGGTTCAGCGTTTCAACTTCTTCCTTGCGCTTTTTGTCCTGCTCCGCAAACTGTTCGGCTTCCTTGACGCGCTGGTTGATTTCTTCCTCACTCAGGTTGGTGCTTGCCGTGATGGTGATCTGCTGTTCATTGTTGGTTGCCTTATCCTTGGCGGATACGTTCACAATACCGTTGTTATCGATGCTGAAGGTTACTTCAATCTGCGGCACTCCTCTGGGAGCAGGGGCAATACCAGTCAGCTGGAACCTTCCCAGGGTCTTGTTGTCATACGCCATCTGGCGCTCACCCTGCAGAACATGGATCTCAACCGTTGTCTGTCCGTCGGCAGCAGTCGAGAACACCTGGCTCTTGCTGGTGGGAATGGTCGTGTTCCTTTCAATCAGTTTGGTGAAAATATGCCCTTCGGTCTCAAGGCCAAGGCTCAGCGGAGTCACATCCAGCAGCAGCACGTCCTTGACTTCACCGCCAAGCACACCGCCCTGGATTGCGGCGCCGATCGCAACACATTCATCCGGGTTAATTCCCTTGAAGGGCTCTTTGTTCGTAATTTTCTTCACAGCTTCCTGCACAGCGGGAATACGGGTGCTTCCGCCTACCAGGATGACTTTGTTAATCTGGTCCACGCTCAGTCCGGCGTCTTTCAGGGCTTTCCGCATAGGCTCAACCGTTGCGTCAACCAGATCAGCCGTCAGTTCATCAAATTTGGCTCTGGTCAGAGTTACATCCAGATGCTTCGGGCCTGTTGCGTCAGCCGTAATGAAGGGCAGATTGATATTGGCAGTCGTTGTGCCGCTCAGCTCAATTTTTGCTTTTTCAGCGGCTTCTTTCAGGCGCTGGGAAGCAATCTTGTCCTGTTTCAGGTCAATGCCGTTTTCCTTCTTGAACTGGTCAGCAACATAGTCAATGATCCTCTGATCAAAATCATCGCCGCCCAGTCTTGTATTACCGTTGGTACTCAGCACTTCGAATACGCCGTCACCGATGTCAAGAATACTGACATCAAAGGTTCCGCCGCCCAGGTCATACACCAGGATTTTCTGATTCTCTTCCTTATCAAGGCCATAAGCCAGTGAAGCAGCTGTAGGCTCATTGATAATGCGCAGCACTTCAAGTCCCGCAATTCTTCCGGCGTCTTTTGTAGCCTGGCGCTGGCTGTCATTGAAATAGGCAGGCACCGTGATAACAGCCTGGGTTACTTTTTCACCCAGATAGCTTTCGGCTGTTTCCTTCATCTTGCTCAGGATCATCGCGCTGATATCCTGAGGCGTGTACTGTTTTCCGTCAATGTTTACCTTATAGGTGGTACCCATCTCACGCTTGATGGAAATCACGGTGCGGTCAGGGTTGGTGACCGCCTGGCGTTTTGCAACCTGACCGATCAGGCGCTCTCCGTCTTTTGTGAAAGCGACGACAGACGGGGTTGTCCGGCTGCCTTCCGCGTTTGCAATCACAGTCGGCTGTCCGCCTTCCATGACGGCCACACAGCTGTTCGTGGTACCCAGGTCAATACCGATAATCTTGCTCATAATCATCCCTCCGTTTATCTCAATCCTTGTTGATTACTGAAATCTATTTCCGAAACGCTTTCGCGTTATTCCGGCACTACTTTTACCATTGCGTGTCTGAGTACTTTGTCCCCGATCATGTATCCCTTCTGCAGAACCTGGCATACGGTTCCCGGGTCTCCTTCATCCTCGGTACCCTGCAGAATGGCATTTTCCAGATTCGGATCAAATTTCTCACCGAGCCTGTTGATTGGCTTCACATCAAGCTTCTGATAGGCTTCCGTCATTTGCTTGAGTACCATTTCAACACCGTTTTTCAGGGCTTCATCCGTGCTCCCGGCCGCTGCTTCCACCGCCCTTTCCAGATTATCGAGCACCGGCAGCATAACAGCTGCCACGTCTTTTCTGCCGTCTGCATAAGCGTCTGCCCGGATGCTCTCATTCCTGCGGCGGAAGTTTTCAAAATCCGCCTGTACGCGCTGTGCAAGCGCAAGGTACTCGTCAGCCTTTGCCCTGGCGGCTTCCAGTTCGGCAGATTCAGCGGTTTCCTTTTCTTCTTTGTGCTCAGCAGGTTCTGCCTGTTCATCGGCGGATTGTGCTTCAGCCTTTTCATCCGGCTGTTCCGGTTTTATCTTTTCCTTTTCGTTTGTTTCCGCATCTTTTTTCCTGCTCATATCCCTGCTACCTTTCATTCTTCTTTTCCTGCCGGTCCGGCTTCATCTCCTGAGAACATATCTGTCAGCTGATGCCCCATCATGTTCAGGATGGAAATGACCCTGGAATACCGCATTCTTGTCGGGCCGATAACGCCGATTGTCCCCTGTTGCCCTCCTCTGGTTGAATAGGTTGCGGTAACAATCGAACAGTCAGCCATCTCCGGCACGCCTGTTTCAGGTCCGATCCTGACAGTAAATGCCATCTCGCCGTTACCCCGGATAATATCCGCCAGCTTGTCCCGCGTTTCCATCAGGCTGAGGAAATTCCTTGCCTTGTCCACATCGCTGTATTCAGGATAGGTCAGCATATTGCTGGTACCTCCGACAGCAACGTGCGGAATTCTCGGCTGCTTTCTTCCTTCGGAAAAATATCCGTAAAGGCCCTGCAGGACTTCGTCGTTGCCTTCCATGCGCCGGATCAGATCCGGAAGCATCTCGCACGCTTTGCTCAGTGTGGCTCCCCTCAGTTCGTTGGTCAGCGTTCTGGAGATAGCGTACAGCGTGTCACCGTCCATATCAGGACTGATCCGGATCACGCTGTCGCGGATGACGCTCTGATCTGTAACAATAACAACAAGCGCGCTGCCGGCTGAAACCGGTACCAGCTGAATCGTCTGCAGCGTCGGTTCATTTCCCTTCGGAGAGAGGACAACAGCTGTATACTGGGTCAGGCTGGAAAGTACCCGGGCAGCATGGTCAATCACATCCTCCATTTGATGTACTCTGCCGCTGAAATGGTTCAGAACACTTTCAGCGGAATCATCCGGAATGATGCCGGCCTGCAACAGTGAATCCACATAAAGCCGATAAGCTTTCGCTGATGGAATCCGCCCGGCAGAAACATGCGGCTGATCCAGAAACCCAAGTTCTTCGAGATCGCTCATTTCGTTCCGGATTGTTGCGGAAGAAAGACCCATCTCATATTTCTTGCTTATCGTTCTGGAGCCCACCGGAACGCCGGTCAGAATATAATCATCGATGATAGCCCGCAGTATGCGGAGTTTGCGCTCATCCATGCCCATCTGATCGCCTCCTTCCGGTTTTGTTGTTAGCACTCTATGCCTGCGAGTGCTAACCACAGGCATAATGTATCACCTGTGCCGGCCTTTGTCAATACTTTCCATTGTGATTTTTAGGTGAAATTCATGTGTCGGCAATGTATAAACGGACTGTATTTCACAGTCCGTTGATCTGATACTGTCCGGTTCCAAGATCGCCGGAAACATACAGAACAGCAAATGAATCCGATCCATAAAAAAACTGGTAAACAGATGTTCCGTCCCCTGTCCGCCAGCATATGGCCTCTTCGATCCGGTCCAGTCTGTAATGATTCGGATTGATTCCATCCATAAGCGTGCTGATGATCAAAGGATCAGCCGCTGTATACTCTCCGTATACTGTTTTCAGGGCGCCGGTCAGATATCGGAAATCAGAAGAGGAAGTCTGCCGCTGGAACTCATAGGCAATAATCTGCAGCCTGCTGTCCCTGAACATGAACAGCAAATCCGCCGTAAACCTGCTGACAGCCACTTTTTCGCGTGTCATCATTACAGTCCAGTTCAGCCTGGATCGTTCTGTCATTTCTTCCGGTTCGAGTATTTTGACCTGTTCCGGCGTCATTCCCCAGCGAATACCGTCCCGGAAGCGGAATATGATCTGTCCGGGTGTCGCGGTCGGTCCGAAATATGCAGGTGTCTGAAGCGTTTCCTGGGCCGCTGCCGCGCCGGCCAGGCATATGAACAGCAGTACGGAAAACAGTGCTGTCATCTTTTTCATTAATTCATTTCACCGCCTGATTCAGCGTCTTCAGACAAATCTGCCCCCGATAAGGCAAGCAGCTGTTGATATGCTTCCCTGAGAATTCTTTCCTGTTCTGCGGCAAATCCCTTCTCCGGTTCATAGACGATCTCTTCACCGAAAGTAAATGTCCGTTCCTCCCGATTCGCATAGACCGGCATCATACGCAGTTTTTTTCCGCATTTTTTCCACCAGGCCTCAGCAAGCATGATAAACCCGGGAGAAAGTTCACTGATACCGCCTTTGACATACTTGCCTTCCGGATGTTCGGGGAAAATCATCAGATTGTCACCGTCCGCAAGGGCATCCAGGCTTTCGCGGATTGTCTGCCTCAGTTTCATCGGTGAATCCCGGTAAACCGCAATCGCATGGAGTGAATTCATGACATTAACACTCAGCCAGCCCAGATACCAGGCCAGCGCTTTCCGTACGAAAACCGGCAGATAGGTCTTTTTGCTGAACGTATTATCATACAGGTATTTGCGCACATCCTGTTTATTGAACATCATTCTGGAAATGACCCAGAATCTCACAGGAATCGGCAGGCACAGCGCACTGGCGATCGGTCCGTAAATCTCAGCATGATTTCCAAGCAACACAATCGGATTCTGAGGGTCAAGCCTGACACGGTCCAGGTTGATCATTTTATGCCTGTTGAAAGGGCGCAGTAAAGCCATTGTCATCCGGGTGACGGCATTTTCCTTGGCATGGATGATTCTCTCTTTGAAATTGTTTGAGGTGGTTAGCTTTTTATTCACTGCCGTCTTCCTTCTTCTCCTGTTTTCAGAAGCCGTAATCCAAGACCGGCCGGAATCGAAACAGTGATAATCATAGCGATATAAATCAGTATTTTGTTCCAGGTTGTCCTGTCCAGAGCGAATTCAAGTCCGATTACGGCGCCGACCATCAGCGGAATACTGACCGCCGCGGCCACCGCAAGAACAGACTTCGGTCTGCCGCTCCTGTAAATCGCCAAAGCCACACCGATCGCAAGCATCACCGCAGCGGCAACCTGCTGCAGTCCGACAAAAGAAATGCTCAGGAAATAGTCATACCGAAGGCTTTCGGTAATAATGGAAGCAGCGCCGAAGAGCAGCAGAAACGTGACCGCAATATTCCCTGCCCTGCAGCCCCTGGAAGCTTTAATCAGCAAAACAGCAAATAAAACCAGGCATACTGCCGCAGCGATATAATAGGTCATCAGGCAGCGGTCATCTTCTCCGACTGCCAGGAAGCTTTTTGCGAGAAATTCATTCTGAAGTGTACGGCTGATATCAAAATCCTCAATCCTGTTTTCCCCGATACGTTCGGCAATCATCAGGGGCAGAATCGCTATACTGAGAGCGTCTATAATCCTGCCGCGTTTTTGCCTGCTGATGATTCCGCTCAGCCACCCGCCCAGAAAGACGCCGCCAATCAGGCCAAACATACTCCAGCCCCCTCCGGACACTTCAAACCATGAATGAAGGGGCATCATTTTGCCAAGTTCCTGGTTCATCAGGCAGAAGCTTATGCGTGAACAGAACAATCCGCACAGTGCGCTGAGCAGAAATGTCAGAAAAGCTGTCCCCGGCTTCATCCGGTACACTCTGCACATGACGCACAGTGTGACCAGTGAGCCAAGCGCTCCCAGGGCAACATATGCGCCGAAAGCGTACATTCTGATTCCCATAACCTGAAGGATAACAGCTTCTTCTGTCAGATTCATAACCTTTTAAACCTTTCCTCCGTATGCGAACCGCGCATTACGGCTGTGATGAAGCAAAATAGATGATATCGGTAATATCGCGGTCGCCGCCGTTGAGCATACCCTTGTATTCTTTATCGCCGAACACCATCCCAGCGGTATTTCCGCCGTCCAGGTTGAAGGCCTGTTTGCAGCCGATTTCATACATGAATTCCGCCAGTTTCCTCTGTGACATACCTGATGAACCGCTGCGGTCCTCCGCCTGCACCACAACAAGTACGTAGCTGAGTTTACCCATCTGTCCGATGGCAGTTCTGGGTTCCCTTCCTCCGGGGTTATAGCCGTATCCTTCGTCATACTCCACCAGTTCCCCGTCTTTGACCAGAGCGGGGCCGAATGTGAATGCGTTGACCAGTTTCCTGCCGTTTTCCTTTTCCCAGTCTTCCGCTTTCATCCATACATTTTTCCCTTTTTTATTCTTTCCGAGCGAAAGACCCTCTGATTTTATATATAAATGAAAATCCCCCTGGTCATCTATAATCAGGATATCTTTTTTCATGTTGCCGCTTGATCGGATCATTTCGCCCATGCGGTATTCAAAAGTTGTCTTCTTTGGATCATTGGTATAGTTATCTCCGTTAATGGCAACCACAGGATGGTATTTATTGCTGATCGACATGATTGGCTTTGCCTGTGAAGATGCAAGTTTATCCGGTTTATATACTCCCGTACGCAACTGTGATGCGTCTGCGATCTGCACATAGGCAATGAAGATCCTGGTTCCTTCGTCAAAATCGCGGGTCTCAAACCTGACGCGGATCGATTCATCCTCATAGGAATTATCAGTGTAATGATCTGCTTTGGGTTCCTGACCGGCGGAAAAATCAAACGGCAGTTTCCATTCCGGATGGCTGGCAAACTGTCCGTCTTCAAGCTCTTCAACTTCCAGTTCTTCCTCAGCAAATGCGGTTGAGAAGAAAAGCCGTCCGAAGTCGATTTCATCGTCTCCTTCATCTTCTTCGTTCATAAGCTCCATCTTCACGTCATAGAGCATATTGGGGGAAGAAACGACAAAAGGGATCGCGGCAATCAGCGCGATGCAAAGCAATACCATTAAAATCCGAACAGGCAGTTTCATTTTTATTCTTCCTCTTCTTCGTCTTCGGCCATTTTTGTATTGAAAATGTCGACCAGCTTATTGGCGAGTGTTTCATCATCCACAACTTCAAAGCTTTCTGTTTCCTCGCCATCTTCTTCGGTCTGTGAAACAATCCGGCAGATAATGCATTCCTGTTTCTCAGATTCATCTTCTTCGGCGTCAGATTCCACCATCAGCGCGTACTCTTCACCGTTATAGAACATATAGTCAATAACGGTATAGTAATACTCATTGCCGTCCTCATCCTCAAAAACAATAATATCTTCTTCCATGTTGTTCATTTCATTGTCTGCCATGATCAGTCTCCATCCTTTCCTTTAATCATTTATGTTGGTTCGTAAAACACCCTCAAATTATAATCAAAGCGTTCCCCTTTGACAAGTTGACTTTCCGCTGTGCGGGTTTTATCATTGAACCGGCGGCTGATCTTTCTGCCTGAGTGCATGGCGGGTTCCGTCCGGTTCCTGGATGACGGTATTATCCAGGATGGCTTTCATATTCTCTCGGAATTCGCTGAGATACTCATGACGCAGTTCAGCCTGCTCGGCAGCTTCTTCGTCCGTCAGTGTTCCTGCTTTTTTCTTCCCTGCAAGTTCATTGATCCTCAGAATCTTTTCCTTATCCATCCGTCTTTAACCTCATTATCTCTTTCAAAGGAGTATCTTATGATCCAGGGTAAATGGTTCGCTCCCGGCACCGATCTTTCCTCTGTCCTTCCGGTTCGCGAAGCGGTCTTCGGCCGCGGTGCGGATCATCTGGACACGGAAAGCTGGAATGTACTGGTTTTCCAGGACAGTAATCCCGTCGCCACCGGAAGGATCTGGTGGAGCGAGGGTGCCTTCCGGCTTGGTGACCTGGGTGTGCTTGAGCCTTTCAGGCATCAGAAGCTCGGCGACCTGGTCCTGAGGCTTCTTCTGTATAAGGCACAGTCTCATGCTGCCAGGGAGGTCCGCCTCACCTGCCCCCGTGATCTGACCGGATTTTTTGCCCGTCTGGGACTCCGTGAGGAGTCCGGTGACCCGAATTCAGTTGAAATGATAATCCGGGGCGATCAGATCGATCTGGATTCATGTAAAAACTGCCCTAAATCCGGATGCCCCAACCGAAAATAAATCCTTCAGGAAACAGGACCGGGGATTCTGACAGTATCACTGCTTACACTGCTTTCCTTACCGCGGTTCATTCTTCTTCGGTCACCTGCAGCCAGCAGGGAAAGAATCAGGATCAGCAAACCGCAGCCGGTAATTGCGGCCAGGTCTGCGATTTCACTTCCCAGCGAGAGATACCCATTCATCGTAACAATGATAACCCCTGTACATACCGCGGCGGCAATCAGATCCGCCGCTATTCTGATTCCCGTGAATCTTTGACTGCCCCTGCGCAGTGTCCAGGCAAGCAGGCAGAAAATCAATGCTCCGCAGGAAGCATACCGGAAAACATTCCGGGGTTCCATGCGCAGGCACTCGGTAATCAGGCGGATCAGCGCCCAGAAACCGATACATGTCAGCAGCAGATCCCCGTTGTCCGGCAGTGGCTGTCTGCGAATCACCAGCCATACGCACAGCCCGATAAAGCAAAGCAGAGCTGCTGCCAGTTCAATCCGGCACGGAACAAACCGGCCCTCTTCAGTCATCCATCGGATGAGCGGTAAAGGCTCCATGACCGTTCTTCCGTCAGCGCCGGCAGCAAAAATCTCAAATGCGACCCAGACCGCTATACCCGGGAAAAAGCCAAAGCCGATCCCGTTCATCAGCATACCGGCGTGCAGTGATTTGCCGGTTCGTTTCCTGCGGTCCCCTATCCACCAGACCGCAAACAGAACAGCCGTCAGAAAAGAAGCAGCGCCCGCGACAAAAGACACGGTCAGCTTAAAACCGCCGATAACTGTCAACACTTCACTCATGCTGCTTTTCTCCCTTGAATACCCATTGTTCCTGGAATCTGTAGCTCAGGAAATAAAGGAGCGTGTCCGTAATCAGTTTCGCCACCGTACTGCTCATGCCGGTCAGTCCAAGGAGCCAGGTACCCGCTGCGCTCATCAGCATAATTGCGATACACAGGACCGCATATCTGATAAAAGCTTTTCCCGCGTTGCCGTTTTTTCCGAAAACAAACTGTCGGTTCAGCAGGAAATTGACAGTCGCGCTGATGGCGCGGGCAATAATCGTGCAAATCAGAATAATACCGGCATCCTTTTTGGCGCCGTTGGCAAAAACAAGCAGATTCAGCAGATTGAAAATACCCTGATCGACTGCCACACAGGTAAGGCTGGAAGCCATAAACCTGAAAAAGCTGCCCAGTATCACTTTGTAAATACGCCAGCTGTCCCGGATCGGATGAAAATGTGTGCCCTTATTGTCGTCCTCATAGATTGTCTCAATCGTTACCGGGATCATCGGAATACCGGCCCGTGAGCAGGCAATCAGCACTTTCATTTCATACTCAAAACGTTCTCCCTCAACATTGATCATGAAAGCCAGCTCTTCTTTTCGGAACGCGCGCAGGCCTGTCTGGGTATCGGGCAGGTATTGACCGTACAAAAGTTTGAAAACAACGGATGTAATTCTGTTCCCGGTCCGGCTTTTGGGAGGAATATTCTCCAGGGTAAAATCCCTGCTGCCCAGATAAAGCGCCCTTTCCCCCTTCTCAAGTTCCTCTGCCAGGCGGAGGCAGTCTTTGACCGTATGCTGTCCGTCCGCATCAGCCGTAATCACGCCGCTGATGTCCGGAAGATTCTCCATGATGTATCTGTAGCCGGTCTTCAGCGCAACGCCTTTGCCCTTGTTGATTTCGTGATGAAGGACAACCGTGTCCTCAACAGCTTCCACCTGATCAAAAATAGGCTGATAGGCTTCACTTGATCCGTCATCCACGACAACGATATGGCCAAAGCCGCCTTCTTTCAGCCGCTGAATATAGGCCGGAAGCCGTTCGTCCGGTTCCAGCGAGGGGATCAGGATCACCGCCTGCTCCGCCGCATGCTTTTCCATCAGTTTTGCTTTCCTTTCTTTCCCTTCATTCAACATTTCATGTTCAGCCTGATCAATTGTTAATAATACCTCAATTCTCCGGAAAACACAACATGTACTGCTTATTCTTTCATTGACATACAACAACTATACTTTTATAATATTTTTTTGTATAGTATTACCCAGTTCATTCTGAATTGTGAATGATAATCTCGGAGGTAAATCATATGGGCAGTACCGCATCCAGGAACCTGGAAGACCAGCACCGGGAATTGAATGGAATTGAATACTATGACCGCGGACGAATTAAAGGTCGGGACGGCCGGGAATACGACAGGTTTGCCATTCATACCCACTTTATCGAAGTGGGAGAGGATCAGGCTGAAATTGTCAGGCGATACGTTCTGCCGATCTCCCGGAAGGGGGATGTCCTTTCCTTCGGTGCCAAAGTGATGGCGATGTGCACCCGGAATGTTTATACCAAGGAACAGATCAAGCCGGGATTCTGGGCGAAGCTTCTTTCACCTCATGCCAGTGAAACGGTTGCCGGAATTGGAATGCATGATCCATACAAGCTGCAGCTGGCAATCAATATGGTCGGTGCGCCTCGCGTCGTATTCGCTTCCGTTGTTTCTGCCGTGACCAAACCTTTCGGAATCAAAGGGCTGTTCTATAAAATCGTCGGAAAAGGCGTAGCCGGGATTGACGGGTTCTACTACCGATCCTCCTTTGACCGGTATAAAGACCTTGCTCTGGTCAACAATGAGAATGCCCGGGAACTGTGCGACGAACTGGAACAAAAGACCGGTATTCCTGTTGTGCTGATGGATGCCAATGATATCGACCAGAACCAGCTAGGAAAAAGTACAGATTTCCCGCTGACGGATGATCAGATCCAGGACGCAATGAAGGACAACCCTTCCGGACAGGGTGACGAGCTCACGCCCCTGATCCTCATTCGTCCCCTTTCCTGACCATGCGGCATATTCCTTCCTGTGAAACCGCGCAGGCGGGTGTCCTTTCCTTTGAGGAGGCCCTGCTGCCAACCTGCAGTGATTTTGACCGTTCCCGCTGGCTTTATGTGCCTGATCATTACAGTGAATACCGTTATCTCCTTGGCACCCGCGGAAATCATCCGCTTGTCTGTATCGGAATCAATCCCTCCACTGCCGTTCCGGACAGGCTTGACAATACCCTGAAGTCAGCCGAACGCATCGCGCTGCATAACGGTTATGATTCCTTTGTGATGTTTAACGTATATGCACAGAGAGCGACAGATCCCGATGATATGGAACAGAATATCAATCCGGTACTGCATCGTGAAAACATGAAGGCATTTTCATGGCTTCTGTCAGGTTTCCCTTCGCC
>Ga0310786_10002992_pt1 | contig 25031 bp, 21 predicted proteins | sample AusTroGonzalo_MG_FD_203881 | JGI IMG/M metagenome (GOLD analysis project Ga0310786, IMG submission 203881) | Bovine rumen microbial communities from tropical cattle in Woodstock, Queensland, Australia - Gonzalo_03 (v2) (version 2) | ecosystem: Host-associated > Mammals > Digestive system >...
AAGCGCGGGGCCCCATTTTCCCTTCTCCTCTGGCGCCAGCATCCGATAGTGCTCAAGGGGTTCGAGGGCATTCTGATACATCTTGCGGATCTGCTTCCGATGGCGTCTGGAATCCATCCGCAGAGCAATGTTCAGATAGGCCGAACCTGCGTTATAGTATGCCTCGGGCATCTCAGGATAGAGAGTCATCAGCCGCTTCGAGTAGTCGAGGCTCTGGGCATAGCACTCCATGTTGAGCAGGACCACCGACTTGGCGAAAAGGAACAGCTGGCTCAGCGAATCAGACTCAAGGGCCTGATCAACCACCTGCAGCGCCTTGTCATTATCCTGCCGCTGCGTATAGTAGTCCATCAGACGGGGGAAGAAATAGGCCGACTTGGGATAGCGGTTGAATCCCTCGTGGAGGGAGGCCACATACATCGAATCGTCCTTCAGCCAATGCCAGGCCTCTGCAATATATTGGAGTGTGTATTCTGCCTTGACGGTATCACGGAGGGCCATCTTGTGGTAGCGCAATGTCAGCAGCGGGTTCTCCTGGCGATAGCCACAATAGCTGGCCCAATAGGCGGCCTCAGGCATACGGGTATCCGTCTGTTCCAGATCATAGCCGGAAAAGAGCGGCTGCCGCATACAGTCGATATAGGTCTCGAAATAGTCGAAGGCCTTAGCGAAATCACCCTTCCTGACGAAATAGGCTCCGCCGGAGAAGAGGTTAGGACGATAGACAGTCATATCCTTGGCGACAGACTCACGGAGGCCAGGCGACACCCTACCCTTCTTATCAGGACGGGCATCCAACGAGTCGAGACGCTCGGCGATGGAAAACATCCTGCGCACCAACGAGAAGAACTGGACGGTGTCCTGCTGCTTCTTCAGATAGAAACGCTCGTTGGCCTGATCGTACTGTTTCTGAACGCTCTGCAACCATATCTCATAGATACGCTTATAGTCGCGGTTGGCCGAGTCCTTTAGCAAGTCGGTCATCAACCGCTCCGCACGGTCATAGTCTTTTCCGCTCTTCAGGATGGTACGCGCCTCGCCTATCTGCTTCCGCTGGGCACAGACGGAAACCGACACAAAGGCAAGCATAACAAAGATGACGATACTCCTGATTCGCATATTCTTTTCACCTTCCTATTTATTGAAAAAGAGAAAGCCAACATAGTGACTTTCTCTCTTGTGATTCCGGCGGGATTCAAACCCACAACCTTCTGATCCGTAGTCAGATGCTCTATTCAGTTGAGCTACGGAACCAATCCGTTTTTGTTTTGCGGGTGCAAAGGTACACACTTTTTTCGAACTGACCAAATCTTTTTGAGACTTTTTTCGAAAAAAGTGCAAATAACTATATTTTGAGTTCCTTGAGGATCTCTGACATCCGCTGCATGTTCTTGATACGCATCGGCACGAGGGGCAGACGGAGCACGTTCTTGATAAAGCCCATCTCGCTGAGCATGGCCTTCACACCTGCTGGATTGCCATCGACGAAGAGCAGCGAGAAAAGATCGGTGAAACGATGGTGGATCTTACGGGCGGGCTCGTATTCACCCCTCATCTGCAGGCGGATCATCTTCGAGAACTCCTTGGGCAGCGCATTGCCGATGACGCTGATGACACCTACGGCACCACAGCTGACCATCGGGAAGGTCAGGGCATCATCGCCTGAGATGACATCGAAGTCGTTGGGCTTGTTCTTGATGATCTCATCGACCTGCTCCAGATTGCCGCTGGCCTCCTTGATGGCCACGATGTTCTGACAGTCGCGGGCCAGACGGACAGTCGTAGCAGCCTGCATGTTGACACCCGTACGTCCTGGCACATTATACATGACGATGGGGAGCTTGGTGGCGGCGGAGATTGCCTTGAAGTGCTGGTAGAGTCCCTCCTGCGAAGGCTTGTTGTAATACGGACAGATGCTGAGGATGCCGTCAACACCACGGAAATCGGCAGTCTTCAGCTCTTCCACGACGGCTGCCGTGTTATAACCTCCACAGCCCATCAGAATAGGCACCCGACCCTGTACATAGTCAACCACCAGGTCCTTGATCTTGAGTTTCTCGGCAGCGGTCAGGGTCGGTGTCTCGCCTGTGGTTGCGAGTATACAAAAGAAGTCGGCACCGTTGTTGAGCTGATAGTCAACCAGACGCATCAGCGCCTCATAATCCACGGAACCGTCTTCCTTGAAAGGGGTGATAAGGGCGATGCCCAGTCCCTTGAAAATATTATGTACCATATAGTCTAATTCCTTTTCGGCTGCAAAGGTACGAATAAAAAATAAAAAAATGCAGCGATTTGCTGCATTTTTTTATTTATTCACTCTTAAAGAGGTCTTTTATGCCACCGATGGAACCCAAGAGGTTGGTAGCCTCGTAGGGCAGATAGACGGTCTTGGTCTTGTCGCCCTCGGCCAGCTCCTGCATCATCTGGATATACTTCTGGGCAAGCAGGTAATTGGCGGGATTGGTCGACTTGCCGACAGCCTCGGTAATCAGTTCGATGGCCTTTGCCTCGGCCTCTGCGACACGGATACGGGCCTGTGCCTCACCTTCTGCCTGAAGGATAGCCTCCTGCTTGGCAGCCTCGGCCTTGTTGACGATGGCGGTCTTCTCACCCTCTGATGCGAGGATCTCGGCAGCCTTCTGTCCCTCTGAGGTCAGGATCTGTGCACGCTTGTTACGCTCGGCCTGCATCTGCTTCTCCATAGCGGTCAGGACTGAGTCGGGAGGCGTAATGTCCTGCAGCTCCACACGATTTACCTTCACACCCCACTTGTCGGTGGCATCGTCGAGCACAGCCGAAAGTTTCTTGTTGATGGTATCGCGTGAGGTCAGCGTCTCGTCGAGCTCCAGCTCACCGATGATGTTACGCAGCGTGGTCTGTGTCAGCTTCTCAATGGCGTTGGGCAGGTTGTTGATCTCGTAGGTAGCCTTGAAGGGATCGACGATCTGGAAGTAGAGCAGCGCATTGATCTCCGTCTGCACGTTATCCTTCGTGATCACGTTCTGCTTGGGGAAGTCGTACACCTGTTCGCGCAGGTCGATGGTAGTGGAATACTGATACCGTCCGTGGTTGAGCACCACGATTGACTTGGCACGGTCGATGAACGGAATAATGATGTTGATACCTGGCTGAAGGGTTGCATAGTAGCGTCCGAGACGCTCCACAATCTTCGTTTCCGACTGAGGGATGATCACGAGAGCCATTTTGGCGAAAAGAATCACCAACAATACGAGGGCAACAAAAATGTAAGTCATAATGTCCATAATGTTAAATAGTTAATGGTTATAAAAAAATCAATTTTTCAATTCTTTAATTCTTTAATACTTCTACGGTAATGATGGTACTCTCGCGCCCTACGACACGAACGTTCGTACCCTCAGGGATGTCGGCAGTCTCGTTGGTGACAGCCTTCCAGATATCACCGTCGATCTGCACACGACCGAAACCATCGGCCTTGACGCTCTCCACCACCCTGCCATGACGCCCCATCAGCGCATCGGCATTGCTCACACGCGGGTCTTCACCCTTGTGCAGGTAACGCTTGGCAAAGGGCCTGACATAGACAAGCGCGACGAGCGAGCACACGGCGAAGGCAAATAGCTGCAGATAAAAGCTTTCGCTCAACAGCGCCGAGACAAGGGCGCCCAGGGCTCCGATAGAGAAACAGATGATGAAGAAGTCACCAGCCGTAAGCTCTAAGATCAGACAGACGACGGCTATCACCGCCCACATCTGCCATAAGTGTTGTGCTAAATAGTCAATCATAACTCCATTATATTTAATAGTTCAATGTAATCATAAAGTTCAAAGTTCAAAGCTCAAAGTTCAAAGTGTCAGCACAAAGTCATCCCAGTTCTTCGATGAGCCTTTCTGTCCGAACACCTTCTGATAGAGGCGGCTGCGCGTCGATGCCACGCTCTCCTTCGAGTGCGCCGTCAGCAGGGCAATGTCCTTCGGCTGGACTCTCACCTTGATGAGCAAGCTCACATGATAGTCCTGCTCCGAGAGGCGACAGAGGCTGTAGAGCTTTTCCGTGAAGCCGGAATAGATGCTGTTCACGAGCTCTGTCAGCTCCGTCCAGTCACGATGTGTCAGACTGCGCCCGGCATTCAGGCTCTCCATCATGCGATGGTAGACGGCTGAGGAGAAGATGATGGTCTCGGCCTGCTGGCGCTTCTCATTCTCGATGATCGCCACCTTATTATTATATGCGAGGGTGGCCTTCTTCTCCTCCAACTCCAGCCGAAGCAATGAATTCTCGTCGCCGAGTTTCTTCAAGAGCGTCTCCAGCTCCAGGATCTTAGCCTCGTTCTGCGCGATGTTCTGCTGGCTCTGGGCCTGCTGGGCCTCCTGCATGGTGCGTATCTTCTCGTGCATGGCCAGCACCTTGCGGCGGCTGTTCTGCACAGTGACCACGAAGAGCACCGCATAGATGACCATACCTATTATTAATAGGAACCACTCACGCTCGGTGAGCAACATGCCGGATGTCATCATTTGTTGAATCATAGCGCAAAGGTACGACAATTTTCTGAAACCTCCAAACTTTTTCGTTCGCAATAGTTTGCAATCGTCTGATCAGTTCGCAAAAGTTCGCATCAGGCCAAAGGAAAAGGTGGCTCCCGTTTGCGGTAAACCGCTGGAAACCACCTTTTTACAAAGACCTTTCGTCAAGTTTCAGGTATGACTACCTGACAAACACCTTATACGTCTTGCCTGTTCTCATACGGATAATCTGCGTACCTTTCTGGCGGCTGCCGACCTTACGGCCATTGGCATCGTAGCGGCCCTCAATCTCCGACTCATCCTTGATGAGAGAACGGATACCCGTCTGGGCAGCCTCGACCAGAACCATGAGTGAGTCAAAGGCTGACTGACACGTGAGGGCAGATTCCATGACAGTAGTTGATTCGGTCAGAACTGTCTCATAATTCTTTAAGAAGGCATTGTACTTCTCCTCGAACTGATCGTTCAACGCCTTTGTCTGCGTCTCATACTCTTCAGCGAGCTTGTTCACTTCGGCTGAAGTCTTCAGATTATCCTCCATAGGCCTATCCAACAAGGTTTTCTCTGCGTCGAGTATCTCCTTCAGCATACCCAGTTGCGCTTTCAGCTGATCCGACTCGACCACCAGCTGAGCACGCTGGTCAACGATGGAGGCCAGCGATGCCCTCAGAGCTGCCAATTCCTTCGAATATTTCTCACGGTTCTCGTCAGACATGGCCCTTGTGGGAGCGCCTGCGCCATCATTCAGCATCTGTTCGATGGCATCGGAGGTGGCAATGGTTTTTTGGATAATACCACCAATCTCTTCTATCCTGCCATCGAGAGCCGTAATCATACCAACCAGCAACTCATAATTCGCGCTATGCTGGGTGAACTGATCCGAGAGGTCGCTGATAGCCTTCGACAGGCGCTCCTCAGCCTTCTCTAATGCCTTCTGTTCTTCTTCCTCCTCTTTTTCTTTGGCCTCCTTGGCAGCCTTGATAGCGGCATCGAAATCTTCCGCGAACTTCTTCACGGCAGCCTCGGTGTCGGCCATGGCTTCGAGTTCCTTCAGGCCCTGGTCAACCTTATCTGAATCTATACCGTCCAATGACGCATTCATATTTGCAATTGACTGATTCAGATTGTCTATTGTCCGCTGGGCTTTCTCCAAATCACTCTTCGTCAAGATGTTCATGTAACTCCCACCCAAAGTATTAAAGTCGTTGATAGTCGCTATCAAAGCTTCATAGACAGCGTTGAAAGTCGCATTTTGTTCCTTGAAGACATCTATCAACGACAGTAACACTTCTTGCTCAGCATCGATTATCTCCGATAGTGCCATATACCGCTCAAGGAAGGGTGCCAATTCTTCCTCCGTCATCGGATTATCTTCACTTTCCAATGCTTTGGCGGCTTCTTCCATCTGCTCCATAAGGGCGTTTATACGATCAATATATTCATAAATCGCATCCGTCTGCTTTCCGTATGTATCCGCCTTCTTTTCATAGAGATCTATGCATGCCTCAAGGCTCGACTGCAAGGGAGCGAGCTGCTTTTCTAAAGCATCAATATCATCTTTTGTGACCTCAGAGCCCGGATCTGGATCTGGATTGGAGCCATTAGGATCGCCCACATAGAGTCGCATCTTGCCGTCGTTATCAATCACGGCTGTCAGGTAGTACTTGTCGCTGCCGAAATTCGGATGCCACTCCACTTCACCTTCCTTCTTACTGACAGGAATTATTGTCCAGTTACCAGGCTCTTGGAAGAGTGGGCTATCGTCAAAGTACGGCAGTAAAAGCCCGAAATAGTCATGAGGTTCCTGATCTTGCCAGGGGAAATAATAGTAAGTTGGCAATTCAATAGGCTCTAATCTTCCATCAAAAAGCAATCCTTTCTGTTCGCCGTCCTTATAGACAGCAAAGTCAAAATTGAATGTATAATCATTATAAAGAGCATTCGTAAAACTGACGTAGAAATGCACTTGATATTTGTTCGTACCAGGTGCCTTTTCAAATACTGCGCCCTCATCTACAACGATATAGGACGTGGTCAGTGCCACCACATCGTCTGTCGGCTGATAGATCGTCACATCCTGTGGCGAGATGCCTACGATAGCCGTCTGTCCTGTGTTGAAGCCAGCACCAGAGGTGTCGCCAGAGCCAATGCCGGAGCTGGTTGGAGTCATGGCGTCGAGCAGGTACCAGCCGTCAGAATTTCCGGCCCAACCCCAGTTCACTTGATAGTAGCCATTGCCGTCGTAGCCATGCAGCACAAAGGCGTGTCCGCCATCATCTGCCTGACCACTATAGATCACAGGACGCCCCGCTGCCAGCTCCGAGTAGATCAGCTCATCCCAGTCTTCATCCCTCCAGTAATTGCGGGGTACATACTTCACACCACTGCCGTAGCCGAAATAATTCTTCAGAGCCACCTCCGGCATGTTGTTGTAGATGGCTGTGAAATAAAGGGTGTAGTCAGCCTCCATGGACTGTCCGCAGTATCTCATCAACTCGGCCACAGCCTTGCCCGCCTCTGTTCCCTCCTGAGGGCTGTCGTTCATACTGCCCCAGTCGAAGGTGGTGGCAGGCAGCGACTCGCATTTTATGCTATAGGTCTCGGTAGTGTATCCAGGAATCGTTGTCGTAGAGCCAGTCGGATAACGGTAGTAGTACATTACCTGTGCCATAGCCGTTGCCATACAGCCAGTCAAGCACTTTTGCCCATTATAATCCGGACACATATCATAATAAGGGGCATCCTGGCTCCACTTCGATGTGACCATAGGGGAAATGGCAGCCCGCGGCGCCTTCTTGACGTTCTTCACAGAATATGCTCCTGGTGCCTTGACATTGAAGTTGAAGCCATCCTTTATGTATTCATCCACCTTTTTGGAAGGGGGTTGCAATCCCTGGCTTCTTATGTACCGGATCTGGTCGGCATAGCCCTCCAGCCACTTAGCAGCCGTTGGATTCACATGATCCATATCAAACGTGCCACGCTTCGAATAGCCCAGGATGGCAGGTGAACGGTCATCGCCGCTGACAATCACAAAGCCTTGCCGCTCGCCGACGTTGAACACATAATAGCAACCGTCGCCTTCAGCACTCCCTTTCAACAATGCCTTACTACGCGCTTTCTGGGGCAAAGCCTGATGGATCGTGCCTGTCATGCCCTTCTCAGTTACAAACTTACGGGCCAACTGTGCAGCCTGTTCCCGCGAGATACTTTCAGCCCAGACGCCTACCGAAAAGACAAGGGCAAATGCAATTAGTAGTAGTTTCTTCATAACCTTTTTTGTTAGTAATTTGCTGCAAATATACGGAGTTTTTCCGAAAGTACCAAATAAAACGGGGAAAAAGTGGGAATGAAAGGCGCTGCAGTACAATAAATCGGGCAGATAAACGTTATTTTATCTGATGATACGAATCAAGGTTATATCCACATATCTTCTCCTGCTGGTCATGCTGATGACTGCCAGCGCAGCCAAGGCCGACGACTTCACGCTGAAAGGAAAAGTAGTCGACGAGGAGAACAATGCACTCGAACTGGTGACCGTCAGCTGCATGGAACAGGGCAAGGTGACGATGACTGACCTGCAGGGCGAGTTTTCCATCACCCTGAGCAGCCAGGACTCCGTTGTTGTGCGCTTCTCAATGATCGGCTATACAACGAGGACACGCGTGTTGCGCCGTCCACGTGGCAAGCAGACGCTGCTGATCACGATGCAGCCGATGGAGGCGCTGCAGGAGATCACCGTCACAGAGAAACGACGCCAGACAACCAGCACCGAACAATTAGACATAGAAGATGCCAAGGGCGGCCCCTCGACTACTGGCAATGCCGTTGAGGAGCTCATTCAGCAACAGGCAGGCGTATCGACGCATAACGAAATGTCGTCGCAGTATAATGTCCGTGGCGGTTCGTTCGACGAGAACTCTGTCTATATCAATAATGTGGAGATCTACCGTCCGTTGCTGGTGCGCAGCGGTCAGCAGGAAGGCCTCTCGATCATCAATCCCGACATGGTGGAGAAAATCGGATTCTCGAGTGGAGGATTCGAAGCGAAATATGGTGACAAGATGTCATCGGCACTCGACATCACCTACAAACGTCCAAAGCGGTTCGAGGCCACAGCCACAGCGTCATTGCTCGGCGCCAGTGCCTATCTCGGCGTGAGCAACAAGAAGTTTGCCATGAGCCACGGCATAAGATACAAGACTAACCGCTACCTCTTAGGCTCCCTCGAAACAGCTGGAGAATACAGACCAAATTTCCTTGACTACCAGACATATATCAGTTATACTCCAAACAGCAGATGGACGCTGGATGTCATTGGCTACATCTCAGAGAACCACTATAACTTCAAGCCCAAAGACCGTGAGACCTCCTTCGGTACAATGGAGGACGTGAAGTCGTTTAAGGTCTATTTCGACGGTCAGGAGAAGGATGTGTTCCGCACTCTCTTCGGCACAGCCAGCATCACCCGCTCCTTAGGCGACTCCACCAAGATAAAATTCCTGACATCCGCATTTCACACCAAGGAGAAGGAAACCTACGACATCATGGGCCAGTACTGGCTCGACGATACGCAGACGAGTGAGAATCTGGGCGTGGGTTCCTATATGGAACATGCCCGCAACTACCTGACGGCTGATGTAGTGAGTCTGAAGCTGATGGCCAACCACAAGACCAGGAAACACGATTGGGAAGCCGGCCTCACCTACAAGACTGAACGCGTTGAGGAACAGGCGCGTGAATACGAGATGCGCGACTCCAGCGGCTACTCCATCCCCCACTCTGCCGACCGTCTCGACCTGATCTACACCCTCACGTCGAAGAACAAGGTGAACAGCCACCGTATAGAGGCTTATATCCAGGATACCTACAAGATGTCGAGTGGCGAGACATTCTTCACGCTGAACTACGGCATCAGGTTAGCCAACTGGTCGTGGAACAAAGAGACCATCGTTTCTCCCCGTGCATCGCTGGCCATCGTGCCTGGCTTCAACAACGACCTCACCTTCCGAGTGGCTACAGGCCTCTATTACCAGGCTCCGTTCTATAAGGAGATGCGCGACACCGTGACGGAAAACGGCATCACAGTGGCTCGGCTCAACGACAAGATCAAGAGCCAGCGCAGCCTACAGTTCATCACAGCCATGGACTATCGTTTCAGGCTGATGGAACGTCCGTTCCGCTTTACCGCCGAGGCCTATTTCAAGGCTCTGGAGAACCTGATTCCCTATAATATCCAGAACGTGAAGGTGACTTACTACGGCGAGAACCTGTGTTCTGGCTATGCGGCAGGTGTTGACCTGAAGCTCTTCGGCGAGTTCGTGCCTGGCACCGACTCATGGCTGACCTTCTCGCTGATGAGCACCCGCCAGAAGATGGACGGCACGTGGGTACCCCTGCCCACTGACCAGCGCTATGCCATCAATCTGCATTTCACGGATTATTTCCCTGGTACAGACCGCTGGAAGATGACCCTGCGTCTGGCCTATGCCGACGGTCTGCCCTTCGGTGCGCCGCATCGCGGCATCGACCAGCAGCACTTCCGTGCCCCAGCCTACAAGCGCGCCGACATCGGAATGAGTTTCCGTGCCATCAAGGAAGGCAAGGGCGTGAAGAACCTCTGGCTCGGCATCGACTGCCTGAACCTCTTCGGCATCAACAACGTGAACAGCTATTACTGGGTGACCGACGTTTCCGGTCGCCAATGGGCTGTGCCCAACTTCCTTACAGGCCGTCAGATCAACGGCAAAGTGACCGTCGAGTTTGGAAAGTGATGACTGATATTCTATAATTGTCAACAGACAATTGTTAAAAAAAGACAAGCGGCAGCAAATTCTTCACACTTCACACTTCACTCTTCCCTTTTTTTTGTACCTTTGCACATTATTTATAAATATACACTAATTTTGTAACGATATGAAGATTTCCCACATTGAGCATCTGGGCATCGCTGTCCAGAGCATCGAGGAAAGCCTGCCGTACTTCACAGAGGTACTGGGCTTGGAGTGTTATGCAACTGAAGTAGTTGAGGATCAGAAAGTGAAGACTGCCTTCCTGAAGTGTGGCGAGGTGAAGCTCGAACTGCTTGAGCCGACATCACCTGAGAGTACCATCCAGAAATGGCTCGACAAAGGCAACAAGGGTGTGCATCACGTGGCTTTCTGCGTTGAGGACGGTGTTGCCAAGGGTCTTGCAGAGGTATCAGAGAAGGGCGTCCGTCTCATTGACCAGGCTCCCCGCAAGGGTGCCGAGGGGCTGAACATCGCCTTCTTGCATCCGAAGTCAACCTGCGGTATCCTCACAGAGCTCTGTGAGCACCCGGAATAAATTGATAATTGATAATTGAAAATTGATAATTAAAAATGAGTAAGCAATTAGAAAAGATCAAGCAATTGATTGAGAAGCGTGAGACAGCACGTCTCGGCGGTGGTGAGAAAGCCATCCAGAAGCAGCACGACCGTGGTAAATACACAGCCCGCGAGCGCATTGAGATGCTGCTCGACGAAGGTAGCTTCGAAGAGTACGACATGTTCAAGGAGCACCGTTGCCACAACTTCGGTATGGAGAAGAAGCAGTTCCTGGGCGACGGCGTTGTAGCTGGTAGCGGTACGATTGATGGCCGTCTGGTATTCATCTTTGCACAGGACTTCACCGTTCATGCCGGTTCTCTCTCCGAGACCATGAGTCAGAAAATCTGTAAGGTGATGGATATGGCCATGAAGATGGGTGCGCCCTGTATCGGCATCAACGACTCGGGTGGTGCCCGTATTCAGGAAGGTATCAACGCTCTGGCTGGCTATGCCGAGATCTTCGAGCGCAACATCCTGGCTTCAGGTGTGATTCCTCAGATTTCAGGTATCTTCGGCCCCTGTGCCGGTGGTGCTGTCTACAGCCCTGCTCTCACCGACTTCACGCTGATGATGGAAGGCACGAGCTATATGTTCCTCACAGGCCCGAAGGTGGTGAAGACTGTTACTGGCGAGGACATCGACCAGGAGCACCTCGGTGGTGCCAGCGTTCACGCCACGAAATCGGGTGTAACCCACTTTACTGCCAAGACTGAGGAGGAAGGCATCCAGATGCTGAAGACGCTGCTGAGCTATATTCCTTCTAACAATATGGAGACCGCTCCGCGCCGCAAGTGCGACGATCCAATCAACCGTATGGAGGACAGCCTGAACGAGATTATCCCCGAGAACCCCAACGAGGCATACGATATGTATAAGGTCATCGGTGCTGTAGTTGACAATGGCGAGTTCTTCGAGGTTCAGCCTAAGTTCGCCAAGAACATCATCGTCGGCTTTGCCCGCTTCAACGGCCAGAGCGTGGGTATCGTGGCCAACCAGCCCTCATGCTATGCTGGTGTGCTCGACGTGAACGCCTCTCGTAAGGGTGCCCGCTTCGTTCGTTTCTGCGACGCCTTCAACATTCCTATTGTATCGCTCGTTGACGTGCCAGGCTTCCTGCCAGGTACAGGTCAGGAATACAACGCCGTCATCCTGCACGGAGCCCAGCTGCTCTATGCCTACGGCGAGGCTACCGTTCCCAAGATCACCGTCACCCTTCGTAAGTCATACGGCGGTTCTCACATCGTGATGGGTTCTAAGCAGCTTCACACCGACCTGAACTATGCATGGCCCTCTGCTGAGATTGCCGTGATGGGTGCCTCTGGTGCCGCTGCCGTGCTCTACGCCAAGGAAGCCAAGGCCAAGAAGGAAGCTGGTGAGGACGTGAAGGCCTTCATCGCCGAGAAGGAGGACGAGTACAACGAGCTCTTCGCTAATCCGTATCAGGCAGCCAAGTACGGCTACATCGATGACGTGATCGAGCCTCGCAACACCCGTTTCCGCATTTGTCGCGGTCTGGCACAGCTTGCTACCAAGCGTGACGCCCTGCCCGCCAAGAAGCATGGTAACATTCCGATGTAATTGACAATTGATAATTGAAAATTGACAATTATGAACAATGAAGTATATGCAGCCATTGCTCTTGCCCTGCATGAGCATTTAGGCAATAACGTTCACGACGCAGAGCCAGGCATCATCACCATCAATGCCCACCCCACACAATGGAACGGCTATGCGCAGACATTTACACCACGACCCTAATTCACGAAGAGTATGAAAGAATATAAGTATACAATCAACGGAAACAAGTATGAGGTCGTGATTAGCGACATCACCGAGAACATTGCCACTCTGACCGTTAATGGCGAGGAATATACCGTAGAAATGGAGAAGCAGGCCGAGCCCGAGAAGCCGAAGCCTGTAGTACGTCCCGCAGCTGCCAGCAGCGACGACGCACCAGCAGCCGACAAGGCAGCCGTCAACAAGGCCAATGCCATCAAGGCACCCCTGCCTGGTGTCATTACAGAAATCAATGTTGCCGTAGGTGATGAAGTACAGGCTGGTGACACCGTTATCGTGCTCGAAGCCATGAAGATGGCCAATGCCCTGCAGGCAGAAAAAGCCGGCAAGGTAACTGCCATCTGCGTCAAGATCGGCGAAAGCGTGATGGAAGACGATGCACTCGTAGTGATTGAGTAATAATTGAATGCTTTTATAGAAGAAGGACTGACGCTTACCGTGCCAGTCCTTCTTGTTTTTTGAAAAAAGCATTGCTCCTATAAGCCGGGTTCTGTTCCACCCTTGCGGATGGCGTCTGTCATCTATCTACACCATAAGTCACCCTATGGCTCCAGCGTTCTACCCTCCATCGTTTACTCGGACGGGCATTCCTCAGACGATGGTATACGCGAACTTGCAGCCCCCAGTCGACACAGCCCGACGATCACCCGCCGGCTGGTGGTCTCTTACACCACCTTCTCACCCTTACCCTGCTCTCCACTCCAGGGAGGCAGGGCGGTTATTCTCTTCTGCCGTCACCTACTGTCACCAATAGCTTCCATTTTCAGAAGTGGGGTACCCTGTGCTGCCCGGACTTTCCTCCCGTACCTTGCGGCACCAGCGACAAACCGGAGCAGTGCTTTCAGCGTGCAAAGATACACAAAAAAGTCCAAACAGCCAAAGGTCTGCGACATTTTTACATAGTTGTCAGATACCGAGCAAAGGAACGTACACAAGTTAATTAAAATATAATAATTAAATAATATGCCATTTCTTAAATTTGTCAACCTTTTAAGAATTGAAGTGTTAAACGCAAACAGCCGTTAAGGATTGCGGCGGAAGTGTTAAATGAGGACAAATCTTCGTGACAAATTGTCAGTAAACAGAAAAATGACATTATATTTGCACCCAGATTCACAAAGCACCCTGTGTGCCAGATGAAAAAAGTGTAAGAACTTAAAATTCAAACAAAATGAACGCAAATATGAAAAAAATTGTAAACGTAGCTACTCCAGCCGTATGCGCAGTAGCCCTGGTATTGTCTGTTGTATCTTTCAACAAGACAATCGCAGCCAACACTCCTGCTCCGACCCCAGCAGTCACTTCTATGCCCGCAGGACAACCCGTAGACCTCACCTATGCCGCTGAGAAGGCACTCCCAAGCGTTGTCTACATCAAGAACACCCAGAACTCAAAGGTACAGACCGTTGAGTACTCTGACCCCTTCGAGGACTTCTTCTCCGATCCTTTCGGCGGATTCTTCGGACGTGGACAGGGCAACGGTGGTAAGCGCCAGCGTCAGGTTCAGACTCCTAAACGCACGGCAGCAGGCTCTGGTGTGATTATCTCTTCCGACGGCTATATCGTTACGAATAACCACGTGGTGGATGGTGCTGACGAACTGATGGTGACCCTGAATGACAATAAGGAATACTCCGCCCGCATTATCGGCGCTGATGCCACCACCGACCTGGCTCTCGTCAAGATTGATGCCAAGAACCTGCCCGCTATCCAGATTGCAAATTCAGATGACGTAAAGGTTGGTGAATGGGTACTGGCCGTAGGTAACCCCCTTGGACTGAACAACACCGTTACAGCAGGTATCGTATCAGCCAAGGCCCGTACTACGGGACAAGGCGTATCATCCATGATTCAGACCGATGCTGCCATCAATCAGGGTAACTCAGGTGGTGCTTTGGTCAACACCAACGGCCAGTTGATTGGTATCAACGCCATGATCCTCTCTCAGACGGGTGGAAACATCGGTTACGGTTTCGCCATTCCTACGACTATTATGAATAAGGTGGTGGATGATATCAAGAAATACGGAACCGTACAGCGCGCCATGATTGGCATCAAGGGCGGCAACGTGAATGACTACGTCGATGGCGAGAAGGAGAAGGGCAATGAGGTTGACCTCGGTACGATGGAAGGAATCTGGGTTGACTCTGTTGTCGAGGACGGTGCTGCCGAGGATGCCGGCCTGAAGAAAGGCGACGTCATCACCCATATCGACGGACAGAAAGTGAAGTCATTCGGCGAACTGCAGAATATCATCGCCCAGAAGCGTCCTGGCGACAAGATTAACATCACCTATCTGCGTAACAAGAAAAAGCAGACTGCCACGCTGACCCTGAAGAATGAAAAGGGCAATACAAAGGTGGTGAAAGATGCTGACCTCGATGTACTGGGTGGACAGTTCCGTCCTATCACCGATTCACAGAAAGAGCAGCTGAACATCGGCTATGGCCTGCAAGTGATGAAGGTCAGCGGTGGCAAGCTGAAAGATGCCGGTGTTCCTCAAGGATTCGTCATCCAGCGCGTCAACGACCAGTCTATCAAGACCATCGAAGACTTGCAGAAAGTGGTGAAGGATGCTTCAAAGTCGAAAGAGCCTGTACTCTGGATTCAGGGCATCTATCCGACTGGAAAGAAAGGCTACTTTACCGTACCTCTTGAAGATGAATAAGAAGCGAAAAGTGAAGCGTAAAGAATGAAAAAAGCCGCAAATGTAAAATATTTGCGGTTTTTTTTGGTGATTCCGTTTTTTTGCCTTACCTTTGCACTTCGGCTAAAACTATACAACGATGAGACAACTAAAGATTACTAAATCGATCACCAACCGCGAGAGTGAAGCACTCGACAAATACCTGCAGGAAATCGGCAAGGAAGAGATGATCTCCGTGGAAGAGGAAGTGGAACTGGCACAGCGCATCCGTAAGGGCGACCACAAAGCTCTGGAACGCTTGACCAAGGCCAACCTGAGGTTTGTTGTCTCTGTGGCTAAGCAGTACCAGAACCAGGGGCTGTCGCTTCCCGACCTCATCAATGAGGGTAATGTCGGTCTGATAAAGGCTGCCGAGAAGTTCGATGAGACGCGCGGCTTCAAGTTCATCTCCTACGCTGTATGGTGGATTCGCCAAAGCATCCTTCAGGCCATTGCCGAACAGAGCCGTATTGTACGTCTGCCCCTGAATCAGGTAGGTTCCGTCAACAAGATCAACAAGGTGCTCAGTAAGTTTGAGCAGGAACACGAGCGCCGCCCCTCAATTGAAGAGATATCTGAGTCGCTCGATTTGCCTGAAGACAAGGTTGACGAGGCCCTGAGTGCCAACAGCCGCCACGTATCGGTAGATGCACCTTTCGTCGATGGCGAGGACAACAGCCTGCTCGACGTGCTCATCAACGACGATGCTCCGATGGCAGACCGTTCTTTGCTGGTAGAATCGCTGAAGTCTGAAATCAATAAGGCCCTTAAAGTGCTCAACGACCGTGAGCGCGGCGTGGTGGAAGCCTTCTACGGCATCAATCAGCCTGAGATGACCCTCGAAGAGATTGGCAGCAAATTCGGACTGACACGTGAACGTGTTCGTCAGATTAAGGAGAAAGCGATCCGCAGACTCCGCTCAACAACAAACAATAAGATTTTAAAGACATATTTAGGATAATAATATATGAAGATTTTAAGATACCTCGCAGTAGCCGTTCTTTTGGCGGCATTATTGCCTACAACGGCAGAAGCCAAAGTCGTGATGAAGCCCCAAGGCTACCTCTTCGGCTTTGTTGCCAACTTTTCGGATTCCGTTGTCTACTTTACTGACATTCAGGAAGTTGACAGCATCTTTTATGATACGAAGTCAGAGTTCCTCATTGGCCGAAGCGAATACTCCAATCAGTTACGCAGCTATTTTGCCGATAAACTGAATATGCCTCACCGCACGTGCATTGTCTCTTTCGCATTGACTCGCAAGAAGGCCGAGAAGAAATATCTGAAGATGAAAAAACTCTATGCCGAGAAGAATGCGGGCAAATATGACATCAAGTATGTCAACGAGAACCAGTTCAAGTTCAGCCCAGTACCGTTCGATTCCGAATAAGAACAAATAACCCTCAGTCGTTAAGACCGAGGGTTATTTGCTTCAAATATCTTCATGCGTTCCTCGAGAATCGCATATTGGTGATCCTCAATAAACGAAGTACACACGCGCAGTCCTTCCTGCTCAGAGCCACAGGTGATGAGACAGATGGCCGACACGCCGTAGTACATCAGCTCAAGTGCCAGCTCACCAGAGGTCATACCTGGATAGCCGATGGTAAAATAGAATCCGTCGGCAATAGGCTCGTCGAGGTCCTTGTCATAGACCACGTAGAAGTTATGACGACAGAAGATCTCCTTCAGCTTCTTGGCACGCTCCCCATAAACGCTGATTTCCTTGCGGAAGTCATACTTGCCCTCGTAGGCAGCCTTCAGCATAGCAGCCAGCGCATATTGTGCACTATGACTGGTACCACTGCTCAGGGCGTAGAGCATACGGGTAGAGAAAACGAGGCCGAAAGGAAGACCTTCGTAACGTTCTGCCAGGTCGGGGAAATGACGATGGAACAGAGCGTCGCTGATGCAGGTCACTCCGATACGCTCGCCAGCATAGCTGAACGCCTTCGAGCCGCTGATCAGCAGCATATAGTTGTCTGTATAGCGGGCGACAGTAGCCTGATAAGGCGGTTGGAACGGTGTAGAGAGGTCCTTGCGGAAGTCCATGGCAAAATAGGCGAGGTCTTCCATCACGATGGTATCGTATTTCGTGGCCAGTTCACCAATAATCTGCAGTTCCTCCTCCCGCAGACAGATCCACGAGGGGTTGTTGGGATTGGAATAGACGATGGCGCAGATGTTGCCTTTCGAGAGATAGCTCTCCAGTTTCGGCCCCAGCTTTTCACCACGATAATCATAGACATCGAAGGTCTCGTATTTCACACCCATCACCTGCAACTGCATCTTCTGCACAGGGAAACCTGGGTCGATAAAGAGTACGATGTCCTTTTGCTTATCGCGCTGCGAACAGGTGAGGAACGAGGCAAAGGTGCCCTGCATCGAGCCACTGACAGGCACACAGCCCTCAGGCTTGATATCCACACCGATGAAGGCCTTCACGAACTGCGAGGCAGCCTCTTTCAGTACAGGTGCACCCTGAATGTCAGGATAAGAGTGGGCAATACCGTCCTCCAAGGCCTTTATCTGGGCATCAACACCCACCTGGGCTGCAGGCAGTCCGGGAATACCCATCTCCATCTTGATGAACTCTACGCCAGAGGCCTTTTCAGACTTGGCAGCCACCTGCTTCACTTCGCGGATGGTAGCCTTGGCAAAGTCCTTGATGCCAAGTTCAGCAACAAGTCCATCAACAATCTTTTTATCTATAGGAGTAATCATCTATCAACTATAAACTATAAACTTTAAACTACTTCTGGGCCTCTCTTCCGATGGCCAGGGCCTTGATGTTCGCCTCGACGATAGCCTCACCCTTGCGTCCAAATACGCGGCGGATGGCCTCCTCCAGTTTGTCGTACTCAATGCCGAGTGCCTTCTGGGCAGCACCAAGGAGGATCACGTTGGCCGAACGGGGCACGCCATTGTCCTTGGCAGCCTGTTCGATGTCGAGCACAATGACATTCTTTACCTTGTTAAGGTCAGCCTTAATCGTCTCAATATCAGGATAATTGGGGATATTTACAAAAGGAGCGCTCGAAGTAATGATCCACCCGTCCTTTGCCAAGAACGGCAGATAGCGCAGAGCCTCCATCGGCTCCATCGAGATAATCACGTCAGCACCTCCCAGCGCAATCAAGTCACTATTGATAGGGTTACTCGAGATGCGCAGGTTCGACTGCACGTCACCGCCACGCTGGCTCATACCATGTACCTCAGCCTGCTTGATATAGAGGTTCTCCTTCATGGCTGCCTCGCCGATGATGGTGGCGATTGAGAGGATACCCTGTCCTCCTACACCGCAAAGTATAATATCTGTCTTCATTTCTGTGCCTCCTTTGCTTTCTTTTGTTTCAAATGACGCTGTAATGTCTGCATACACTCACGACGCGGGATAATGACACTCACACCGTGGTAGTTGATCTCATCGCGGATGGCTTGTGTAATCTCAGGCATGTTCTTGGGGATGGGGTTCACCACCTTCAGGTGATCCTCACTCAGACCAAGGCCCTTGCAGATGGCCTCAAACTTATTCGTACCAGCCGAATCCTGTCCGCCCGTCATCGCCGTTGTTAGGTTATCTGAGATAATCACGGTGATGTCGGCATTCTCATTGATGGCATCCAACAGACCCGTCATACCGCTATGGGTAAAGGTGGAATCGCCGATGATAGCAACAGCTGGCCACTGGCCTGCATCGCTCGCACCCTTCGCCATCGTAATCGAGGCACCCATATCCACACACGAGTGGATGGCCTTATACGGTGGCAGGAAACCGAGCGTATAGCAGCCGATATCGCCGAACACGCGGGCATTGGGATATTCGCGCAGCACCTCATTGAGGGCGGTATAGACATCACGGTGTCCGCAACCCTGACAGAGTGCAGGCGGACGCGGGGTGACATCCTCGCAGGGAGCATAGCTCTCACTGCTCTCAATACCCAGTGCCTTTTTCAGGAAGTCAGGATTCAGCTCACCCGTACGGGGCAGTTCTCCCGTCAGACGTCCTTTGATGACAGCATTTCCTGGCATCACGCCACGAACCTGATCTTCGATAAACGGCTGACCTTCTTCAGCAATCAGCACAAACTCGCAATCGTCAGTCATGCGACGGATAAGCTTCTTGGGCAGCGGATACTGCGAGATTTTCAGCACAGGATAGGGACAACCATCGGGATAGCACTCCATCAGGTAGTTGTAGGCGATACCACTGGCGATGATACCGAGCTTATGGTCCTTGGCATCAATATACCTATTATATTTACTATCTACGGCCATCTGCTCCAACAACGGCTGCTGACCAGTCACCACAATATTGCGCTTACGGGCAAAAGCGGGCAGCAGCACCCAGTTAGAGGCCTGGGCTTCGTAGTTCAACTCGTTTTGTTGACGTGGCACGTCAACAAGCTCGACCACGGCACGGCTGTGGGCCATACGGGTGGTGACACGCATCAGCACGGGCAGATGCATCTGCTCTGAGAGCTCGTAGGCCTCGGCCATCATATCGTAGGCCTCCTGCTGACTGCTCGGCTCGAATGTCGGCACCATTGCAAACTTACCGTAGAAGCGACTGTCCTGCTCGTCCTGCGAGGAATGCATCGAGGGGTCATCGGCTACCAACACGATGATACCACCGTTGGTTCCCGTCATCGCCGAGTTTACAAAGGGGTCGGCACAGACGTTCAGTCCCACATGTTTCATACATACCAGCGCACGCTTGCCCATATACGACATACCGAGCGCTGCCTCCATCGCCGTCTTCTCGTTCGTCGACCAACGGCTGTGGACACCCCGTTCCTTGGCCAGCGGCGACTCCTGGATATACTCCGTGATCTCCGTAGAAGGAGTGCCGGGATAGGCGTAGACACCACTCAGACCCGCATCCAATGCGCCCTGGGCAATCGCCTCGTCTCCCAATAAAAGTTTCTTCATAATGTCTATATTAATATATTAATATTTCTGCAATTGGCCGCAAAGTTACGCATTTTCGCCCGAATAAACAAATAAAAGCGGATGAATTTGCATCCACCCGCAATTATATTCAAATCATATTCAAAAAAATCCCGAGGGTGATGCCCTCGGGACGCTGTTGTAATAATAAATAATGAATGCCTTACAGCAGTGATTAATTATTAATTGTTTATTGATTTAAAAAGTTCTTCGGATTAAGCCTAAGCCTCAGCCGGAGCCTCTTCAGCGGGAGCCTCGAGAGCCTCAAGAGCCTCTGCCTCATCAGCAGCCTCCTGTGCCTCAGCAGCAAGAGCCTCGGCGGCGCGTGCATCAGCAGCAGCACGGATGGCAGCCTCAGCATCGGCAGCAGCCTTCAGCTCGGCAGCGTTCTCAGCAACCACCTTCACGGGAACCTCAACGATCACCTCCTTGTGGAAGTGTACGAGAGCCACGTAGTCACCCAGCTTCTTGGCATCCTTCATGGTGATGATCTTACGATCAACTTCCTTGCCGAGCTTAGCGAGAGCCTCAGCTACCTGAGCGGCACCTACTGAACCGTAGAGCTGACCAGTTGCACTGACCTTGGCGGCAATCTCAAGAGCCACACCATTGAGCACAGCAGCCTTCTCTTCGGCAGCGGCCTTCTGGGCAGCAATCTTGTGTGCCTGCTGCTTCAGGTTCTCAGCGAGGACCTTCTTGGCTGACGGAGAAGCAATCACGCCCTTTCCCTGGGGGATGAGGTAGTTGCGACCGTAGCCTGACTTCACATTCACGATATCGTTCTTGAATCCCAGACCGATAATATCTTCTTTCAGAATAATTTCCATACTTGCGTCCTCCTTGTTTTACTTCATCAAATCGGTTACGTAAGGCAGCAGTGCGATCTGGCGGGCACGCTTCACGGCCTGGGCCACGCGACGCTGGTACTTCAGAGAGGTGCCTGTGATACGGCGGGGAAGAATCTTACCCTGCTCGTTGAGGAACTTCTTCAGGAACTCGGGATCCTTGTAGTCGATATACTTGATACCGCTCTTCTTGAAGCGGCAGTACTTCTTCTTCTTCGTATCGATAGAAGGAGCAGTCAGATAGCGGATTTCTGTGTCCTGTGCCATAATTTAAGCCTCCTCTGTCTTTGCGCCAAGCTTGTTGCGACGCTTCTCAGCGTACTCTGCAGCATACTTGTCAAGTTTCACTGTCTGGAAACGAATCACCTTCTCGTCACGACGATAGGCGGTCTCCAATGTCTTAATCACTTCCGGCTCTGCCTTGAACTCAATCAGGTAGTAGAAACCTGACGACTTCTTCTGAATGGCATACGCCAGTTTCTTCAATCCCCAGGCCTCTTCGCTCACGATTTCAGCACCTTTGTCGGTGAGAACTTTCTTGATCTTTTCGGCCGTTTCCTTTGTCTGTTCATCAGACAAAACGGGAGTCAAAATGAAAACGGTTTCGTATTGATTCATTTATTTAAAAAATTAAAAAATTAATAATGTGCTTCGAAAAGCGGGTGCAAAGGTACTAATATTAATTGATAATTGACAATTGATAATTGATAATTGCCCAATCCTTAACAGAATTTAATACTTTTCGGTCGATTTTGAGAGTTTCACGTGCAAAATGAGGCCTATAATGATGATTATCAGGCCTAAAAGCAGCACCAGATTGCTCGATGTCCAGCCAGCCAGAAACGCAATCATCAAAAAGAGGGCGCCGATAATCACCAGCGCCACTCCTATCAGTCCCTTGAAACTACTCTTCATCAGGAGTAATCAGTTTATATCCCTTGCCGTGGATATTGATGATCTCAATCTGCGGGTCATCCTTCAGGTGTTTGCGCAGCTTGGTGATATAGACATCCATCGAACGTGCATTGAAATAATTGTCATCAATCCAGATGGTCTTCAGGGCAAAGTCGCGCTGCAGGATCTCGTTGGCATGACTACAGAGCAGGGCCAGCAGCTCGTTCTCCTTCGTGGTGAGCTTGCGCTGTTCATCGCCGAAGCAAAGCAGCTGCTTCTGGGTGTCGAAAGTGAACTGACCGATATGATAGACGGTGCTCTCCTTGTTCTTCTTACCCTTCGTACGACGGATGATGGCCTCAATACGGAACACTAGCTCCTCCATCGAGAAAGGTTTAGTGATATAGTCATCGGCACCGATCTTGAAACCTTCGAGGATATCCTCCTTCAAGGTCTTGGCTGTGAGGAAGATAATGGGCACATCCTGGTTGGAGTTGCGGATTTCCTTTGCCAGTGTGAAACCATCCTTTTTGGGCATCATCACGTCGAGCACGCAGATATCGAACTTGGTTTTCAGGAAAGCCTTGTAGCCTGCCTCACCATCGGCACAGAGTTCTGTGGTATAGCCCTTGGCCTGTAGATACTCACGGAGCAGCATTCCGAGGTTCTCATCGTCCTCGCAAAGCAAAATTTTCAATTTGTCGTCCATAACCTTTGAAATTTACAATTTAACAATTAATTATCTAATTTATTTGATTATTCATCTATTTTTCTTCAAGAACCGGCAGTGAGACGGTGAAGGTAGTCCCCTTGCCGAGTTCACTCTCGCACTTGATGTCACCCTCGTGGAGGTTGATGATCTTCTTCACGTAGGCCAGACCCAGGCCGAAGCCCTTCACGTCGTGAACATTACCCGTGTGGACACGGTAGAACTTGTCGAAGATCTTCCTGACATTCTCCTTCTTAATACCGAGACCAGTATCACGGATGCTGAAACAGAGGCGGCCTTTCTCATTCCAAGTCTTGATATAGAGGTCGAGCGGCTCGTCAGGCTTGCGATACTTCACGGCGTTGTCCATCAGGTTGGTGATGGCATTCTGGAAATGCACCTCATCGACATAGATGGCCGAATCGACAGCCTCAATCTCCATATATATCTTACCACCGGTATGCTCCACACGTAGCGAGAAAGAGCTGGCGATAGTCTCCAACAACTCATTAAGGTCGAGTTCCTTCTTCTTGAACGATGCCGTCTTACGGTCGAACATCGACATCTGGAGCACCTTTTCCACCAGGAATCGCAGACGCTTTGACTCATCGTTGATGATGCCACCAAGATGTTTCAACAGCTGCGGACTCTTATCCACCGACTCGTCATTCAGCATCTGTGCAGCCAAAGAAATGCTGGAAATCGGGGTCTTCAACTCATGGGTCATGTTGTTGATGAAGTCGTTCTTGATCTCAGAGTAGCGCTTCTGTCGGAAGATGATCACGATGGTAAACACAAACGTTATCAGCAGCACGACGGTAAAGATGAGCGACGGAATCATAAACCGGACACTCGAGAAGATGTAGGAACTCATGTCGGGGAAGTGGATCTTCACCACGCCCATCTTCGGCGAAGGGTCGTTACGGAAGAGCGTCTGGCTGTAGATGTGCTCCCTACCCTCGTCAGAATAATCAGGACAACGATACACCTCACGACCGTCGGCTGTCTCCACCGTGAAATGATACGGGATATTAATGCCGTTATTCAACAGTTCCGTACGGATGTCATGCTCCAGCAAACGGAAGTTGACACGCTCCTTCAGAGGCTTGTCGGAAGCGGTATAGAGAATCTTATAGACCACTTCATCGAGCAAGGCTTTCTGATAGATATAGCGGTTACGCACAATCTCCTGCAACGACTTAGAGGCTTCAGAGATGCTGTTCTTATCGGTACGCAGGATCATGGCCTTTGGCACATTGGCGGGCTTGATGGCAAAGGTCTTCAGTTCGAAACTGGAATAGACCGTTCCGTCATCGGCAGCAACGGCAAACTGGTGTGACTGCCTGATGGAACCGTCGAGACCGTCGACCATCACAGAGTCCTGACTGAAGGCACGACGTTCTGTCTCCTTCACGTCTTTCTCAAGATAGCGGAGCGTCTCGTTCATCTCCAGATTACGTGAGGCCTGATAGAGACTACGGTTTACCGACTCATCAAACTGTTCCTTCTTCATCTTTACCATCTGCTCCATATAAGAGATCTGCAAGAAGAGGAGGCCCAGGAATGAGAGACCCATAATCGTCGCTATCAGCCAAATCGTACTTTTCTTCATTGTCGTTTCAATTTCTGGTGCAAAGTTAGCTGATTTCTTAAAAAGAGAAGGTTCTTTTGTTAATTAATTGCTCCTAATTTAACTATATTAACTTGATTTTAAATTTTTAGTTCTAAATATTTAACTTAAATAAAATCTCTCCTGATAGCTATGCCTTCTATTTATGCCTCCTTATTCTTTTACTTCGCGCGAACACGTACATCGTTCTATTGGGGCTTGTTCTGAAAAAAGCCTATGAATTCATCAAAATCCTTGATGATAGTGTCTAATTGAGGGTTGGTTTTTTCTACACCCTTAGTAGGCTTTCTGACAGAGCTCAAATTTGAGCCCTGTGAGTTTTTCCCACGCAGGCTCCCAAACGTCGTCCCCGGCAGCATCAGATGAATTCGTACTTTTCAATGAACCCAAGAGGGCGGTCCCGATTGAGCGAGAACTCATTCAGAACCGCCCTCTACTCACATGCACACTTGTGGGAGGAAAAAGTCGACGGCATCGTCGCACCTGGCTTCGCCCTTTGTGGCATTGATGGTCAAGGTTGTGACATTGTGTCTTTGTTGTCTTGTACTGAAATAGGTTGACTCCCCGAAAGCCTTAAATGTTAAATTATTAAAGCCATTTAAGATTATGGGAAGAACAAAGTTCAGTCGCTCATTGAGGCGAAGTATTTGCATCGAGTACATGC
>Ga0310786_10002993_pt1 | contig 25031 bp, 26 predicted proteins | sample AusTroGonzalo_MG_FD_203881 | JGI IMG/M metagenome (GOLD analysis project Ga0310786, IMG submission 203881) | Bovine rumen microbial communities from tropical cattle in Woodstock, Queensland, Australia - Gonzalo_03 (v2) (version 2) | ecosystem: Host-associated > Mammals > Digestive system >...
TACACCGACCTGAAAATAATTAAACCAATAATCATGGACAAAAAAAGTCTTGCCTCCTGACCATTTGTTATATTGCTCAGCAAGCCTAAACAAACTCTGCCATGTTTGTAAATCTTCAAGTTTCGCCCCTGTCGCTTCTGAAAACCGATCAAAAAGCGTCTTGTCCACAAACATGATCTCGGTAGATTTTGCCGTAGGAAAAACTACCAGTCTATCCTCAATTTCTCCTTCATTTATAAAATCCGGTACATATTCCTGTAATTCTTCCTGTGTAAAATAATCATGATAATCCACCAGGATATTTTTATCCGGCATTGCTAAAACCGTTTTGGGATATGCAATAAATAAATCCGGCAGTTCCACAGCCCCCGGTTCTTTATTTGCCGCCCGTAAAACGGCATCATGAATGTTATTGGTATTGGAAACTCCGGAAACCTGAAGGCGTATCCCTTCTTCCTTTCCAACACTCTCATTAAAATCATCGATTAATGTGTTTAACGGCGAATCCGTCTGCCCCCCATATACATGCCACACTGTAATTGTTACGGGTTCCTTCGCCTTGCCCCCCTGACAGCCACCTAGTACAAGTATTGCAGCAACCATCAGACCAATCCATTTCATTCTCCCGCCAAAAAACGTTTCTCTCCAATGTCTGTCGCTTTTTCCCATACTTTTTCCGTTGTTTGGTTACTCCTTTACTGTAGTTTTTTCCCCAGTGCTTCACCAGACAAATCTGCATCCGCTACATGCTGCCCTATTTCAGCTTGTACCGTATAAAAAACCTGTAATTTCGCACGAAACATACGCAAGCAATTTAATTATATGCCATTTAAAATCAAATGTCTACATTATTCGCACAATTTAATCTGCATTCCCATACATATGAGACATTATCTTATTCGTGTCCTTTTATACGCATTAATCATTCTAATTTCGAAATAGATTATAAAAACCGTTTCCACAAAAATGTCGCTTGCGACATTCTTGCGCCGAGCGCGGTTGCATGTATGCAATATTTTCATTTCGCGCCAAAAAATTCCCCATTGCAGATATCGCTGACTTCACATATGCCGCTACCTACAATGGGGAATGTTTTTCGATATTATCGCAAAGACAAATAGGATATCACATCCATGTCAAACACTTCATTTAGAACCTCTGATTCACGTAATTCTTCGGGTGTTCCCGTCTTCACAACACGCCCATCCTTTATTAGGACCAACTCATCAGCCACTCTCAGCGCTGACATAATATCGTGATACACAGCAACCACCGAAAAATTTGCCTTCGCTAATTCTTTTTCAAGGATAACACGGTATTTTAAGTCCAAATGATTCGTCGGCTCATCAAGAAAAATATATTTTGATTCCTGCGCATACATTTGAGCCAGATATACCCGCTGAAGCTGCCCTCCCGAAAGCTCGCCAATCCTCTCGTTTCTGATATCATAGATATCTGTTTTTCGCATATATTCCTCGGCTTTTTTGATATCCTCTTTCCCTACGTTCTCAAAGAGCCCCTTATGAAAACGATATCTTCCCATACATACTGTTTCTTCGACAGTATACGAAAAATATGCGCGGTTCATCTGCGATAAAAGAGAAATCTTTTCTGCTCTTTCTCTCGAAGGCATGTTCTTCACTTCCATACCATCCACTTTAATGCTTCCCTTATATGGAAGTAATCCTGCCATTACTTTTAAAAGGGTTGTCTTACCACAACCGTTTTCACCGAGGATCATAATCCTCTTACCTGCCGGGATTGTAAGCGAAATATCCTTCAGAATCGTTTTCCCGCGATAACCGCAACTGACATGGTCAAGACAGATCGCATTTTCATTATCCAACGTTTTTTGCCCCCTTTCCAAAATAAATATACATAAAGAAAGGTGCACCGATCAGCGCTGTTACCGCTCCGACAGGAATCTCTCTTGGCGCAAGAACCGTTCGTGCAACAAGATCGGCAACTGTCATGAGCATTCCACCAATCAGGAAGGAAACCGGAAGCATCCATTTATGTGTAGCACCGATCAACTTTCTGCTGACATGCGGGGCAATTAAATCCACAAATCCTATCGTACCAGTGAAGCATACCGAAACACCTGTCAACAAGGATGAAAGAATAAGTTGATGCATTTTTACCTTACTCACATCCACACCCAATGTACTTGCGTGATCGTCGCCAAATGAGAGTGCGTCCAATTCCTTGTTCTTAAGCAGCGTAAGGATCATTGACAATAATACAGCCACAAAAAGGATACCAACATGATACCATCTTTTCCCGTTGAAGGATCCCATTGTCCAGCTTAAAATCTGATGCTCATGCTTCACAAAAAGAATTGACAAAAGAGTGATGATCGCATTGGCAAACATGGACACGATCATACCGATCAGCACAACCGTATGACTGCTCAAACCGTGATCGATTCTTTTTGCAAGCGCCATAACGAAAAGAACGGATATAAGGCCGCCGGCAAAACCACCTGTTGGGAGTAAAAATACTCCAAGAAAAGGAATGCTTGTTTCGCATACCGTCATAATTGCCGCTCCCAAGGCAGCTCCGGAAGACACTCCAAGCGTATAGGAAGAAGCCAGTGGGTTTTGCAAAATCGACTGTGTCACCACGCCGGCGACCGCAAGGCCACCACCTACTAAAAACGCAAGAAATGCGCGCGGCATACGAATCGTTATCAGAATAGTAGCCGCATTAGCAGCATACTCGCTATGAATTCCGAAAAACCTGTCAGCGATAATCCTTACTTGCTCGTCAAATGGAATGGGTACACTCCCCAGACCCACAGCGAATGCCAAAACGACAATCGCTATCTCAATTAGTAATAACACTATAATCCACTTATTCTTTTTCATATTTTCAAAAAAGGGAGCCTCTACGTGCTCCCTATATACATATCTGTTATTCTTCTTTGATTCCCATACTTAAAGAATTTTAAAATGGTTTTTTGAGACCCGCAAATTCCTCAGGATAAACAAACTGTGCGATCTCATATGCCGAATTCATAACATACTGATTTGGCTGGTTAAACGCATCCCCATCGATCAGATAAACCGCTTTGTCCTGAATTGCTTTAATATCCTGCCAACCGGAAATGGAAAGAACAGCATTAACAGCATCCGGAGTGTAATTATCACCGACAATGATCACATCAGGATTTGCAGAAATGATCTGCTCCTCCGAAAGAGCAGGCCATTGTGTATCGATATCTCCTGCAATATTCTTTGTTCCAACAAGTGTGAATACCTCATCCATGAAAGTTCCCTTTCCACAGGTATAAACATTTGGATAATCCGGAGTGGGAACACTCATAATATACAGTACTGTCTTCTTTTCAGAAATAGCGGAAGAAATACTCTCTGCCTGAGCTTTAAACGCATCCATCTTAGCTGTGATCTCAGCGACCTTATCCTGCGCTCCCAGAATCTGTCCGAAAAAGATCAAATCCTCTTTGATATCTTCAATCGAAGCTGATGAAGGAACGTCCGCAACACAAACACCTGAATCCTTCACTGCTGCATAAACGTTATCACCTTTTGAATAACTCATCCCCGTTGTGAACACAATATCCGGTGCCAGCTCTATCATCTTTTCATTATCGGGTGCCATCATATCAAATTGAGGAATATCTGCACCAAGAGCTGAGGCAAACACCGATTTACCTGAATACGTATCACATGCAACAATTTTGTCCGCATATCCCAAATCAACCAAAACCTCTGTAATGGAAGGTGCCATGGACACAATCTTCTCAACTTTATCCGGAATTTTTATGTCATTTCCCGCGCGATCCTTTGTGGGTAATGCAGCGGATGGCTGCTCAGCTTCAGCTTCGGATGCCTCTGTTACTTCCTCACTACTTTCCTCCCCGGATGTTTCTCCCGTATCAACCGACTCTGACGACTCGGTTTCGGTCGATATATCAATCTGTATATCTCCGGGATTGGAACTCGCACGATCACATCCTGCAAACAAAAACGCTGACAGACATGCTGCCAAAACCAATAAATACTTTTTTCGATTCATATTACTCCTTCGATGTTCCATTACACCTGTAAAAAATGAAATTATTGCGTAAAATACACAACGCTAGTAATACTAGCACAATGTCAGAATGATGTCAAATATTTCCATCTTTCTGTAGTCATGCCCGCCTTACGGCTTTCACAAATGATGACATTTTATTCTTATCTTTCTTTCCGTCGGTCTCAAGGCTTGAGCTGGCATCCACTGCATACGGGTGCAGTATCTCAATCGCTTCCGCAACATTGTCCGCGTTCATACCCCCCGCCAAAAAAAAATGTCTGTCCATTTCTTTGATAAGAGAATGATCAAATACCTTCCCAGTACCGGTACCGGAATCCAAAAGGACATAATCTGCCAGACTTTCCCTCGCTCTTTTGATATCCTCCTGTGTTTCGATCTTAAATGCCTTGATGATCGGGCAATCTGTATAATTCCTCAATTCTTTGATATATGCATCATCTTCATTTCCATGAAGCTGAATCATATCCAGCGCTTCCGCGTAGTATTTCGTGACGGCTTCGAACGGTTCATTCACAAATACGCCGACTTTCTTTACGGAATTACCCCTCATTTTACCATCCATGACATAACCATCCAGTTCACAAAAGGTTCCTAATGGAATCGACCGCCGGAATCCATCCGACAAAATGAAACCGATAAAATCAACTTCCAATTCCATCGCATGTATTACGTCCGGCGGATTCATCATTCCACATAACTTTATTCTTGTAGTCGTTTGATCAGCTGTGTTTCGTTTATTCATTGTCATTCCTGCGTATCTTCCCAGACATCTTCATCCTGTTTGAAACCTTTTTTCGCCAACTTCTGTTTTACAACCTTAACTGCAAAACCGCTGAAACAACACAGAAACATAAGAAGCCATCCACCGATGATATTGGACGCAAGGGAATATCCGTCTCCTGCGCCATAGACTCCACCGGATTTAAGCAATGCTACAAGATTCCAAATAAAGAAACCGGTAAGTGTCAGCGGCGCAAGAAATTTAATGGAAAACACAAACCACCAGCTTGGCATCTTAAAGCTTTCGGTGTTACGGTTGACTTCTTTCAAGACCTTAAGCGGATCAAAAAGCCACCCTATCGTGATTGCCTCGAGAATACCGACTAGGATCAGACTATAAGCATTACACCAGTTGTCTACAATATCAAGCCATGCAAGCCCTGCTCCGGTAATGAACCAAAGCGATAAAATACTGGCAATGATACAAAGTGAAAACGTTGTCTTTTTGTGCGAGAGATGGAATTCATCCGCGATCGCCGTAGATACGCCCTCTATGATGGAAAATGCGCTGTCAATCGCAAGTGTACACAGACAGAAATAAAAGACAAATGCGAAGATTGCATTGGCTACACCACTCTTCGTCAATAAAACGATGGACTGCGGATAAACAATAAATGCTGTACCGATACCGGAAGCCGTCATATTTCCAAGCTGGCCTGTTCCGCTCATAGTGGTAAACAGCACAATACCGGAAAGGACACTGATCGCAAAATCAGAAAAGGCAATGATCATGGCATCCTTTGCAATATTACTGTCTTTATCAAGGTAAGAACCATATGCAACCATGATGGCCATCATGATCGACAAAGAATAAAACACCTGTCCAATGGCATCAACCCAGATATCCGCACTTGCAAGAGAAGAAAAATCCGGAACAAAGAACTTGGTAATTCCATCCATTGCGCCCGGCATCATAATACCTTTTATCGCTAAGATTAAAAGGCAGAGAATCGGAAGAAAAACCGTGTATTTGACAACTTTTCCTACTGTTCCGGGACCGTTGCGAATACATGCATAGATCAGTACCCATGCAATCACAAGGCACCCTAACACAGGAAGGGAAATTGTGCCATATCCGGATGTCGTTCCGGTTGTTTTGATCATACCTGCCCAAATACCGGAGGCAGTCTCTGTATCACCGGTCAAATCAGCAAATCTATAACTAGCTAATGCCATCATGATCACCCAGGCAAATACAACCGCATAATAAACAGCAATAACAAAAGCATTCGATACAGCGAACCATCCTACCGGTTCCGCCTGCTTTTTGATCGCTCGAAGCGCACCCGGAACACCCCGATGCATCTTTCGCCCTATAGATATTTCCATCATCAGGAATGGAATGCCGATCACCAACATGGCCAAAAGATAGACCATCAAAAAAGCTCCACCACCATGTTTCGCTGCCAATCCCGGAAAACGCCATGCATTTCCCAAACCTACGGCAGATCCTATGGATGCCAGAATAAACTGGGATCGAGAACCCCAACTGTCACGTTTTTCATTACTCATACTGTCCTCTCCTTCTACACGCCTGAGAAATATGGACTTCCTAAACCAACAGATAGAACAGCCCTTTTCCCGGGTGTTAACATTTCCGACTATGACCACAGGCCATAACTATTATCAGTTTAGCACAAAAGCGAAATAAATCAATCAGATTATTTCGCTTTTGAATCGTAAATTATTTTGTTTTTGAATATGGACCTATAATTCCCTGAACACCTTGTGCATCCTTTTGTTATGCGGCTTCCAATCCCACTATTTTTCCTCCACGACCTGGAAGACGTAGAACTTTAAATAATAACTGGACTCCGCTGCCCAAAGGATGGGATGATCCGGTCCTTGCGTACGAAATTCCACCTGTCGAAGCCGCTTGTGTGCTCCCACAGCAGCCTCGCGGATTGTCTTCGCGAAAAGCTCCGGATCCATAAAATGCGAACACGAACAAGTGCATAGATATCCACCATTCTTTACAAGCTTCATGCCCCGTACATTGATTTCCCGATAACCTTTGACAGCCTGTTTGACAGAGTTGCGGGACTTTGTAAAAGCCGGTGGGTCCAAAATCACCACATCATATTTTTTACCCTTCGCTTCAAGTTCCGGCAAAAGTTCAAAAACATCTGCGCATTGGAATTTTACAATATCTTCAAGATGATTGAGCGTTGCATTTTCCGACGCCCGATCAACAGCGAGCTGTGATGCATCCACTCCCAAAACGCTTTTCGCACCTGCGATTCCGGCGTTGAGCGCAAAGGATCCGGTGTGTGTAAAACAATCTAAAACCGTCTTTCCTCTACATAATTTCTGAACCGCGGCACGATTGTTTTTCTGATCGAGGAAAAAGCCCGTCTTCTGACCATCTTCAACATCCACGATATAATGCACTCCGTTCTCGACGATCTCGACTTTCGTATGAAACGGTTCTCCGATAAAACCTTTGGACGGATTCATACCCTCCTTCAGTCGTACCTTTGCGTCACTTCGTTCATAAACCCCTCGTATCGCAATCCCATCTTCCTGTAATACCTTTTTCAATTTCTCAATGATCACATGCTTCCATTTATCAATTCCAAGCGCGAGTGATTCCACCACAAGAACATCTTCAAACTTGTCGATCACAATCCCCGGCAGAAAATCCGCTTCACCAAAGATCAAACGACAGCTTGCTACATCAATGACCTCTTTGCGATAATTCCATGCGTCACGAACGCGTTGTTCAAAAAAAACCTCGTCAATCACCGTATCCTTCTTACGTGAAAGCATTCTCACCGTAATCTTGGAATTCGTGTTGATAAATCCCTGCCCCATAACATAACCGTCAAAATCCTGTATCTCAACGACATCACCATTCTCGAAAGCACCCTCTGTCTTTTCGATCTCATTATCATAAATCCAAGCTCCGCCCGCCTTGATCGTGCGCCCCTCGCCCTTTTTCAATATCACCTTCGCCTGATTCATTTTATCATTCATTCTGCCGTCTCTCGCTTCTTTCTCTGTATTTCTGTTGCTATCTCCACAATCCTTCAATACTGCTGCTTCCCTCTGCAAATGGTCCGGGAATAACCTTTACTCCTCTTGCATCACCCTTATAATCCCTGTCAAAAACAATATCTGTTCCATCCGGATTCTCAAATGGCTGTTCCGGCTCAAATGCTTTTCCAAGCACTTCTGTATTGATCATGCCACAGGAAAAATCCTTGATCAGATCATAGATATTTGTTTTCAAAACAGGTTTTCCGTCATTCTCCTCTATTTCCGCAAATGCAGCATCCGCATCGTTTACCAATCCGCATTGTTCGTTCTTCCATGCCTTTGCGCCGTTTAGATAAACATTGCCTGCACTCCATACGGGAAGATGTCTGTGATGGTATTTGTCCAGTTTTCCCATGTCCGGGGTCTCACTGTCCATATCAAACCATGAAATCCATTCATCATATGTCGGATATCCCTCAAAAACATGTGTGCCAACTTCTCTGTTCTCTTGGAAATGAACACCTTCCTGCATATCGCTCTTAATATCTGCATCATTTGCAGGCCATTTTTGAAGGAAAATATTATTATAGAATCTATCATCGCCGTGCAGGATCGTCATAAATCCCATCACCTCAGTGCGATGAGGAATATGATATGGTGTATAGCGCTGACGCAGATTGCCTTCCACCATATTGTCGCATCCACCACCCACAGAAGTAAAGCTTCCACAGATCAGATTGTGCACCATAGCTACACCCTCCGTCGCCATACGAAGTGAAACATCAGACATGAGAATATTATTGTCGATCAAGGTAGGTCCATGTCCCACCTCTACAAAAATATCCTGGCTCATCATACCACCCTGAAGCTGCTTTGCAAAGTCCGGTCTCTGATTGTCATGCATTAGATTCTGCGAAATACGCGTACCCTGTGCTTCCCAGTCCGTCCATATACCCATTGTACAATGATGAATATAATTTCTCCGCATTGTTACGTCAATTGCCGCATGTAGCTTAATTCCTGCAATCTCGGCACCTCCAAGCTCCATCATGTTATTAATATGATGAATGTGATTGTCCTCAATGATCGAGAACACACCGCCCATGCGACCGATAATACCGCCCTGTTCACAGTTGTGGATATGATTGCGTCGGATAATATGGCTTCCAACCTTCTCCTTCAGCCATCCGTGATACTGTCCGCGGCATACCGCATCACGTTCCATCTGCGTTGCACTCTTTACATGCTTAAACGTAAAATAATGGTCATTGGCAGGATCATAGTATTTTCCGATACAGATCCCGGCACACTTACTGTCACTGATCTCACAATCCTCTATGATCCATCCCTTAGACCAGTTAGGGCCGATCATGCCATCCTGAAATGCAGCCGGAGGTGCCCATGTTGTAGCAGCCTTACTGATCTTAAAACCACTGACAGTCAGATAACCGACTCCTATCTTAGAAGGGAAAAAGCACTCCCTGCGCACATTGATCTCTACTTTCTCCTTATTGGGATCCTTATCCTGAAAATTCACATAAAATACTGTACGACCATCCCTTTGCTCCGCATACCATTGATAAACAGACGCCTCCGGATCCCAGGATGTCTCCGACTTTTTCGCAGCCATACATGCCTCGATGCCTGCCGCCTCATAAAAAGCCTTGTCATTCATATACACACAGCCCGTATGCTTTGTTCTGCCTGCGAAATACCAGTCACCGTATACATATGTCGTATACGGATTATAATCTCCAAAGATCCCGTTGTCCACGCTCGCTGTCCACAGTGTACCTTTTCCATCTGTACCACTACATTCTGCACCATCATATTTTTCCCAACCTGTCAGAAGCTCCGCGCCTGTAATGTGTGCTCCGAGAGGTTCTACGCTCTTATATGTGATCCTTGCATCCTTCTTTCCCGCATGCTTCGGATCAACATACTCACGATAAGTACCCGGCATTACAAGCACTTCATCTCCCGGCTGTGCTACTTTCGCCGCATCGCTGATCCTCTTAAACGGCATCTCCTGTGTTCCGTTTCCATCCCGCCCCGCTTTTGCATTCACATACCAAATCATTCTTAACCCTCCTGTTATTTATAGTTTAGCTTTATTCCACATAAATTTTTCAATATCTGATTCCGTTTTTAAGCATCTCTATCGGATTCTACAAATTTTTCATTTCAATCCTTTTCCGACATCATTCCATATCGATCAAAATCGCCCTGCACGGCGCTCCATCCGATCCCCCAAGATTGAGCGGTGCCGCATTCAAAAGATACACACCTTCCTCCACATCCTTAAGTCTTATTCCCTCAAGAAGCACAATCTGTGCTCCAAGCATGATCAAATGCACTTCCATAGGAGCTTCCTCAGGTCCGACCGTCTGCGACTCATTTCCAAACAACAATAAACCTGCTTCCGCAAAAACTTCCGCTGCATCCTTAGTAACAACCGCCTTGCCCTGCACGAGAATTCTGCGCGCCGCCTGCGAATCCTCCATACGAGCCTTTTCAAGGATGGCCAAAGCATCTTCGGCTGATATTTCTCCCTCCCAATGCACAACAAAAGCAGGTCCCACAAAACACTCAAGCGCTACCTGATCGATTGATTTCCCATCTTTGATGAAATGGCATGGTGCATCCACATGCGTTCCATTGTGTGCACACATTTGGATCGCTGTCAGATTTACGCAGTCCCCTCTTTCGATCTGCATCACGCGAACCCATTCCGGTGAAGGATCCCCCGGATAGACCGCACAACTAAACACTTCCTGTGAAATATCATATAGTTTCATCGAACATCAACCACCCCTTGATTTCTTTTTCTACCATATTCTATCATATCTTCCAAATTTCTGCCTACAACTTTCTGCGAAATATGCTTGACAATTGCCTATTTTTTATTTATTATTTTAGTGTTGTCAAAACGGCGCGTGGCTCAGCTTGGTAGAGCGCTGCGTTCGGGACGCAGAGGTCGCGTGTTCGAATCACGTCGCGCCGATTAGAAAATGGATATCTCCTTGTGAGATATCCATTTTTTAATCCACACAATGTATTTCAACACATGACCCCTAGCGGAGCGGACACATGCGTTCGGGCGCAGAGGGCTCACGACGTCCGGGGGACGTCGGAATTGAGCCGACCGGAGCGAAGCGGAGACCGCGTGTTCGAATCACGTCGCGCCGATCCAGTAAATATGCGGGTTTCGAGACTTTCGGAACCCGCATTTTTTATGTCTGTTCTAACTTTTGTTCTACCTTTTTTCATTCATTCCAAATTTATTATGATCAAAACAACATCTTTTTTGTGAATCCTTACGTTTATGAGTTATCCTGAATGGATAAGAAATATTATAACGATAATTGATTATGATACAGATTTATCTTGTGAAGGTTTGGACTTTAAATCATACCAAAAAGAGATCGATGCTTTAAATGCCGTTGGATTATCGAGAGAGGCTGAATTACTTGCATCGATTAACATTCAATCATCAGAAGAGGAAGTTGAAAAGTGCTATTCACAATTAGCACTTAATAATGATTATGAAGAGTTTTGGGATAAAGTTTACGAATATGCGGATAAAAACCTTCAGATGACAATGTCATAATGGCCAATCCACTAATCATTAAATCGGAAGCTAAATCAATCCCCGGCAGGATCATCATCACCAGATAAATCCCCAATTCCAATCCGTTTACGGAAAACCTGTGCAAAGACCATTCTTTTTTCATAAGATTTAATCTAAAATCTCTGACACAAAAAGCAATTTCCACTACCATAAAAATACACAATAAAAGAATCGTCATATATTTTCCACCTTTCTCAAACTTTACGTGTTTGACTTGTTAAGGCGAATATATAACGACTCTGATTTCCTTGCAATGGATCAGACGGTGAAATGCATTTTACGGCGGTAAGATGCATATAGTGAATGTTTTTTCAATCTGTATGCTAATTCCTTAAACAACAAAGTGGAACTACATAAACTCCGTTTTCCATTTGATAGGCAACCTTATTCTTGGTAACCACCATGAGAAAAGCCGGTTTTCCTGATCTGTTCCAATCAATATCATCTGCTATTTTGATCAAGTTATTTGCGGCCTGTACAATATCAGCTTCTCCACCAAGTTTTACTTCAACCAGCGCCCACGTTCCATCATTAAACTGAATCACCGCATCTGCTTCTCTCTTCTTCGAATCTCTATACTTGTATACTCGAGCTCCAATCGTATCAGCATATACCCTGAGATCATGCACAACCAACGACTCAAACAAAAGTCCAAATGTAGTTATATCCTTGAATATTCCTTCCGGAGTAATTCCAAGAGCCGCAGCCCCAATCGACGGATCCGTAAAATGCCTTGTCTCTTTTGTTCTGATAACTGTCTTACTTCTCAGATTCGGATTCCATGCAGGGAGTTCCTCTATGACATAAAGGTTACGAAGGGCATTTAGATATTTTGCAAATACATCTTTATCGAAAGACTCATCTCCTCCTGCCATATCATCACGAAGAGTGGTATCTGAAGCTGCTATGGAAACATTTCTCGCATAGGATCGTAACAACCTTCTTGCCTTCTGCTCATCTCTCTTAAGCGGAATATCTTTCAACGAAAAAATATCATCCGCCACAACAACCTCATAATAATCCCTTGCTTGTGCCAAAGATACATCTCTTGCTTTTCCAATAGCAACCGGCCATCCACCCCTACAAATATAATAAGCGTAATCATTTATATCCTTTTGGGACATTGCATTCTTAAATCTTCCATTTTTCAAATCCAATATAGATACCGTACCATTACTATCTCCGGTTTCATATAGAGATAATGTCCTCATCATCTTACGGATGATTCTGCCATTTCCGGTATGTCTGCTACTTTCATCATCCACCTCGGATCTCGTCTTATCAGTAACACTTCCCGTTAGGATGTATTGTCCAAATTCCCCAGTCTTATCTACCTCATATTTCACCTGGTCCCAAATAAAGGATACATGCTGCCATTCATCTATCAAAATAGGCTTCGGACCATAGTTCAAGAAATTGGACGGAGAAATTTTTGCCAATTCAATAAACTCATGCCTTGTTTCAAGTGGCATCAGATCTATAATCGTTTTAGCATATCTGTTGGCCGTAGTTGACTTTCCACACCATTTGGGTCCAACAATCACAAGAGCACCTTTACTTTTTAAGGTAAATTCTACAACGTCATCAAACAATCTTTTTATATATTTTTTCGCACCCATATAACCCATTTTTCTCCATTTTATTCCAATTTGTATAAAATCGACATTTATCGATAAATACTACATCTTTTAAGTGTATTCTATCTCAAATCGGAGAAAAAATCAATAATCAATCGGAAGAATGTGAGGTTTTCAATCGGAGAAATGTGAGGTTTTAAATCGGAAGAATGTGAGGTTTCCAATCGGAAGAATGTGAAAAAATCCTTAAGTATATTCAATACTTAAGGACTTTTCTGGATAGACAAAATATCACGTACCAATTAATCAGTATCTATTTCTAGCCTTATTGTTCGTTCCTTTGGATAATTTCTTCCAGCACATCCACAGCGCCGGCCACCATCTTAGGACAAAGATCCTTGAACAGATTGTTCTCACGTGCATAGCGAATGCCTTCCTCTGTAGACATATCACAACCAAGAATATCGTTGCATAGATACGATCCCGCTTTTTCTGCAAAGCGTTCCATCATCTCGTCATTAACCTTATTCGATAATTCTCTGCTCTGAAGATCCGTCTCATCGTATTGTCCATATAGCGCGCCCAAAACTATCAAGGCTCCCGTGCATGCGCCACATACTTCTCCTTTACGCATACCACTTCCAAGACATCCACCCATTTTCAGTGCCTGTTCTTCTGTCAAACCGCATTTGTCAGCATAGGCTGCCAGGACTGCTTGTGAGCAATGAAAATGCCTGCTAAAATAGTCTAACGCTTTTTCTTTTGTCGTCATCTAAATCACCTACACCTTCTTCTGCATCCATATAAGATCATACCATCTGTCAAACTTCTTTCCGACAGTTTTCATCTGAGCTACTTTTTCATAGCCCATTTTGCTGTGGAATTTGTAACTGTCACGAGTAAGATACTCGTCCTCTTCCTCGCAATACGCAGCTCCGGCCAAAAGATTTATAATTCCATGTTCGCGCAGTCTCTTCTCCAATTCCCCGTAAAGTAAGGAACCAATCCCCATTCTCCGATACTCCTGATCCACGTAAATCGAAGTAGTTACCGTCCATGCATACGCTGACCGTCCGCTATACGCACTTGCATATACATATCCAATCACGTAACCATCCTTTTCACATACCAGATAAGGATATTTCTCTGTGATATTTTTGATTCGTCTTTCAAACTCACTGACCGACGGAACCTCATACTCAAAAGAAACCGCTGTATTCTGAACATAATAAGAATAAATCTCTACCAACCTCTCGGCATCTTTTAGTTCAACGTCTCTGACCAATAAATCTCCCATGTTGCGCCTCCTATGAATCTATATGGATTTGATTAATTTGATGAATTTAAAGTGTTTCGATCACTTTTGTAACCTAATTAGTTTTTTGTTCCGATTATTTTGGAACCCGATCAATTTTGTATTCCAATCAATTTTGTGATTAATCATTTGTGATTTTTACAGGAACCTTTGCATCGAAATTGGTCTGCATTGTCCAGGTCACACCCTCCAAATTCGTAATACGGAATACAGTTAAAAGCTGCTCAATCCCCATATCTTTCCATGCCTGCAAAAATTTTCTGGAAGGATGCTCAAAAATCTCTTCACGCAAAGTCGGATCCTCATCAAGCTTTGCGACTCCGGTTACACGAAGCTGCAATTCCGGACTGTTAAAACACATCTCCACATTGGGATTTTCCATCAACTGTTTATACAGATCCTTGGTATTCGCTGTGTGAAATACCACGCCATTCTCATCCGCTTTAAACATGAGAATCCCACGTACTCTCGGAACATTCCCCTCAACCGTTGCCAAATGCATTACAGGATGTGCATTCATAAATTCAATCATTTCTTCTTTTGTCATAATCAATTTTCTCCTTTCCACTTTAACATTATTTGGGGTCAGAATAAAGATGTTTTCCGTCGGGCCCTTGACGGTCACATGCTAGCTCACAAAAAACATCTGCTTCGCAGATGACGCCTCTTTGAGGCTTTCTTTTTTGTTTCGTATACGCTCGGCTGAAACCAAATATCGCCTATGGCGCTGCTTGGTTTCTTGCCTCGCTATAAAAAAAGAACCGTATCGATTCCAGTTATCTCTAAAATCAAATACGGTTCTGCTTATTATATCTCTTATTAACAGCAACCGTACGGCAACAAAGCATAAGCTCCTGTAACCATACGGCTTTCTAATTTTGTATGGTTACACAAACTTATGCTTCTTCTGTCTGGGTTGCCTGCTGCTAATAAAATGATTGTTCATACTTATTCCTTCCTGTCCACATACATGGACACTGTAAAAGTAATATCACTACTTTTTCTGCGCCAAATAATATGTGACCTATAATACACTCCGACTTGGATGATGTCAATAGGAAATTTTTAAATATATTCAATGACAGTAAAAAATCCGTTGCATATATCATGTCAAACGGATTTTTTGAATTACTTTTTCATTATATCGTTATACCACTTTGGTGCATCTGAAGATAATCTCTCACATACACCATTTTTATATATGGCAAATCTTTTAAATTTTACAGATATTATCATATAAAAAAACTTTATTACAAATCGGTAATATATTTTTCATATTATGAAGACTTTCATAATATCTTCTTTCAATATCTTTATCAGAAACGCCATGACCACCATGGCTCACTCGATATCTGACTCTTTCCTTCGCAAGGTCAACCCTTTCCAACCCAACGTAATACAATTCAATCTCATAACCGAGTTCTTTGGCATTCTTAATATTTTTCAAAATACTATTACCACAAAGTGTTGTCTCATGACTGAAAGATATACCATTTTCAAAATATGATTTTACCCGAGAAACAACAATCTTTCCCGCTCGCAGGACATCATCCATATTCCTCCAATTGCCAATTTTTCTTACCACTTCATCAAGATTTATCTTTTCAATATCCCGAAAAACATCTTCAGCAGAATAAAAAGTTGATTTCCCCGCTCCATTTACACCAGCTATAATAACATACCTTTTCATCAAAATACATTCCTTGCTATACATTCCTGTTGTTTTCTTTGAAGAAGATAGTTCCCAATCATCTCATAGAATTCTTTTTCTTCCTCTGTTTCTGCTTCTAATATCAGTTGCATTGTATCATCCTGCGTCAATATTCTTATATCATTAAATATTCGATACTGCCATGCTTCAGCTTCCTTATCTTCGTGTGGGTAAGGTTCACAAAAAATCTGTTCTAACTTTTGTTCTAACCGGAACGTATTTTTGACCATTTTATTCCATGTTATCCTGTGTTATTATCAGCGCAAAAATTCCTCAAAATGGCCGAAAACAAGGCATTTTAACATGAAAAGGGAAAAAACAAAAAAGTCATTTCATTATTCGGGACGCAGAGGTCGTAAGTTCAAATCTTGTCGCGCCGATCAAATAAAAATGCGGGTTTCGAGACTTTCGGAACCCGCATTTTTCCAGGAAAAGAAGCTTATCAGGAAGTGTTGTTGCATGGAACTGCCTGATTATTTTTTGAAATGGAGGAATCAATATGTCTTCACCTATTGATCAACTTATTGAAGCAGGATTTCCTGACGAAGCATATGAACTTAAAAAATATGAAGTTAATTGCATACCTCTTGTCGAAACTGAGAATAAGGGACTGACCAAAACAGGTGGTATTCCTGATCTACCACCGGAAATCACTTATCCTACACTGACAGGATATACGATGAACTGGAAGCAGGGCGGTATGACCGTCAAAACGGAGAAGTATGCTCAAAGCGCCATGCAGCTTGTTTTACAGCTTGATCTTGATGCACTTTCTGAATCAGGCTGTGATACTGATAAAATACTTCCAGAGTCTGGAATGCTCTGGATTTTCTTGTCGGGAGAGCTATTAGATCTGTTAACACTGTCTTCCTTATTTTTTCCCAACTAAACTTTTCCTCCCATTCAGGAGCGAGTCATTGCGCACCCACAAACTTAGTAATACATGTTAAACCCTGTCTCGAGTGTGTTCGCATAAGTCTTTCCGGCTTCAGGAAGCATCGGAAGAACATAGTCTTTATTATATCTCACAACTGAGATGCGGTCATAGACACGCATCCCCATGTGTGTGAGCCCTCTCTCGAGCTGCGACAGACACTCCATCGTTCCGCGCCCCGTACCGCCTGCGCATGCCATGAGAATGCAACACTTCTCCGCCAGGAAATGATTCTTTGTTGCATCACATCTACGAAGCCTGTCAAAGAATGCTTTAAAGCATTCCGTCATATCCGACCAGTAAACCGCGCTTATCCAAACAATGCCGTCAGCCTCTGCAAGCGTCTTATAAATCTCCGCAAAATCATCCTGCAGGACACAAACACCACTCTTGTTACAGGTTCCCCAACCATTGCCGCAGGCCCTGCAATGCTCCAAATTTCTTTTGTTCAAATGAATCTCTTCCACCTGCGCACCAGCCTCTGCAAGTCCCATGACAAACTGCTTCTTACAAGATGCCGTAAGCCCGTCTACATTGGGGCTCGACCATATCACTGCTACCTTCTTCATCTTTGTATCCTCCTTGTTCATTTTTGCCAAATACAATCACTATCTTAAGTGTAACAAAACGAGTGGCCGAAAGCCACCCGTTTTCCTACCACAAATATGCATTTTTTACTTTTTTAAAGACTCTCCCGTGTGCCACCTGTATCAAATCATACCGGACGCTTGTCTTTGTCCCATGTAACTGCCTGTGCCTCTTTCCCCTCTGCCGACCACCTGATAAGTTCAGCCACAAATCCAGGTGTGATCGCGTCCGGAACATCAAATGGCAGCAGGTACCTTTCCCATCTTCCGCTTGTAGGATTACCCTGAAAAATCGATCCTTTGCTTATCACGTAAGCTTCCGATGTTTGCAATGGTACAGCTAAAATCATTTTTTTGTCATCAGAGGCAACCTGAAGAAGCTTATAAGGACTGTCAAAATCCTCAGCCACATGCCAAACAAACATCCTTCCGTCAACATTGATTTTTCTTCTGCCCTTTGTACTGATCATTCCTTCTCTCTCCGCTTGTTACTCCCCAAAATCCACTTCTTTAGCTTTCCAAGTATTTCTTATAGGCCTGATTTAATATCGATTCCAGCTTAAAATAATCTTCCCAGGAAAACGCAGTTGCCAATACTTTTTCATTTCCAATGCAATTGCAATAGTCTTTTAAATATTCATTACCATAATACTCCTTAACAAAAGGAGCAATCTCATCGCAGATATCTTCATCCGTAAATTTCATGTCACAATAATTACTAAATATCTCCATACCTGTCTTTTCTTGTTTTTTGACAGCATCAAGATCTATTTCTTCAAATTCATCTTCATGATGCAGATCGCCCATAAAATCATGACGAATCAACCATGTAATAAACAATGCTATATGGTTTCCGGCAAATCCCCATATCATTTCCTCATCTTCATCCTTTAATGTATCGGGATTCTTATTATATTTTTCACAATAACTCTTCCTTGCCGTGTCATACTGCCATTCCGCTTTATCAATTGACACTCTTTATCCCCCCTTGATAAATTCCTACTCTTCTTTGAGATATGAATAACCTGTGGCCAAGAGACATTCCAAATATTACTCTAACTAAGTTAACACAATCGAACTCATTACTTGATTTTAAGTCTGCTCTATAAAGTATAACAAAAGCGAAAACTTCGGTCAATGTACACTTCGCATCCTTTCTTGAATGTTGCGCTACTCTCTCATAATATGAGCCTGAACCTCTAGCGGCGACGCGAGTACTGCTTCTTTCGAAATCAAACAGTCGTCTGCCGGCTCCATTGCTTCGGGTAGCAAAGCATATGCCATGTCATCTTCTCCCACGCCATAATGTAACAGATATTGAAGATACGCCATGTTCTTAGCAGTATAGAGAAGAAGGTGCTCGCGCCATTCGCAATGATTTTGTAAATCATCCGGATTCTCGCCCGGCCTTACAGGTGTAAGAAACTGCTGCTCAGACAACTTATCCCGAATCTCTATTGCAGATAAAGGTATTTTTTCCTCTCCTACCCAGTAAGCATTATTCGTGGTATCCAGCATGATCCATTTTTGATATTCCCCATCCCATATTTCATTCACCACATGGCATTCATGATCATAAACAGATAGTGGATTGATCCATAGTTTTCGTGAATAAATACCAAGCGACAGATATACCTCGTTCATGATTTGTGCTTTCGCCCTGCAAAAAATCCCATGCTGTGGATTGTCAAGAGCGTATCCTAACAAGGATACTGCATTCATGTCCTTCGAATAATCTGAATAATTACTGTTATGTGACAATCTTGGTGCAAAATAATTCATGAGATTCAATGCTTTTTCAAATTCCGAACCCTGACCGGCGATCTGAACGATGTTATATTTATCGATCAGTTCCCGATATTCCGGTGCGTCAAAGTCATACGTGATCTGCTCAAAATCCCCCTCGCGGAGGGAAGCGCAATTATGGATGATACCACACTCCATATTATATACATACTCTTTACTTTGAACAGCAGAAACAAGCTCTGATTCATCATCGAAACCACTATAAACCAAATAACCGGCTGCTCCGATCAAAAGAACGCCCATGACAATGATTACAATTGTTTTAATCTTTTCTTTCATGACAAACCTCCATAATTCAAGTTTCTGCCACAGATCATAACAACCAAATCATCCTCTCACAAGTGACCACAGTCATATTTTCATGCACGCTACATTTTTCCTCCAAAATAGGTCATACTTTAGCAAAGTAATGATATCGTGTACGAAATTCCACTAATTCCACGTCGATTCACACTTAGCCGTGAAACAGAATTGTCAAATGAAAAAGATTCTGATATAATAATACATGCTAATAAATCATATCTATAATGTATAAGATATGAGAATAAATATGTCTGTCCAGGCAGACCGGAAAGGGTGCTTTATAAAGCATGAAGGAGAAAGAATATGGATAACAAGAATTTCTATGAATCTTCCCCGTACAACAGCTCTGCACAGGGAAGCGGGTACATGAATGGCGTTTCAGATGTAATGGAAGAAGCGAGAGTACTTTTCCAACAAAAAGTGATCACTCATTCCTTCCTCTATATGTTTTTTGCATTGATCATCTCCGCAATCAGTGCGAAAGTTGCTTCGTTATCGCTTTTACTTTGGATAATTGAACGCCCTGCGAATTATATAATTCTCTTCGCTGCCGAATTTGCAACTGTGATTGCAGGTAATTTTGCGCTGAAGAAGAATAATGCAGTATTATCAGCGATTCTATTATCAGTATATGCAGCGGTCAATGGCGCAACCATCGGAATCATCTGTATGTTTTATACTGATGCCAGCGTCGCATTGGTATTCGTGGTCACCGCTTTGACATTCTGCGGCATGGCATTTGTCGGTCTGTTTACTAAAAAAGATCTGTCCAGTCTTGGCGGTCTCTTCATGATGGGATTGATCGGACTCATTGTTGCAAGTATCGTAAATCTTTTTGTTCACAGCGATCTGCTGACATTCGGGATTTCTGTGATCGGTGTATTAATCTTCGTAGGACTGACTGCATATGATACTCAGAAGATCAAACAGAGATGTGTATATGCAAATGCCAATAACGTTACCTGTTATGCGCTGGGCGGAGCATTGCAATTATATTTGGACTTCATTAACTTGTTCTTGTACTTGTTGAAACTGACCGGTAAGAGAAGAAGATAAGTATAGAATTGTATAAGTAAATATTTCAAAAGCCGGTTGGAAACAACCGGCTTTTTTATCTTCTTTTTTCCGCATCCAGAAAATGAACTATGTAATCCGTTACTTCGTTTACAAAACCCAGAAGCCTTTCTGCTTGATAATACTTGAAGCCGTCGACAATAACTGTTTCTGTGAAATGATACTGATTCTCCAAGAGATGTGTTTTCATTTTCTTGATATCCTGCGCCAAAAGATACCCATCAAGATCAAACTCAGCTGAGTTCCTTAACAATCTGCAGATTTCTTCCGTATGTTCGCTGTTTTGGAACAGCCATTTATCTACCTGCTGTGCTTCCCGGTAGAATGCATTCTTGAACTCCGCGTCAGTCATGGGCGGTATAAACTTATTCTGGAGAGTTCTCCATATCAGCTTGTCATTACAGTAGTCCGTCAGACAATGGACGTAGATACCAAGCAAAAAGCTTTTCCTTGATACGTCCTGCTCTTTTCTTCCGTATTTTTCCCAAAAAGCTTTCATATTTTCAATCCAGCGTTCATAATCCTGTGTGTCTCCCCATGGGCCACAATCCTCAAACAAATGCGTATGGATCTTATCCTCTACCTTGTATGGAAATCTGAAATGTACAGAATCCGGAGCTACACAGCCAAGGAGGAATGCCTCTCTCCCATGCTCAATTTCAAGCCGCTCCATCAGTCGATATGCTATTTCCATATGAACCATCTGAAAGGCCATAACTCAACTTCTCCATGTTCGCTTTTTATGTTTGCTTTTTATGTTCGCTTCTTTTGTGTTCGTTTTTATCGTGTTCGTTTTTCCCATTTTTGCATCCATTATCCTGGTCCAATATTCCGGCCGTATAATCCTTTACTTTCCCGTAAAGGTATTCCACCAATTTTCTATATCAAAGCATCTGACATTCGTCCACATTCTGTTGATCCGCTCGTTTCCTTCCGCATCAAAACAAGCCATGATCACGCTGCGCTTCATCACATCCTCGGGCGGATATTGTGCAAATAGTTGTCTTTTCGTTTGATCCTCCGTAGTGGTAATAACCGCATCCGGAGTTCCGAAGAAATAGCTGATATCATAATCTACAAGTTCCTCTTCCGGAGCCTGCTCAGGATCCGCTTCATAGCATAAATTTACATAATCCAGAATCTTATCACTTTCACCACCCGAAATCACAGAGGTGTATCCAATGTAATACATATTGCGGACTGCATTTTCCGGCATGGAAATATAATTTACAAATGCCTCTGCCACCTGCTGTTTCGAAGGATCTTCCGAGATTCCTTTCTGTAGCATTACCCAGCCGTCAAACCACAGATTTGTCGATTCCTCAGGTGCACAATAGCAAAGCAGAACTCCATCTTCCTCCGCCTGATTCATTGTAAAAACAGCATCACCGGACCATTGCTGATTCGCTACAACTTTTCCCGTTACCAGATCTGCCTTTCCGCTATCTGTCTCAAAAGAATATACATTTCGTTTGATCCTGCTGAGGATTTCTTCCACTGAATCCACGGTCTCGCAATCCGTCACATTCAGTTTCTCATACATAGCATCAGCGTAATTATCATTCTGTCGAAATCCATCATCCATGATCGTTTCATACTGGGAGATACTTACACCTGCAAAGAATGCATCCCGGACGCTATCCTTGATCGTCACACGCTTTGCATACTTCTCATTCAAAAGCAGCTTCCAAGTCGATGCTTCCGCTTCAGATACCTCCTCGGGATTATATACGATCCCCAGTGTTCCCCACATATACCCGGCCGCATATTTATTCAGCTTCTCTCCATCGAAAGATAATTTGTCATATGTTTGCGCGATATATGGAGATACCCCCCTTATATATGCATTTTCTTCCTTTTTAGGGTCAAGAAAATTCTCCGAATAAGGAACCAGCATTTTCTCCTTCATCATCTTCATGATCATATATTCCGAGGGACAAACGAGATCATAAACATCTCCGATCGTGATTTGATTATAAAGCTCCTCGTTAGTACCAAAAGTGGAATACTCAACCCGCACCTTCTTACCATATGTCTCCAGATACCAATCTTCGAAATCTTTTACCAGACTGTTTTCGGGACATAAAGTCGAACCGTCCGAAAACGTTATCTCGTCATCCTGATTCCATCCACCCTCGTCCATATATTCTTCCCAATTCGCCACACGAAGCACGATTTCTCCATCCTGAGCTTCGTCACATCCGGAAAATGCAAAAACACAAAACAAAATGAACACTCCCAAAACTCTTCGTGCCATTCCATATCTTTTCTTGTTACCCTTCACCGTTTTCTCTCCCGATTTCTGATGATATGATGTTGGAGTTAAAAAGGTATTTTCCCCAACTGATAACACAGATTGCTTCGCCTCTTTGTAAATAGCGCAATCCTTCAAACATTCCTGTAAATCCATAGCTTTTTAAGCAACTATACCTGCCGAAGTCCGGCAGTATTTTGGTTCTTTTTGCTTTGACGATTCATACAAAGAACAAACACAACCACCGCAAGGAAGATGATCGTCGAAAGTGCCCAAAGCGCGGTTTTAATCTGCGTCTGTGATCCCTTCGTGGCATTGACAACATAAGTGCTGATCGTATTGAATGTAGCCGGTTTTGTATATGTTGCCACAAAATAATCATCTAGCGAAAGTGTAATTGCTGTCATAAAACCGCTTGTAATTCCCGGAACAATCTGTGGAATCGTTACCTTAAACAACGCCTTTGCAGGTGTACATCCAAGATCCAGCGCCGCTTCATAGATCTGATGATCCATCTGTCTCAGCCTCGGCATCACGGACAGATATACAAAAGGAACACATAGTGAAGTCTGCCCGATCACCAAAGGAAGAAAAGTATCTTTTTTAATGTGAAAGATTGCGATCATCAAAATACAAACGGAGAAGCCTGTCACAACATCCGCATTGACTACAGGTATCTGATTCGCCAGCTCCAGAAATGTTTTCGTCCTTTTCCCGGAATAGAAACTGCCGATCGCCCCAACAGTACCGATGACCGTCGACAGAATCGCCACTCCTGCAGCGAGAAGCAGCGTTCCTGTGATCATATCCGTCAGTTCCTGTGTCGTAAAAAGTGTTTTATAGTTTTGAAGGGAAAATCCCCGAACCGATCCGATCATAGTCGAGTCCGTAAAGCTGTAAAATACCAGAATCAGAATCGGCGCATATAAAAAGATCAGCACCAACCAGATCCACAGATGCTTTATTATTTTGTTCATCCCTGTTTCCTCCGTTCAAACTGCCTGCAATCCAATGTTCTCTCGCAAGCAGGTCCTGCGTCCGAATCATCCGGCACCATCTTTAGAAATTGACTGCTTTCTGTTTTTCTTCATCCTGCGTAAGACGATTGGATATCACTGTGCTGATGCCAATAATAATAAGCAGAATAATCGAAATCACTGATCCGTTGTGCCAGTCATAGGAACTGAAGTAGCTTCCGATCAGGCTTCCCATAATGTAAGTACTGTTATAAACCATATCCAAAACTACATAATTTGTCATAGCAGGAAGCAGAACCATCGTAACACCGCTTACAATCCCGGGTATGGAAAGCGGAAGTATTACCCTTCGGAATACATGTCTTCCTGAAGCGCCGAGATCTCTTGCCGCCTCGATATAACTGTTATCCAGTTTTGTCAGACAGTTGTATATCGGCAGAATCATAAACGGCAGGAAATCATAAACCATTCCTGCAATCGTATTAAAAAAGGGATGCTGCGCAAGATTTCCTTCGATCAGTGTCAGGATCTCTTTCAAAGCCGTAATACGAAGGGTAAAATTGATCCACATCGGCAGCACAAAGAGCATAAGCAATGCATCTCCGGATCGCATGCCGGTTTTTGCCAATACATATGCTGTCGGATACGCAATCAACAGGCAGATCCCTGTAGTGATCAGCGCTGTCACGATACTGTAAAGCAAGGTCCCGACTGTCTTTGGACTCGCAAAAAAATGAAGGAAATTGGCGATTGACGGTTTCCCATCACCGTTTGTAAACGCATAAAAGATTACCACCAAAAGAGGCAGTATCACAAACAGGATCATAAAGATCGCATAAGGAATCGCCAGTTGTTTTCTGGAAAATCTGTATTTCACGTTTTTACTCTCCTTCCGAACCGTCATACCTTCTGTTCAAAGTGGAATCCATCAGGAGGAACGTTTACACTGACATGATCTCCCCGGTTCCAAAGATATTCGTCGTTGACAATATAATCCTCTTCGGTTTTAGTACGTATACGATATCGATAATGGTTGTCCATAAA
>Ga0310786_10002994_pt1 | contig 25030 bp, 22 predicted proteins | sample AusTroGonzalo_MG_FD_203881 | JGI IMG/M metagenome (GOLD analysis project Ga0310786, IMG submission 203881) | Bovine rumen microbial communities from tropical cattle in Woodstock, Queensland, Australia - Gonzalo_03 (v2) (version 2) | ecosystem: Host-associated > Mammals > Digestive system >...
CATAATCCATCGGTTTCACCGGCCTTGACATCCAGTCCAACAGGTTCTTCAGATGTCCGGGATAACTCATGTTATACTCTGGCGTGAATATCCACAGCCCATCAGCATCTGCAACAGCCTTTCTGATGCGAGCCACAGCCGCAGGCTCAGGCTGCTCGATGTCCTGATTCAGTAGCGGTAGATCACTGTAATCCAGTTCCTGCACCTCCGCACGACTACCAATCATCTCCTTGGCCACATTAGCCACCTGGCGGTTAAAGGACTTCGCCCTCAACGACCCGATAATAAACAAAATCTTCTTCATACCATTTAAGTTTTAAGTTATTCCGCCGTAAAGATATACAAAAACCTCAAAACCACCAAACAAAAAGAGAAAAAAACTCATCGCGTCGTCCCGCGATACTAAAACCGATGGAGCAGCGAGCATAAAGCAAAGCTTGCTTTAGCTCTATCGAGTCGCGACAGAGGTCGACCATCGGTCAACCCGCAGAGAATTGACGGTTTCTGCAATTCTCTGTTTACATCCCCTTTATATGTAGAAAGGGGCTTGGGGATAGTAGAATTTTCTTCGGTTCGCTTCTTTTTGAAAAAAAAGAAGAACATAACCTTCTTTGTTTCTTTCTTCGAAGAAAGAATAAATCCTTTTGTTTCTTTTCAAAAAAGAAAGAGAATAACTACCAAACGTTTGTGGCTCACTCAAGGTTTTGAACTCAAAAGAGAAATCGTTGTAGTAAACTCTGATACTATAGCACTAAGATCCGGGTTGTCGTTGCGAACAATGATAGCAGCATAATTCTCAATACCCTCATCATCTTTTAGCGACGATGCCACAAAGGTATATTGAGTCTTGCGCTCATATGTAGAGAACCATCGTTCGAAAAGTCGGTTACGGAGTGCCTGCTTCTTGTCGCCTGTTTCACAGATATAGAGTAGCGTTGTGTTGTTTTTCTCAAAGAATTCGTCGATAATGGCAATAATTGTATCACGAACTTTAGTGTCGCTTGGCGATTTATGGTGGTTGACATTCACAATAACTAAGTGATATGTCTCGCGACTCATTAATGAATCATCGAGAACAAACTCCACTGAGCAATGAACCCCATGATCGGTAAAGAACTGATAAAAACCTTCACCAACCTCAGTCACCTGATAAGAGGATAATTCGTTAATTGCCTGAATAGAAAGTTGATTCATAAAGAAACTACATAGTTTGCTTTTAAACCTGTACGTTCCTCGTAGGCGCTCTTCATCTTCTCTTCAAGTGCAGCTACTGCATCCCTCTTAGTTTGTCTGGCAGCCTTAAAACGACGTAATGCTTCTTCCTTAGTCATGAAATACAATCTGTTAAAAATCCGGTGCAAAGTTACATTATTTTTCTTTATCTTCCAAATTATAATTAACTTTTCATCATTTTTTCGCAAACAATCCCAAGATTCACCCTTTAGGGCATAAAAAAGATATCGCGTCGTCCCGCGATACTAAGACCCGCGAAGGTTTGCGGGTTCTGCAAACCTGAGTTTTTCCCCTCGCCTGAGGAGAGGGGACATAGGGAGAGGTGGAGCCCCTTCAAGGTTGCAAGGGGACGGGGGATGTTCGATAGAAACCTTCTTTGTCTTTTTCTTCGAAGAAAGAGAATCACAATTAGAAGTTATATACTACATCCACGGTGTTCCCGCTGGCGCCCACTGCTACATGGCTTCCATTCCCAAACAACTTCTCGCTGGCCCACCATGTCAGTTCCGCTGCACCGAAGCCTAATGCCGCTCCCGCTGCCACATCATACCAGTGATGGCGGTCACTGGCTATACGTTCTATGCCAACTGCTGTAGCCGCCGCATATCCCGCTATTGGAATCCAGATGCTCTCGCTCCAGAACTCCTTATCCAGAGATCTCGCAGCGGCAAAAGCCATCGCGGCATGTCCCGATGGGAAAGACTTGTCATCCGAATGGTCAGGCCTATCTTCCTTCACCATCGCCTTCAGCGCCGTCTTACCAATATACGCCACACCGACCGATGCAATCGTATTCACTGCAAATCTTGGCCAGTTATGTTCCAGGGACTGTCCCTGCTGTGAGTAACCATGTGAATTACAGAGGGACTGTCCCTTTTGTGCCATCGTCCGATAGAACCTATTGCAACCTAAATCCAGGCGAACGCCAAAGTCAATATCAAAGAAGCCATTTGTTCCTGCCGCAACCTCCATACCTGTAGTACTCACACCTATGCCTTCACTCGTCGTCACCTGATAGCCCAGCGCCCCGAATAGGCTTAGACGGTCATCCAGTCGGTATGTCTCTTCTAATCCCGCGCCCATCAGCGGTGAGCCGGATCCCTCAACAAACTGTGTAATAACACCAGCTCTTACATACCCCGTCGTATGCCATTTCCTCTCTGGGTCATACCCAGCCACAACGTTCGTCAGATTCAGCATTGCATCCAGCGATACCGCAGCCAGTCCTCCTTTCTTATAATTCTGTTTGGGGTCATCCACTGGTGGCAACCACTCCACGCCATGATTCGGAATCAGTCCGTTCTCCCATTGTGCCCTGACTCGTAGCGCAAACTCCGGTGTAAACCACTTACCCAATGCCACATTCAGTCCGAACGTCATACCCTTTGGTATTACCTTCCCGAAATTACAACCATACGGATTCATCAAACTCATATCCAGTCCCGCCTGTACAAACCAGTTGTCCCAAATCCCATTCGTCAGCACGCCCGAGGACATCTTCCTTCTTCCCTCCGCCTTCTTACTTCCAAGGTCGTATTGGGCGCCAATGCCAATGGTGAGATAGCCGTTGCTGTTCGAGCCCGTTCCGGTACCTTCCACCTGCTCGGTGCCCACGAATCCGCTGCCGGTCATGATATAGGCGATGTCGCCATAGAGGCTCCAACGGTCGTTCAGCCGGTAGGTGTTGAGCATGCCGAAACCAGCCAACAGTGCGCCTTTAGAGACACCAAAGTTATAGTTGACACCTACGCGCGGATAGACGCTCAGGTTCCACGTCCGGTCGGGTCGGTAGGCAGCGAAGAAGTTATGCATATTCAGCAGTACATCGCCATAGAACGCGATATAGCCGCCCTTCCGACGGTTCTCGCCGGGCTCGTCGAAGGGTGCCAGCCAGGTGGCATGGTCGTTCTTCAAGAGGGGCAACTTGTTCTCCCAGTTGAACTTACCCCTGACGGCCACCTGATGAGAGAACCACTTGCCGACAGCCAGATCCAAGCCAAAGGACTTGCCGTTGGGGAAGACGTCGGAGAAGTTGTAGCCGTAAGGATTCTGCAGCGTCATGTCGAGGCCCATCTGCACGAACCAGTCGTGCCAGAAGCCATCGGCCACGACCACGTTCTGAGAAGCCTTGCCCGAGGCAGCATCAGACTGCTGACTGCTGACATCCGACATCTCGAACACCTGTGCCCGAGCTTCAAGCATGGTCATGCAAAGCATGAGGAGAACTATGAACCTATAACCCATAACCCAACACCGGATTAATACGCATTTTTGTCGTGAATAAACATCGTTTTGGCCGTCAACCAGATAATGCGGATGTCGAGCCAGATGCTCCAGTGCTCAATATACCAGATGTCGCGCTTGACACGGCCTTCCATCTGCCACAGCTCCTTCGTCTCACCACGGAATCCCGTCACTTGCGCCCAGCCTGTCAGTCCAGGCTTCACAAAGTGGCGCACCATATACTTGTCTATCAGCGCTGAGTATTGTTCCGTATGAGCCAGCATGTGCGGTCTTGGCCCAACGATACTCATATCCCCCCTCAATACGTTTAGGAACTGCGGCAATTCGTCGATATTCGCCTTGCGCATAAAGTCACCGAACGGATATTTCCTTGGGTCATCCTTCGTAGCCTGCAACTTGTCTGCATCGTCGTTGACGTGCATCGAGCGGAACTTCAGCATGTTAAACGTTTTGCCGTCAATTCCCGTCCTTGCTTGCTTAAACAGCAATGGCCCAGGGCTTTGTATTTTCATGATGAGCCACACAAACGGGAATATCAGCGCTGTCGGAATCAGGAATATGATCGAGAACACAATGTCGAAAACGCGCTTGATAAGTTTGTTCCACGGATTCTGCAATGGATTCTCAAAGGTAGTAAAAACCTCCATGTCATCTATCAGTTCTCGTTTCAAGTCGATTTCCAACATCTCTACTGATACTGGCACCAAATAGAATCTTATCACATTATGGTCGCAGAAATGAGACAATTGTCTAATAGTGTCCTTCTCGCGGCGAGAGAGGCATACATACAATTCGTCACCAACCTTAAGTTCCTCCGGATGATTCAGATTCTCAAGGAAATATTGCAGCGTCCCCAACTTGTTCAGCTTATCAGTATGAAGACGCTTATCATTTGTTTCATCTTCCGGCATATCCCCGTCTGCATAATAGCCATTGATGTGGTAACCCATTGTCAGGTCATCATTCAGCTTATGGTAGATATTCAGCAATTCCGTATCAGCACCGATAAACGTAGCATAACGGCTATTGCCACCGACACTACGATATTTCTTGATTACCTTGCGTTCAAAATATCGGGATATCAGGATGGTAACCAATTCCAGCACACAGAACACAGCTTGGAACCTTCCACCCACAAAGCCCAAATACAACATTTTCATAAAGAAGAGGGCGAAAAATCCCTGTAACATCGATAGTTGAAGGACACGTTTCACGATGTCTCCTGCAGATATTGCACGTCGCTGGATAATAGGCGGATTGAGGATTTCAGCAATAACCAGTCCGACATTACTCAGCAGTATCAATATGTGCACCCTAATTGGCGTCCATCGCGCGAACCAAGGATGATATGCAGTCATCAACTGAAGTAGTCCGTTGACCAATAAAAAGTCAACGACTACTATCATTAACATGATAAATATGTTTGTCTGTGTATTATTTTTCATACTACTTATTCATAAATCTCCAGAAAAAATGCCATGTTCGAAACAATGGCTCCGACAAAGCTTCGGCAGGATATTCCTTGACTGCATGCAGGCTGCGCCAGTTCTTCAGCATATATTTTGATCCCGTACTATGCTTCGTCAGTCCTGAGTACTGTCCGAAATTGCCGCCTTTGTTTATTTCTCCCAACAACGACCGACCTCTTTTCTCGTCCACAGGTGCTATCATGTACGTTTCTTCCAAGTTGAACACACGCTGCATGACATACATCACCGCTCCGGCAAACTTCCTCAGTCCCAGATACTGTAACGTCTTCTCCAAATTGTCCATTGTCCTCGCAACGCCACACTCTCTCCGAGAGAATTGTCCATTGTCAATTGAGCGGAGCAAATAGTAGTAGTCCATCATCTGACGCAGGCCAATGCCCTCGTCAAAATAGTGGTGCATCATGTGGCTCAACTGGAATACCACGTTAAACTCGAATGTAGGCACAGGTATCTGCCCCACCCCGCCAGGCAAAGCTACAACATGCTGGCACTGCTCATCCATTCTGTCTGAGAACCATCGCTGGAGCCTCTTGTTATATATGGGGTTGTTCATGATACTGGGCATGTAATGGGCCTCCACCGATGTTTTGTCAACAGCATATTCTGCATGATAGTATCTGAATTCCGGATTCTTATAGTGCGCCTTCACGTAGTCATTGACAGCCTTACGTGTAGCCTTAATATCGTATTTCTCGCCCAAAGGTTTCACCCACAAGTCAATATCCCCAGGGGTGCGCATCATCGAATCTGGATACATCAGTGTATTTCCCTGTCCTTTCAGCAGGCACACCTGGAATCCATCTGCCGCATACTGCTCCACTGTCCTGACGGCCAGTTTATTCAGTGTTTGGTTGCATTGCTTGATCGTTTCCGCAAGCATATACCATTTCAGCAGGATATTCTTTTCAGGCCGTTGCTCCTTTGGTAGTTTCTCTATACCACAATACATAATGCCCGCTAACGACTGTTTCTTCGCCGTTGCAAACATTGCCTCCCAATTTATGTCTGTGATGTCTGGCACTTTTTCCAAAATGCCCATAGAAAACTGTAATAACTCTATGAAATTCATATCACTATAATTCTTCTATCTTCCAATCGTCAACCAGCTCACCAATCTGCCGTAGGTGAAGCGTCTGACCCCATACGTAATTCTCTCGTCCTATCGTCCTCAAAATCTTAATAAAAACGATTCAAAACGTATATTCAGCCTAAATTCGAGTCGAATTTACGCAGAATTCAAGGAGTTTCCTGCGTGCAAACCCTGTGAATTCAGTAGCTCTATGAATAGAAAGACCATCCATTCACCGTTCACTCTTACTCTACCCATACTCTACCCATACTGTTTGAGTATGCCTAGAAGCTAGCTAGAGTATACCTAGAGTATGGCTAGAAGCAACCTAGAAGCAGCCTAGAAGCAGCCTGAAAGCAGCCTGGTGTTATTCAGACAACCTATTGTAATAAAACTGCTGCAATCTATGTGCCTCAGATTCCGAATCAAAGCCAGCGTGTTTCACTTCGTCTACACGGCTCCTGCGGACTTCTTTTTCCCTCTTTACTATCGGAACTATTTTTTCAGCCCATTTTGAGGCACTTTCATCAAGACCAATATAATGAGCCATGTCACAGGCAGTAGTCTCTTCTGTTATATTTTTAGAGAAAAAGATAGGTAACCCACAACACTGAGCCTCTACGCCAACAACTGGCATTCCTTCATACAGACTGGGCAATAAAAATGCATCAAAAGCATTATAAAACTGTTTGATGTCGTCTCTGCGGCCTAAGTTCTCTACCCTATTCTGAAGACCATAATCCTGTATCTTTGCCATCATCTGCCCCTCCAACTCGCCAAAGCCAATCATCACCAGGAGTGCATTATCTTGTCTCTTGGCTATTTCGTTGAAAATGTCAATGAGGAACAACGGATTCTTTTGGTCAACATAACGGCCTATAAAGCCATATACCACTTTATCGTCCCAGCCAAACTTTGACCTTGTAGCGCTCCGCAGTTCTGGGTCGAAAGCATTTTCTTCTGCGTTAATAACTGTTTTGAAGATATTGATTTTACCTTTCTCATAAGTCTTTTCGCCAAACTGCCATTTTCCGCAGTCTATCGAGTTGGCCATGTAGTCGGTAGCAAACCAGTGGGAGAATGGTCGCAATGCCAATTTGATGAGTGTTTTCTTCTCACTTTTGTCACCTTTGGATATGCTTTCGCTTATCCTGACCTTCACTCCCGCCAGCCAACCAAGGAACATTGGGAAGAGGTTCAGCGTATTGTCGAAAGCATGCATCACAGAATACTTATTCTGCTTCAGTATCTTGTATGTCTCTCGCATATGTGGTACGATTTGTTTATATGGAGGTACCACATAAACTCTTCCACCAAGAGATTCGATTTCCTCTGTGGGTATTCCGTTCGAGTCGGAATCACAAATAAAATCATACTGCACCTTTGTTCTGTCTATATGCCGGTAGAACTCCATAATCAGATTACGTTTTCCACCTGAATGAAGTACGCCAGCCATGATTGCTATTCTTATCATTGTATATCCTTTACTTCTTCATAAAACTTCCTTACGCCATCCATAAACGGAGTAATCTCGTAACTGATAGCGTTTTTCAATCTGGTCGTATCCAGCACCATGTTTGACACATCCACTGGTCGCGGATTCTGATAAACAATCTTCAGTTCCCTACCACTGACTATCTTTAGGAATGCCAGCACGTCATTCACAGAGTAACCTCGTCCACTTCCAATGTTCAACGTGGTGTTATGCACATTCCCTTCAAGCAGTTTCACAAAAACATTAGCTAAGTCATCCACATAGATGTAGTCTCTCACAGCAGAGCCATCGCCCCACACCTCTATCGTCTCATCCTTCAGCAATTTACCGATAGCTACAGCAACCAGTCCCTGCTTTCCATAGAGATTCTGTCCATGTCCATAAGGATTTGAAGGTCTAAGAATCAGATAATCCAGACCAACTGTCCTATGAATGAACTGTATACTGTTTTCCATCATCTGTTTAGACCATCCATAATAAGAAATAGGATTCATCTCATCAGTCTCAACAAGTGGAAAGACATCATTTCTGTTACCATAAACAGTGCCACCCGAAGAAAAATACACAAAGCGTATTCTCTTCTGTGCGCATAGCTCCATAAGCTCAATACTTGGGAATATCACATTTTTATATTCTCCCTTATAATCTTCGTAAGTACTGCCTGGTATCAATGTAGAGACTAAATGCACTACAATCTGTATATTCTCACGTTCGATGCAATCCTTAATGAAAGCAACATTGTCAAGTGATCCATATATCAGCTTCAGATCCAGACCATTTAGCCTATCCGTATTAGCGCCTTCCGGCTCTACCACCGTGACATGGTACTTTTCCTTATTGATTGCACGAATGAGGTTCGAGCCAATAAAACCAGCACCTCCTATAAATAAAATGTTCATCATAAAACTGTTATTGTAACAAACGTATACCGCTTTTTATAAAGAAACAATATACATTATCCTTTATTATGGTTGCTTAAGAAACCTGTTATTAACATATTCTTCAAATCTGGATGAATCCTATTCAAAAGATTTCTTGTCCATGTTCTGATGTGGATATAGGCCATAAAGAGATTTGTCTGAAATTTGTTTCGACCATTAAGAACCAACGCCTGTCTCATCTCATTATACCGACGATTTACCGAAGTCTGCGAGATACCACCCATACGAAAGATCGCCAAGTCCGCATTAATTGCATGAAAACGCGCACCTAAGCGAGTATATCGCAACATCAGTTCCATGTCCATAGCAACACGAAAGTCTTCCAAATAGCCGCCATACTTTTCGTAGGCAGCCTTTGAAATATAAGTAGATTGATGGCACACCAAAAAATTGAATGGGATGGAAGAATAGTGAATTACAGGTTTTTCGCGATATTTCTTACCTGTCTCAGGATTCCAACGTATGGTACTTCCTTTTATGACATCATATCCTGGTTCAAAATGATATGCGAACTGTTCAAGGGCATTGTCTGTCAGTAAGTCACCTGCATTCATCATGACAATGTAGTCGCCACTGGCTTTTCGAATACCTTTATTGAAAGCATCACTTCTGCCTTTGTCCGGCTCAGACACTATGACATCAATTTTATCTTTATAAAGATTGACAACAACCATTGTGTTGTCTGTAGATGCCCCATCAATGATGATATATTCTTTATTAGGATACGACTGATTTATGACACTCTTTATCGTATCTTCTATTTCATTCTCACAATTATAGGCGATTGTTATTACCGATATTTTAGGATTTTGCATTTTTGTAGAGTTCTATATACTTCATGTATTGAATATCTTTATTGTAGAGTCTGCGTGCATTCTCGACACAATTGGTGGAATAATAGTCTTTTCCCCTGACCATTATTTTCCTAGCACTTTGCAACATTGCTTGCAAATCGCCCTGTTCTACTACGCATCCAACGCTATCATCAACTGACTCTGGACTTCCTCCTGTCCTGAAAGTCACCACAGGGGTACCACAGGCTAAAGACTCAATATTGGTCGTAGGAAAATTGTCTTCTAGAGTAGGGTTAATGAAAACATCTGCTGCGGAATAATAGCCAGCGAGCTCTGCTACACTATTTGTCCGGCCTATGCCTATACATCGTTTATGAGCAAAGAGCTTCTTCTGATCCTCACCAAGTCCTACTAATACCAGAACTTCATTGTCATTCAGCAATTTTGGTAATTGAAGCAAATATTCAGTTCCTTTACGGCGATCGAACATGGTTGCCATTGCCAAAAGCATCTTCTTACCACAAATGCCCAAACTATTCTTTACATTATTCTCAGTAGGCCGGAAGACATTAGTATCAACCCCATTGTTGATAACCTCAACAGGATAATCTTTCAAAAAAGACTCTCGCGTCAATACTGCCAACCATCGAGAAGGGGTTACCAACATAAGGTTTTTCACCCCTGTAAAAGTCTTCTTTTTTAGTTCGTAGTTCTTATCCGTCCTGTCAAAAAACCATGTTGGTGGATATTCTCTGAGAGAAGGACACTGATGACATCCAACTTTCCATTTTTCACAATGGGCATAATCGAAATATGCACAATGTCCTGTAAATGGCCAACAATCATGAAGAGTCCATATCACTGGTATATTATGACCCTTGATGTATTCAAACAATTTACCAACATGCACAAAATGATTGTGTATATTATGCAAATGAATAACATCTGGACGAATTTCTTCTATCCATTTTATTAAACGTCTTGTTTCCGCTTCATTATAAAAACCATGACAACCAAACAAACGGGTACGCAGAATATTTAGTTTTCGTCTAGGTATTGATTGTAGACGTAATATTCTTTCTTCGCCATTATCAATCTCTGGGCCAAAAGCAGCGTAAGCCTCAATACCTTGCTGCTCGCATAGAATCTTCAAGTCTCGAACAATTCTACCAGTACTACCAAACTGATAGAATGTATTAATTTGCAGTACCTTTAGCGCCATTAATAAAACGAATAACTTTACACGGATTGCCTGCAGCAATACAATCGCATGGAATATCTTGAGTCACAATACTTCCTGCTCCAACAACACTTCTATCACCAATAGTTACACCTTTCAATATCATTGTTCGAGCGCCAATTAGTACATCATCACCTATTCTAACCGGTTTCGTCCTTGTACCCTTTTTGTCACTCTCGATTTGGCGTCTATCAGTATAATTTAATGAATGACAATCTGTGTCCAAAATGATACAATCACCCCCAATTCGTACGTGACTTCCAATGGTAATAGACTCGTCACACCAAATACAGGCCGAGCTTATACCAACATCATTTCCTATATTAAGTTTTGCATCAGTGTTAATGAATATACATCCTCGAATATTTCTACTAATGGGATTTATTGAATCGCCACTAGTAAACACGAAATTATCTCCAATAATAAATTCTGCTCCTCTATATTTTTTAAGAGTTATCCTTGTACCGACATCCATTCTTTTTCCATAGCTTACCCCAGCAAGGGAGAAAAGATATCGATTATAATATTTGTATATCTGCTGCTTTAACTTCCGAGGGACAAACGTCGCCTGAAAGAGCAACCTTTTACATTCACTAAACATCGCTATACAATTATAGTTCTACCTTTCCAAAAATATACGTAATAGAGGGAGAAATATCTATCGTTTTAGACTGCATATTCAACTTATTTCCCATCATATCATATGCATTAACAGAAGCAGAGTTCAAGCCTAAAGTCTCAGCTCCCTTTGAAGTCCACAATGCTGTTACCTGTTGTCCTTTTGGTTGCTTCCACCTAGCAAAATAAACATTACCCTTTCTGGTTATCTTAGGACGTATAGAACCTGACGGACACATTTTAACCAATGTCTTATAAGCATAATAGGCCGGTTTGGGCGTATAATCTTTATGCCAAAGCCCATAAAAGTCTTCAGAATCACCAGTCAATTCCCTTGACCTAGATTTATACCAGAAGACTTTATCCATGCCGCAAGCATAGGAAATCAAAAAAACACGAGGTAGTCTTCTCGCTTGAGTATCTTCATCAGCATAGCCTAGAGCTGTTGTGCACCCAGTTTCTGTAAACCACACAGATTTATTAACATGATATTTGTTCATGATAGAATGCAACTTCTCAAAATACTCAAAAAAAGACTCTGGTTCATTATTCTTATTAGCATACCAATGGATGTTCATTATATCAAAATAATCAGCAACATCTTGCTCAAAAACCTTTTCTATAAAACCCAAGTTAACATTCGATATGCCACTAAACAAGACCGTGGCCTTTCTATTCGCGTTCTTAATGATTGGATATGCAGATTTTAGAATACTAACATAATCATCTGGTGTAAAATCAGGCTGACGTCTATGCCATAAATCTGCCTCATTAATAACTTCCCAATATTTGACAGACGATTGATAATGGCTTACAACATCAGCCACATACGTGTCCCACTGTTTGTCATTTCTTGAACGTGGGGAAGAGAAAATCCCCAGCACATCCAACTCCTGATTGCACACTGCTTCCATCATGTTATCATGATGAGAAAAAGAGATAGGTTTATTTTTATCTGGTTGACAATATCCCCAATCAAGATCAGTTCTAATAAAGTTTACCCCTAAACTATTAATCATAGCCAGATCATTCTCTTTTGTATCAAATTCCCACATATCACCTTTTCGATTGATATGCGTACAAACACCATAAGGAGCCACCACTCTCTTTGATGCTTTAAAGAGTGTTGGATATGTTTTCACTTCAGCCACACAGGAGTGACAAAACAACACGCACAGAAGAAAAACTAAAAACTGTTTCAAGATAATCCTATTCCTAATATTTCTGAAGTAAACGGCATGGTTTCTGAAGAATTAGCAATCACATACATTCTAGCCCACAAATAAATCTGCAAAAAAAGCAAGGCTCCACGGAAATAAACAGGTATTTCTTTCGCACTTAACATTACTGCCAAGTAAACAATAACTATATAATCAAAAAACAATGCCAATCGATTTAAAAAAACAATGTATGTTGAAGTATAGAAAAAAATTACAGAAGAAGTATATAAGCATATCGCCAGAAAAACATTATCCCGCGTCATTAGTTCCATTTTATATGAATAATACAACAAAGTATAATTCAACAATATATAGAGTATATAAGCTGGGCCATACAAATTGCCGCCGGAGAACTCACTCACTTCACCATAGCGTTCCCCATAAGTTTCTGACACTAGTCCTAAAGTAGAAAACAGTTGAAGATATTCATAAAAGGCTATAACTGAGCTTATTACAAACGCGAAAAAAGAAACAATAATAATATTTCGTACTTTTACACTTGTCCTATTGTTTATGACGATGAAAAAAGGGACTATTAAAAACAGCAAAGAACTTGAGTGGAAAAAGAAAGCTATAATCTGAAATAAAGAATACTCTTTCCATTTCTGTTCTAACAAAAAAGAAAAACCTATTAATAATATGGAAACTGCACAATATTGTCTCATATAGTTTAATGACGGATTCAAGAACATAAGACAATATAACAAGAAATATATACAATAGTAGAAATTTAAAATTTGTTTTAATCGCCAAACGCCAATGACCGTCATCGAAATTATAAAAAGTTCTGTTATGAACAGCATGGAATGGCTATCAGAACTAATGAAAGTGGCAATGTATGCCAATAACATATAACCTAAATCAAAGCCCTCATCACGCCAAATAATTTCAAATATATCATATAAGCCAGCTTGTGTAAAATATGTTTCTGGATAGACTAGTGTATCTGTTCCTACGCCAAAATCTCGCAAGCCCAATACGAAACTTAGCAACAAGACAATTGAAACAAGCCCAATTTGAGGCCTGTATGATTTGTCAGATAGTAGTGCAAAAGCTGTTGTAAGCACAAATAATATTATATATACAAACATTATTAGAGATACACTATCAATTTGTAAACATCCAACCCTTTGAAAAAAATCTTTTAATCTCTGCAAAATAATTACACATATTTAGCAATAACTGTAAGAAACCTATGGTTTTTTAATCTTACAATATACTCTATTATGGGTTTTATAATGGGAACCATTGTGGCGAAATAATATAATTTTGCCTTAAAATTAAGAAGATTCTTTGACTTTGCCTGAGTATAATAATCCTTAGCAACGTTCTTGTCATTTAATTGACACGCATAACGAATAATACCTTCATAATAACTAGCATCATATCCATCTGAATCCAGTTTAACACCATAATAATTTGCGTAAAAAAGACGTATTTCTACTCCAGCATTCTTAAAAGCTATCAATTTATTTATATCATTACTATGCGAAGCTGAATTTTCCAAAACTCTATAACGAGCTGTAACAATAGGAATATGTTTAATTTTGGCTTCATGTGCCAATTCGTACCATTTAGGTTTATCCTGCATAGGCCAACCCTTATACAAAAAGAACTTAGGGATTTTGTCATAAATAGATTTTCTATACATCACAGTTAATGTGCCAATAGTCAGTCCCTCTGTAATTATTCGAGGGAACCAATTGCCATCGTCATCTTTGTTTAATTTTAAATGATGTCTGTATCCATTTATTATATCGAAGTCAGTATGTACCATTCCATAGTCCTCATGACTCTCAAGGAAATCAAACTGCATTTGAAGTTTTTGGGGATGGCACCAACAGTCATCCCCTTCACAAAGAGCATGATACTTGACATTATCATTAAACTCACTGATATAACCAAATTTATCTTTATTAATCTGATAGTGATTGTATTTTAGGTAATAAACTGCAAAAAAACAATTTTTATTTGTTTTATGTTGGGCGAAAGACAATTCATAGTTATCATTATCCTCACTTCGTACTATAGATTTATCGTTTATATCGAAGTTATTATTCATATAACGTCTGATAACACCTGGCTCTCCATCAGTACTGGCATCGTCCACAATTATACACACAAATGGAAAAGATGTATTCTGCATTGTAAAACCATCCATTGTTTCCTCAATGTATGGTGCTTGATTATATGTAAAACATCGAGCACTAACTAAATAATCCATATTCCTAATAATCTCGAACTATTTTCTATTAAACTTATGAGAAGCCCCTTTAAAGATTTCTTTTAATTCTAAATACTCCTCAATCCTTTTATTTTCACATATAGCCAGGAACAAAACTATTCCCAAAATGATCTGAACAGGCAACACAATCCAATATGAGCATGGCAAATACTTAAGAAAAAACACAGGTAATGCTATAATGATAGCTAAAGAATATGAAGGGGCTATATCTTTTATTTGCATAAAAGAAGAGTAGCCCAAATGTTTCCCTGTATAATAACTGTTTAAGAAAAAAGCAATTATTCCAGTTGCCATAGTACCTATCAGCATCCAATAAATACTAACAAAAATGCCTAAACATATTGGGACAATGCTTATAATCTTCTTTATAATTTCAATTTCAAGATATATATCACTGCGTCCTAACACCTTAAGCATATTCAAGTTGATTGCATGCAGAGGATATAATGACATTGATAGACAAATAAGAGGTAAATACGTTGCAGCCTCATGCCATTTCGGACCAATCAAGCAATAAATAAAAGGCTCTGCTACAGCTCCTAGTGAAATCATCAATAATACAATAACAAACATAGTCATCTTTATTATTCTTCGATAGGCAGAAACCATACGATCCTGATCATCTTGAACCTCGGACAAAACTGGATAAGTAACACGCTGAATAATAGAGGTAAACTGAGCTGATACTATTGTTGCATATTCCTTAGAGCGAGAATACTGACCTAAGGAAGCTGGGCTATAAAACTTACCGACAACAACCTGATAAAGTTGGTTCCAGGTATTTTCTAATAATCCAGACAACATCAGTTTCCACCCAAACCCCCACATATAGCTAAAACTCTTGCGACTAAATGAGCCATTAGGCCACCAACGGTTCAAAAACCATAGACAAATAGAATATAACAGAGTATTAGATAGTTTTTGACCCACTAATGCCCATACGCCATATCCCATAAAGGCCATAGTTACACCTACTACTCCACTGATTACAGCTGAAATAAGCGAAGCTTTCGTCTTTGTCTTAAAATCAATTTTCTTAGTTAATATCGTTACTTGAGTTATTGATAGAGCTTGAAAAATCAAAATAAGCCCCATTGCTCTTGTAACTGAAGTCAACTCTGGTCTATTAAAGAAAACACTTATTAGTGGAGACGCGAAATACAAAACCACAAACAAAAGCAGACTCATAACCATGTTTGTAATAAACATAGTGTTATAGTCTGTATCTGTAGTGTCCTTCTTGCGAATAAGTGCCGTAGAAAAGCCACTATCTACAATTCCACTTAGGACTACTGTAAAAATAAGCGCAATGCCTATCAGACCATATTCGGTAGGAGATAGTAATCTTGCCAAAACTATTCCTACCAAGAATGTGACTCCTTGACCCAAGAAGGCATCTGTAGCACTCCAAAAAGTACCAGAAAGTGTTTTACTTCTTAAAGATTCTGACATAATTCAGAAACTAATCAAAACAAAAATTGCATATTAGTCTATTGCCATTCTTAGTTCCTTAAACCGATCTATTGCCATTTCTTCTTTATAGTTCTCAAAGAGAGATACAACATCATATAGGGGTTCATAGCCCAGTTCCTTTTTCGCATTGTCTACATTCATTAAGAATCCTCCACCACATGGTTTATCTGGACAGTACACTATTTCTGAAGGATGGTCCTTTGGAGAGAATACCTTAATAATAGCTTCAATCTGCTGTTTTAGGGTTACAGGTATTCCTGTCCCTACATTATAAAAGCCTGTTTCTCTATCAGCTTCTACAGCCTTGCAAATCATCTGGGCACAATCATAAACATGAACCATGTCTTTTGAATAATTAGGATCACCCCATAATTCAATAGGCTCACCCTTCATTGCCAAATCAATCATGCGATAAACTGGACGCAGGGTTTTTACACCATTTGGATGGTAGTAATGATAGGGGCTATAGTTATAAATTGTCGGGAAACGGAAGATAAAGTATTTCAAGCCATATTCTGCGTGATAATGTTTGATAAGTTCAATCGCTGTATTCTTACTTATTACATATACTGCATGATCTCCTTTATAACTGAAGTTCAAAGGAGTATCAGGCATAAGTACCGTTCCATTGGTTGCTGATAATGAAACATCGAAAACGGTAGTAGAGAAAAGAATACGATCTGCGTGAACTTCTCGACAGTATTCTAACACATTATAAGCTCCCATGATGTTTGACTGGATATACTGTTCAGGTTTGTAACCCTTCATATATGAAGGAATCTGAGCTGCAAGATATATAACTGCATACACATCATCCTGGGGTAATTTGGCAAAATCCTCTTTTTTTGAGAGATCTACAGAGAAATAATTAATTCCCATTCTGTCAAAGAAGTCTGTCTCCCTACGACCAGAAGCAATAACTTCATACTCGTTCTTGTCAAAATACTCACTGGCATATTTTAACACATAAGAGCCTACATTACCTGTGGCACCGAAAATAATTATTTTCTTCATAATGAATATATCAATTACTAATTATTAATTCTATAATTCTCTTCATTTCCGATTCTCCATTCCTCTGATCGCAAGGCAATGGTATCATGTTTTTGGTCAAGTTGTATTCTAATTCAAAACCGTTTTCCAAATGTACATTCGGCCAATACTTGGCCACAAACACTTTGTTTTCTATCAACTCTTTGCGAAAATCTCTGTCTGTTTTAGAAATAAATGGATATACCATCGGACAGACAAAAGATTCTAATGCTGGCAGAGCCAGATTATTCATCTCCGCGAGAGTATTATGCAAGAAACAGAAATTATCCCTACGTCTTGATATAACCTTTTCAAAATCTATATGATTGAGTATCTGTTTTGTAGAATGCGACATCCAACGAATAGGCTGATTATCTAATTTACTCTCGTTTTCTTGATAATCAGCAAAACCTGCTTCCGCTCCAAATTGCTTACGCTTAAGAAGATGACTATTGTGATCAGACGTACAATCCACTTCATCCACTGAGACACTTCCATCAGGAACAATTCCAAGATATGCCACTCCCCCATCAGCCACGCCAACAAACTTTCTGGTACTATAAAAAGTCTTTATCCCTGATATTGGTTTTGCAAATAGAGCTTGTGCACAATCTACGATAAGATGATCGCCAAACTTATCCGCTAATTCGAGAATATACGCATCTTTTATGCCATAATAGTTGTTTGCAATCACATACTCCCCTTTTCGGGGGTTAATCTCATCAGCTATTTCAAATTCAGCATTGATATGATAGAAAGTCCATGGAATTTGGAGTTTCTTTAGTGGCTCCAAAACAACCTCACATGTATAATAAGGAAGGAATATCTTATCAACGTTTCCAATGCTCCGGAGGATATACTCTAATGCATTACGGCCTGTATTCAACAGTATTCCGTCCTTATGGGGAAACACGCCTTCCTCATATTCTGCAAGTTCAAAATATCCTCCAATAGCTTCCATTACTTTACAACGACTTTCAACCATTCACGCTGGTGAGTAATAGCATACTCAAGAACTTCTGCAGCTTCGAATTTAAGAACCAATGTACCAATAGCATTATTAGCACCTTCAAATGACTCCACTTTATCACCACTTTCTACCCAAAGATCTTCTTCGACGATCTCAGCAGGCAGTTCTTTGCTTATTTCCAAGTGATCAAAAAATCCACTCTGATCCGCATGAAGAATAATCTCTGCCCAATGACCATTATATGGTTTCTGCTCGATAGGCTCCAACATTGGGTCGCCTACTATTGCTCGTGTGATAGCACTTATCATATCAACACCCGTTGCATATCTAAGCATTTCACAGAGTCTGTTACCACCACCACGAGGGGTAAGCTCCATAATATATGGTTTGCCACTTGGACTAACACGAGTTTCAATATTATAAACAACAGTTTTCAGATTAAGGAGTGTAATAAGACGCTGAATCTCAGAAGCGAGATACTCTTCTTGCTCCTTAGTAAAAGTTGAAGGCCAAGAGTAAGCTGCTGGGGTATAGGGATTAGTGGCATTAAGGTCAAAGCGCTGAGCACAGAAACTTGTAAAAACCAACTTTCCATCAACAGACATACTATCAGTATCAGATGAACATCCTTGTTTATCAATAAACTCTTCTACAATAATATGACCTGAAATAGAATGATCCATAGCATACTCTAGAGCGGGCTTTAGATCCTCTAACCTATCCACCCTTGTTACGCCTTTACTACCAGCAGCATCAGTTGGTTTTACAATAACAGGCCAAGGGAACCAATATGACTCAGACATCGCAGCCTCAACACTATCAAAGCCTTTTGCTTGAGGAACATTAAAACCATTTTTTGCTAGGAAAGCACGGAACTTGTCTTTATTCTGGAGAATCTCTACAGATTCAAATGGTCCAAATGATGGCAACCCCATCTTGTTCTGAACATATGAAGCAGATACCACACCAGGATCGACACCAAAAGACATGATTCCATCAATCTGCTTCTCTTGAGCAACTTTCAATACAGCCTCCTTGTCAATGATACTCACATTGACATACTCATCACTATATTTATGCGCTATATTATCTGGGATATAATCAGCAGTTATAACATAATAACCCTGTTCATGAGCAGCCTTGATTACAGGAAGCAAATAACGAATGCCTCCTAAAAGCATTAGTTTTTTTTGTGCCATTTACTTAAAAAAGCTAAGTATACGATTAATGTCTGCATCAGAAAGGGCATGATGCATTGGAAGGCAAAGAACTTCGTCTGCCATTTTATTACCAACAGGAAGATTATGTTTTTTAGCTGTTGGTAGCCCAGAATATGTTGGGAAGTTACTGATAAGCGGATAGAAATATCGGCGACTGAGTACGCCTTGCTCTTTCATCTTGAAATAAAGATCATCTCGAGTCATACCGAACTTCTCGGCATCAACGAAAATTGGGAAATATGAGTAATTATGACGTACACCAGGCATATCGTCCCAGAAAGATATACCAACTACAGATTTTAATGCTTCACGATATTTGAGAGCGACCTGATGACGAGACTCAATAGCTTTATCTACCTGCTTAAGATTGAGCAAGCCATAAGCTGATCGCATCTCATCCATCTTACCATTAATGCCTGGGGCAACTACAGTTACCTCGTCAGTTATACCGAAGTTCTTAAGGTTATCTATCATTCGCTTAGTTTTCTCATCATGAACAACCAAAGCTCCACCTTCGATAGTATTAAAAACCTTTGTAGCATGAAAACTAAGAGTACTCATATCGCCAGCATTCATAATGCCCGCAAGTCCTTTTTCATCATAAGCTTCAAGACCATATTCTTCAGCAGGCACCTCAACACCAAAGGCATGAGCTGCATCATAAATAACCTTCAGGCCATATTTGTCAGCAATTGCTTGGATCCGCTTTGTATCACATGGCTTGCCATATACATGTACTGGCATAATGGCAGTAGTCTTTGGAGTTATAGCAGATTCAATCTTATCAGGATCCAAATCGCCTGTTGCAGGGTCGATATCAACAAACACGGGTTTGCAATCATTCCACCATATAGAGTGAGTTGTTGCAACAAAACTATATGGAGTAGTTATGACCTCACCTGTAATTCTTAATGCCTGCAAAGCTGTCATCAATGGCAGCGTGCCATTGGTAAAGAGACATACGTAGGGTACATGAAGATAGTCAGCTAAGGCTTTCTCCAACTGTTTATGGAAATCTCCATTATTAGTTATCCACTTACTCTCCCAGATTTGCTTGAGTAACTCATTAAACTCGTCAAGATCAGGGAGCAATGGTGAAGTAACAGTAATAATATCTTTACTCATATAAGAAATAATAGTCAACCCTATTTTAAATTTGATTACTTGTATCCGATATTCTTTATGACTCGGGTTGATGTGGACATAAAGAAATCGTTTAAATCAGCGTTTCAGATCTTTAATTTCTTGATAGCTATACCGCTTATTTAAATCTACAAAATAGAACGCATGCGTAGACTGACGTTTTTCTGGTGGTGGTGGCGTCATATAATCTCCATACAGGCGTTTCAGTATGTCGTCGTAACCTACAGGCATCTTAACTTTAAAATCCTCAAAATCCATCTCGATTGTAGATGAGAACCATTCAATTGGGAACAGATTTAAACTATGCATATATGTAAACGGGAACATATAATTACGACTTTGTGGATTATGGATAGTATCGAGATAATCTTTAAATTCAGTTTCATTTTTCTTACTTATCCATTTATATAAAGTCATAGATTTAATCCATATATTAAACGTTCTTAAATGAAAGCCCTTAACATAAAATAGTAAATCAGACCATAAGAAACGTCTTTTCGCCCCCATATAACGCTCATAGAATTTTCCATACTTTTTTACATGAGACCAATACGCTTCCTCAGTTGCATTCGTCTTATATAATGGAAAAATATCAATTCCTATTCCACCTACAAACTTGAAACTTTCCAATTCGGATACAGTCGAATTCCTATCTGCTATCTTCATATAAGGAAGATAATAGTCTCCCTCAAAAGGTCTATATATCTCCAGAGTTGTATTTTCAAACTCATGGTTCATGTTCTGCAATCTGCAGTAATCATCATAAGGCATGAAGATGTCTATATCATCATCCCATGGAATCAAGCCATGATGTCTAACAGCTCCAATCGCTGTCCCTGCATACGCCCACCATGTCAAATGGTTTTTCTCAAAGAATTCAATTGCGGTTTTAAACACCTCAAGCAATTTCCCCTTATATTCCTTTATTTGAGTATCATTTAATTCCATAAGTCAATCTATCAACTATATCTTTCTGTTATTTCATTTCCCCATTTATAAACCTTTTCTATCTGGGGACAATCTACATGGTACTCCTTCGCCGTTTCTATAATAAACCTCATCCCATACGGAAAGTCCTCTGTAAAATAGCGACTGGAGAAATTCGGTTCATACATGCCATATTTGTTCACCTTCATAGGAGAAGGAATTCCTTTAAATGCTTGGATAGAATGAAGTTTACGTGTCAACGACTCAGCATCAGTGCTCTCATAATACTGAAGGACCGGTGGAATGGCACCATCCTTTAATCCTATCTTTTTCAAAAGCATCTGAAACTCTTCATCCATCTCAATCAACAACTGAGCAGCCTCTTTCGTCCACTCTGAATAAAATTCCGGATTCCTATCAAATGTCATACCAGGTTCCCAGTCTTTCCACATTGTATATAATCGGGAGGTATGAAGCAAAGGGTTGCTGTTTGACAGGCTTACTTCATAGTAACTATCCAATAGTTGTGTTGGTGTCTTAAACAAGTTCTCTAACGCAGCCCTAACGCTTTCCTTGTCTTCTGTCTGTTCTACTGCCACACTAAGGGATTCTTTATAACCTTTCAATTCTGCAACACGGCCATAGTTAACAACACGTGAGATAAATGGAACACGCTGAAAGCCAAACAAAGGTTGCGTCTTGGGAAATAATTTTAGTGCTTCAAAGAAAAAACCTGTACTTGACACCACCGTTCCCAGCCACGTCTTTGCGCTAACATGAGGAGCTATACAGGTCAACACCTTATGAATAGCAAATCCTGGAAGGCAAACTAAAACAATGTCTGCATCCGGGATGACATCAGTCGGAACTGATGAAATCTTCTTGATCTTACCTTTATAAACTTTTCCGTCATAATCAATCACCTCCAGACAACTTGACCATTGATCAGGATGAGTTGTCAACAAAGACACATTATGTTCTTCCTGTGATGCAAAGAAGCCTGCACACACATGACCAAGATTACCGCCTCCGCAAATAGTTATGTTCATAGATAACTATTGATTGTCTAAATCTTTAAATGCCTGGACAAACTTGGCATTGTCTTCGTGAGAACGAACAGCAATACGCATATACTGTTTTCCGTCGAAACCTTGTTTGTCAGAACAGTCACGAACCAGTATGTTATACTTCTTAAGCATCGTCAGAACCAATTGGTTGGCGTTCTTCGGGGGGAGAATCTCACAGAGGAAATAGTTTGCTTGAGAGGGCATCACGCGTAAGAAACTGATTTCTTTCAATTTCTTCTCAAAGTTCTCCCGTTCGGCAATGAACTTCTCACAAGCCCGTTTGTAATCCTTCTCGTACTTGGTAAATATCTGCATGAAATACTCTGCGAACGAATTGATGTTCCAGATGCTCACCATCTTCTTCGTCTTGGCAATGAGAGCCTTATCTGCAGAACATAAGATACCTAAACGAATACCAGGTACACCATAGCTCTTACTGATACTCTTCATCACAACCATTGTAGGATAGGCTTCAAGGATGGTATCATGCAGCAAGGAATTATTCTCATACCCAATACTAAAGTCCACAAAACTCTCGTCAACAATCAGACGGATATTCTGTCCTTGGCACCAAGCAGCCAAAGCAATCACATCGTCAATGGGAATGAAATTACCTGAGGGGTTGTCTGGATTAATGAGCAAGATGTTGTCCGCATGATGCTTTCCAAAGAAATCCATCAAGTCCTTGGCAGTATAGCGATAATCACTATTCTTCGGAATGAAGGTTACAAGGCTCTCTTTATCACGTCGGTTAGGATACTCCTCAAATGTTGGACGGGTAACTCCTAATGTGCCCGGAAGGGTTTCCATCAAGGCCTTAATAAGTTCAGCAGCACCATTTCCTGGAATAATATACTCTTCCTTTACTCCCCAACATTTGCTGGCAATCAAAGAATTCACTTTCATACCAGAAGGATACTCTGAAATGAGTGTGCGGAAGAAAGCCTCCATTTCATCTATAATACGACTCTCATTGAAATAAGGATTCACCAAGTAGCAGTAATCAAGCATCTTTGGGAAACGCCAAAAACCGCCATATCGTCCATAATACTTGCGTAATACATCCTTCTCATCAGCGAACAGTGCTTCTGCAATATCAAGGTCTTGCTTGTCATCAATTTCATACCACTTCTCATTGGTAATAGGGAGTGCTTTTAGGTCATGACTATTCAAAAAAGAGATGATACGCAGCACGTTCTCATAGTATTCGTTGTTACCCACTGCTTTTGAATATGCTTCCAAGAAAGGGACATACTTCGTCTGAGAGAACTCCTTTGAGAACTTATAGATATTAACCGTCTTATAATACATGTGTGTGTCCTTAAATCGGAATGCATCCTTTGGCACAAAGTTGACAATGTTACATTCTTTGTCAATCTGCACCATAGTACCATCCATCCAACTCTCATACTTGGCAACGAGCGCGAGGTTAGGATAAGGATTATCGACAAGAAGTTTGAACATTCCGTCATCAAAAATCAAGTCACTTTCAATAAGCAACGTATCATCCTCCATCAACTTATTCTTAGCTAAGGAAAGAGAATAAATATTATTGGTTTTGTCATAGACCGGATTGTTGACATATTCTATCTTCAAGCCATCTTTCTCACTACCTAAATAATCCATAAGTTTTTTGCCCTCATAGCCAACCACAATAACAACCCGGTTGAGCGCCAACCCTGATAACTGTTTCAAGACACGGTCTATCAACGGTGTTCCGTTGACAAACACCATACATTTTGTATTGTTCTTGGTGTATTCACCAAGACGTTTACCCATACCTGCTGCGAGAATTATTGCTTGCATAGAAAAAAATATAGTTTTATATCGCTTTCCAAATAATTGGATAAAATTATTATCATTATACCTCGTCAAAATCGCTCACTAATCATCAAATATTATCATATCATCAGCGACTTGAACACTACTGCTCCCTATGGTCCAAACTGGTTTTCCACATTCAACAATAATAGCTTTTGTACCATTGAGCAAATGCTCGGAGGCCTTCACGGAGGGTGATTTTAGGAGTGAAACCAAAGTCACGCTCCAGAGCGGTGGCATCGGCATAGGTGGTGGGAACATCACCGGGCTGCATGGGTACGAGTTGCTTGTGAGCCTCGAAATCATAGTCCTCGGGGAGCACACCGGCACGCACCAGTTCCTCCTGGAGGATATTCACGAAGTCGAGGAGGTTCTCGGGGATGACAGGGGACAGAGGTTCCTGTCATAATTTTGCGAACTGAATTATTCCCCTACTCACTTCCTGCTAATCAAGCCTGCAATTCCAAAAGCCAACAACCCAAGAGTGCCTAATCCAGCAAGGCAGGTGTATTTAATCATCTTGTCTCTATTCTGAGCCAATTCATAAGACAGATAACCCAGGTGGATTAGCGACGTCAGCACATCATCCTTGCTGCGAACTACATTCAGGTCGTTTTGAAAACTGGCCGTATCAACCGAGCACGACTCGTGCTCTAAATATATTTAGAAGTTGATGACGGTGTCGTCGAGCCAGTCGGTGGCGAGGCGGAAAGAGCTGGAGACGCCGCCGGTGTAGAGTCGTCCAAGGAGTTTGGTGACTCGGTTGCGCTTGAATGATACGTTGTTCA
>Ga0310786_10002996_pt1 | contig 25022 bp, 16 predicted proteins | sample AusTroGonzalo_MG_FD_203881 | JGI IMG/M metagenome (GOLD analysis project Ga0310786, IMG submission 203881) | Bovine rumen microbial communities from tropical cattle in Woodstock, Queensland, Australia - Gonzalo_03 (v2) (version 2) | ecosystem: Host-associated > Mammals > Digestive system >...
CGAAGATCGCGTTCGTCAACAAGATGGACCGCGTCGGCGCGAACTTCTACAATGTGATGGACCAGATGCGCAAGCAGCTCGGCGCGAATCCCGTTCCTATGGTCATCCCGATCGGCGCGGCCGAATCCTTCGAGGGCGTCATTGATCTCGTGACGATGAAGGCGCTCTACTTCGACATGAAGAGCCTCGGCAAGACGGTGATCGAGAAGGACATCCCCGAGGAATATCTCGAGAAGGCCCAGGAATACCGCCAGAAGATGGTAGAGAGCGCGGCCGAGCAGGACGATGCTTTGATGGAGAAGTTCTTCGCGGGCGAAGAGCTCACGACGGAAGAAATCAAGGGAGCGATCCGCAAGGGCTGCCTTTCCCGTGCGATTACGCCCGCATTCTGCGGTTCCGCGTTCAAGGACAAGGGTGTACAGCCGCTTCTTGATGCCATTTGCGACTACCTGCCTTCGCCTCTCGATACTGGCGCGGCGGTCAGCGCAGACGATCCCAGCCAAAAGCGCGAAGTCAGCGACGACGAGCCTTTCTGCGGCCTCGCGTTCAAGATCATGTCCGACAAGAACATGGGCAAGATCACCTTCGTGCGCGTCTATTCCGGCACGCTGAAGCTCGGCGCCGAGATGCTCGACTCCACGATCAACCAGGAGCAGCGCATTTCCCGCCTCTTCCGCATGCACGCCAACAAGCAGGAGCCGCTTGACGAAGCGCGCGCCGGCGACATCGTGGCTTGCGTCGGTCTCACGCAGACCCGCACCGGCGATACACTCTGCGACCCCGAGCACCCGATTACGCTCGAGTCCATCGACTTCCCGGCGCCCGTGATTTCCGTGGCGGTCAAGCCGAAATCCCGCAGCGACAACGAAAAGCTCGGCGCGGCTTTGCATGCACTTGCGATGGAAGACCCCACCTTCGTGGTTACTTTCGACCAGGAGACTTCCGAGACGATCATCGCCGGCATGGGCGAGCTCTACCTCGAAGTCATCGTGGACCGTCTGAAACGCGAATTCAACGTCGATTGCGACGTTGGCGCGCCCCAGGTCGCCTACCGCGAGACAATCACCGCGCCTGTCGACAACGAGTACAAGCACGTCAAGCAGTCCGGAGGCCGCGGCCAGTACGCCCACGTGTGCCTCAAGCTTGAACCGCAGGAACCCGGCAAGGGCTTCGAGTTTGTCAACGAGGTCAAGGGCGGCGTGATTCCCACCGAGTATATCCCGGCGGTCGAAAAGGGCGTCAAGAAGGCGCTCGAATCCGGCCCGCTCGGCGGCTTCCCGGTCGTGGACGTCAAGGCTACGGTGTACTTCGGCTCCTACCACGAAGTCGACTCGAACGAATTCGCGTTCATCGAGTGCGCTCGCCAGTGCTTCAAGAAGGGCTTCCTCAAGGGCAAGCCGCAACTCCTCGAGCCTATGATGGATGTCGAAGTTGCCGTGCCCGAGCAGTACATGGGCGCCGCGAACGGCTCCATCAACCAGCGTCGCGGACGCGTCGAGGGCATGGAAGACCGCGCAGGCGTCAAGCTCATCAAGGCTACGGTCCCGCTTGGCGAGATGTTCGGCTATTCCAACGCCATCCGCACGGTCACCCAGGGCCGCGGCGCATTCACGATGATCTTCAAGCAGTACGAGGCGGTTCCCGCTTCGATTGCCAAGACCGTGATCGAGAAGCGCATCAAGGAAGGCAAGGTGCGTCCTTCCACGGACGACTGAGCTTGATGCGAGCATACGCGCAACATAAACGGGCCTTGGGCGTCGCCCCAAGGTCCGTTTTGCTTTGAGAGCGGGAGGTTAGGCGAGATGCCCGGCAGGGTGGCGGAACATGTGGCGAATTTGCCGAAGAGCGGCATACGCAAATTCTTCGATATCGTGGCGCAGTCGAAGGACATAATCTCGCTTGGCGTGGGCGAGCCCGATTTCGACACGCCCTGGCACATCTCCCGCGCCGCCGTGACATGTCTTGAAAACGGCGGTACGCACTACACATCCAACCTGGGCACGCCCGAACTGCGCAAGGCGATCTGCAGGTACCTCGAACGCCGCTTCGATGCGAAGTTCGACTGGTCGAAGGAGGTTCTGGCCACGGTGGGCGTTTCCGAGGCGATAGACCTCGCGATACGCGCACTCTGTTCGCCGGGCGACGAGATTCTCTACCACGAGCCGTGCTTCGTGAGCTATGCTGCCACGATAAAGCTGGCCTGCGCAAAGCCAGTTCCGGTGGAGACGCGCGCCGAAGACGATTTCCGGCTCACCGTGGAAGCGCTCGAAAAGAAGGTATCGCCAAAGACAAAGGCGCTCCTGCTGAACTTCCCCTGCAACCCGACAGGCGCCGTGCTTTCGAGGGACGAGATGGAAGACATCCTCGAATTCTGTGAGCGCCGCGACATTCTGCTCCTAGCGGACGAGGTATACAGCGAGCTGAACTACGAACTTGGCCCAGACGAAATCCAGGAGAAGCTTTCTTCGTTCGCGTCCTTTCCCGGATACCGCGATCGCGTGGTGCTGCTGAACGGCTTTTCGAAGTCCTGGGCCATGACCGGCTACAGGCTAGGCTACGCCTGCGGGCCGGAGGACATAATCGACGCGATGATGAAAATCCACCAGTACGGCATAATGTCCGCGCCCACGCTTGCGCAGGCCGCCGGCGTGGAGGCCATGGATTTCGGCGACAAGGACGTGGACCGCATGCGCCGCGAGTACCGCAAACGGCGCGACTGCCTGCACGCGGCCCTGAACGCCTTTGGCTTGAAGTGCCCGCTGCCCAAAGGCGCGTTCTACATATTTCCGGACATACGCTCCACGGGGCTTTCCAGCGAGGACTTCGCCTTGACGCTGCTGAAGGATTACGGCGTGGCGTGCGTGCCGGGCGGGGCGTTCGGCGCGTGCGGCGAGGGGTACGTGCGCATGAGCTACGCCACGTCATTGGAAAAAATACAGGTGGCAATTGAAAGAATCGGCAAAATGCTCGGCGGAAGAAACGCTTGAAGGTGTTGTCAAGTCCGTGATATTCCACAACGAGGAAAATGGCTACACCGTTCTTCGCGTGGAGTTGCCTCATTCCTTCAAAAAAGCCAAGCAGGAAGACGCCGTTCTCGTCGGCAAGACTCAGGCCGTATGGGAGGGCGAGGACGTTAAGGCCGAGGGCGTCTGGATTACCGACAAGGAATACGGCAGGCAGTTCAAGGCAAGCAAGATCACGTGCATCGCGCCGAAAAGCCTTGAGGGCATCGAGCGCTACCTCGCCTCCGGTCTGATAAAAGGCGTGGGGAAAGTGCTGGCGCACAGGATAGTGAAAACATTCGGCGAAGATACGCTTCACGTGCTCTCATACCAATCTGCGAGACTTGCCGAGGTGCCCAAGCTCGGGACGGCGAAGATCGAGCAAATTCGGAAGAGCTGGCACAGCAACGAGACGCTGCGCGAAAACCTCATATTCGGCCAGACCTACGGCATATCCATAAACAGGATGTCGAAGATAGTGCGCATGTACGGCCCGGACGCCATAGCGATCATCAAGGCGAATCCGTACCGCCTTTGCCGCGACATGACCGGCATAGGATTCCTCACGGCGGACAAGATCGCGCTCAATGTGGGCGTGCCGCGGAACTCGCCACTCAGGGCTGCGGCCTCCATTACATATACCCTTGAAATGGAGGCGGAGGATGGCGGCCACTGCTGGACTTTCGAGAACGACCTGTTGCTGCGCGGCAACGAGCTTACGGGAATACCGGTGGAGACGCTGGGCGAAGCGCTAGAGGCGGAAATCGCAAACGACAACGTAATCGCCGAAGGCGCCACGCCGCGCAAGATATACCTGAAGCCGCTCTGGTGGGCGGAAAAACGCACTGCCGACCGGGTAAACGCGATACTAAAAACCCCAGCGCGGTTCTCGCTGCGGCAAACCGAAAAGGCGCTTGAATGGTGGGAGCGGAAGGCCGGCTTCCGGCTTGCGTCACGCCAGGCAGAGGCGCTCCTGCGATGCCTCGATTCTAAGTTTTCCGTCATCACGGGCGGACCGGGCGTAGGCAAGACCACTATAATCAAGGCGCTCGTGGACGTCTACTGCGCAAAGGGCCTTAACGTAGTGCTGGCCGCGCCGACCGGCCGCGCCGCGAAGCGCATGACCGAGTCCGTAGGCCTGCAGGCCCAGACCATACACAGGCTTTTGAAGTGGAATCCTGCCACCAACCGGTTTACATACAATGCCGAAAACCCGCTAGAGGGCGACGTATTCATTTTCGACGAGACGTCGATGATAGATGTAAAACTAGCCGCTTCGCTGATGGGCGCAATACCGGACTGCGCCACTGTGGTCTGGGTCGGCGATATCGATCAGCTTCCCTCCGTCGGCGCAGGAAGCGTGCTTGGCGACCTGATAAAATCTGGCGCTGTGCCCTGCACAAGATTGAACGAGATATTCCGCCAGTCCACAACCGGCCTGATCGTGCTTAACGCGCACCACGTCAATGCAGGCGAAAGCCTAGAGCTGCGCCCGGGCGACGATTCCGACTTCTACTTCGCCCGCATCAACGACCCTGCCGAATGCGTCAAAAGGGCGGTGGAATTCATGAAAACGCGCATCCCGCGAAAATTCTGCATGAACCCGCTGGAAGACGTGCAGGTGCTGGTGCCCATGCGGAAGAACATACTCGGCGCAGACAATCTGAACGCAGAACTGCAGAACGCGCTCAATCCAGACGGCCGTTCGCTCGACCGCGCAGGCACTTCTTTCAGGGTCGGCGACAGGGTGATGCAGCTCAGGAACAATTACGACAAGGACGTATACAACGGCGATGTAGGGTTCGTAAAGGATGTGGACCCCACCGCGCGTTCAATGGTCGTCAACTTCGACGGACGCCCGGTGAAATACGATTCGGCCGACCTGGACGAGCTTGTGCTCGCCTATGCCATGACCATACACAAGTCGCAAGGCTCCGAATATCCCGCAGTCATTGTCATAATACACACGCAGCATTATGTCATGCTGCAAAGGAACCTGCTTTACACGGCCATAACGCGCGGACGCAAACTGGTCCTTCTGATGGGCGTGCCGTATGCCGTCGACAAGGCGATAGAAACCAATACCGTGCGTGAGCGGCGCACATCGCTGGCCGACCGCCTGGAAAGCCGCGGATAGAATCGTGAGCGCCGCAGGCCGGCTTCAAGCCGTCCCGCATGGCAATTCCCGGTCCGCGGGTACACCATTCCCCACTTGACCGAAAGCGCAGAATATGCTAAACTTTGCGGTGATGAAGAAAAGTATATCCATATCGTGGGCTGCCGTTTTTGCGGCAGTGTGCGTATGCGCGGTGGCTGCGCATGGCGCACCGGAGCCAAAGCGCGACATATCGATCGTGCAGAATTACATCCGCAAACAGGTGGGTGAAAGCACGCTCGGCGCGATCAAGAAGCGCGAGGGCGGATCGCAGTTTTTGAAGCAGTTTTTTGCGGATAGGGCATGGATGGAGCAGTTTGCGGGCTCAGGTCCCTTCGGCGGGAACCAGTGGAAACGCACCGATACTGATGCCGGCGCGGCGCTCGCGGCGCTCGATTTGCTTGTCTGGAACGACAAGGGCGGCTTTATCGAAACCCAGATGGGCCGGCACATAGCCACGGCGCTCGCGCTCAACCACGGTTGCGATTGGGATGACGAAAAGCTGGTTCTCGTTATGGAGTGCTACCGCGAATGGGCTGCGGACGGCACGCTCGCCGACACGGCGAAGGATCTCGACACGAGGCAGTGGCGCGAAATCGTCACTTTCGGACAGAATGCCGAGCTGGGTGTGGATAGTTTGCGCTGGATACACAATTTTGCGAACTGGGCGCCGGAACGCTATCCCGCGCTGGCGTGGGAGTGCCATTACAGGCTCGAAAACTGCTTCGGCGATTCGGTGCACGGGCCGATGTACTACCGTCCCTGGGAACATCGCTGGAACACGCAGGAACTGCGGTATCGTGTCGGCGGCGTTTGCGGCGGCCTGTCGAAGTTCGGTTCGCACGGCGCGCAGTCCCATGGCGTAAGGTCGTTCACGGTGGGGCAGCCCGGCCACTGCGCGTATCTGGTCTGGAATTCGAAGGAAAACAGGTGGGGCGATGCGTATTTCGTGACCGGCCACACCAGCCCGCACTTCACGTTCTCGGACGGGTTTCTCTCCGGAGGTGGACTTGCGGCGCTCGAGGAGCAGGACCGCTACTATTCTAGCCCCAAGAGGATGGGCGCGGAGTACTTGCGCTGGGCCGGCAAGCTCGAGGAATCCATGCGCTACGCGCCGGGCAACTGGCAGGCCGCCTTCGAATGGAAGACCCAGCTTGCGAACGCCAACGCCCCGAAGGGCGAGTGGGATAAATTCGCGGCGGTGCTCCGCGACACGTTCAAGGAGTTCCCGAGCCTCGGATGGAAGCTCTATTTCGACTACATCGACGCGCTCAAGAGCCAGGCTGACAAGATCGAGGCGATCAAGCTCGGTTGCATGGCGTTCCGCGAGAGCACGGCCAAGACGATCGAGCCGATCTACCTCGACCAGATGCTGCTCGACCGCCTCATGCTCAAGCTCGGCGCGGGACGCGAAGAGCCGGACGGCGAAGGCGGGAAGAAGGTGATTGTCACCGACAAGAAAATGGTTTGGCAGGTCTTGCCCGTGATGCTCGAAGGGCAGGCCAAGACGCCTACGTTCTTCCGCCAGACGATAAACTGGGCCGCCGCGCATTTGATGACTGATGCCACGGACTCCAAGCGTTTCTTGGAGCTGGTGGGCAAGGCGGCCGCCAAGACGAAGTCCGAGCTGGACTTCAACGGCATGGCGCTCAAGGCTTCGCAGAACGAGGATATCGCCATGTGGCGCCAGGTGTTTTCGCTCATGGACCGCATGGCGCCGGGCAAGCGCGGCAAGGTCACGGGCAAGAAGTGGCCCACCACGCTCGGCGGCGGCGAGCTGCTTTCCAAGGACGGCCTTCTCAAAACCTCTACCACCTCCGGCTACGAGGATCCGATAAACTACCGCGATGCGCTCGAAGCGGAAGGCCGCAACTCGACTAGGGGCGGTACGGCGTTCCACACCGGAAAGGAGATTTCGCCTTGGGGAATGGTCGTGCTGCCGGGTCCGGCCGACATAACCGGCATAACAGTGGTGAATTCCGGCGGCGGGCAGAACGGCGGCAGGCAGGTGCCGCTCAAGGTCTGGATAAGCGAGGACGGCGAAAAGTTCACGGAGGTGTTTTCCTCTTCCGCGAACCAGGAAGAATGGAACGTGCCAATGCCCACGCCGCGCCGCGCGAAGTACGTCAAAGTCGGCCGCACGCCCGAACAGAGAGACGAGTTCTTCCATCTTTCAAAGATACTTGTGTATGGCAAAAAGCTCTATTGATTTCAAGGCGGTTATTCTCGCCGGCGGCAGCGGGGAGCGGTTCTGGCCGCTCTCCACGCCAGAAAGGCCCAAGCAGTTTCTCAGCGTGTTCGGCGGCGACAGCCTGATCCGCCAAAGCGTCACGCGCCTTGATGGTCTTGTGGCGCCGGAAGACGTGTATATAATCACAAGCCGCGATTTGGTGGAGGCCACTAGGCGCGAACTTCCCGAAGTGCCGGTCGAGAACATTATCGGCGAGCCGATGCGCCGCGATACAGGCGCGGCGGTGGCGCTCGGCGTAGGGGCTGTCGGGAACGGCATCGCAGGCTTCTTTTCGAGCGACCAGCTCGTCGGCGACCCCAAGGCGTTCAGGCAGGCGGTGGCGCAGGCGGTCGAAATCGCCGCGCGCGAGCCGAGAATCGTAACGATTGGAATAAAGCCCTCCTATCCTTCCACGGGCTTCGGATATGTGGATCCAAAGAGCAAGTCGTTTGTGGAAAAGCCTGACCTGGAGAATGCAAAGAAATATCTCGAGGCCGGTTTTTTGTGGAACGCGGGCATGTTTATCGGCGCGGTGGAGACTTTCCGCGGCGCCTTCGCCGAGCATGCGCCTGCGCTCGCCGCTCTCGCAGAGAAGTTTCCGGACGGGCCGCTCGACGGCATATACGGGCCGTTGCCGAAAATCTCCTTCGACTTCGCCGTGATGGAGAAGTTCAAGGGCGTGGAAGTGGTGCCGGGAGATTTCGGATGGGACGATGTAGGCTCTTATACGGCGTTCGACAAGTACTTCGCGCATGACGATGCCGGCAACGTGCTGGACGGTCCCTGCAAGGTTGTGGATTCGGAAGACAACATATGCGTGGCTAAGGGCGCGAAGATAGCTTTGCTGGGCGCCAGGAATCTGGTCGTGGTCTCCACGCCGGACGCGGTGCTTGTGGCCGACAAGTCGAAATTGCCGGATATGAAGAAGCTCTTCAAGGATTGAGGGGCGCTTTGCTGCAAAACATATGAAATTGCCCCGTCCAAAGCTGGCGGAAGAGCCGCCCCAAAAGGAGATACGCTACAAATACAAAGCGGTTATCGCCTATGACGGCACGCGCTATTCGGGTTGGCAGTTCCAAGGGAATGCGCTCGGCATCCAGCAGGTGGTGGAAGACGCCTTGACCTGGCTGGACATGGGGCCGGTGCGCATATACGGGTCGTCCAGAACCGATGCGGGTGTGCATGCGAAAGGATTCGTTGGGCATTTCTGGCTGTCTAAACAGATTCCGCCTGCCGGAATCATACGTGCGGTGAATTCGCACCTGCCCGAGGATGTGCGTTTTTTGAAGTGCGCCCCGGCGAACGAGGGTTTCAACGCCCAGATTTCGGCGTACGGCAAGGAATACCGCTACCATATTTACCAGGACGCGATAATGCCGCCGCACCTCGTGCCGTACTGGACGTTCTGCTACCACAAGCTGAATCTCAAGGCGATGCAGGAAGCGGCTTCCTATTTCGTCGGGGAACACGATTTCCGCTCGTTCTCGGCCACGGCGGACAAGCCGATTGCCAACTGCGTGCGGCGGATATACTCTTGCCAGGTGAAAAAGGCGGGGCACCGCTATACGATAATCGTGCGGGGCAACGGTTTTTTGTACAAGATGGTGCGGTCCATCGCCGGATTCCTGATCGCCGTCGGCAAAGGCACAGAGAAGCCGGAGGCGGTCAAGGAACTGCTTGAGGCGCACGCTCCGCGGACGGCAAGGGTCGAAACCGCCCCGGCGCGCGGATTGTTTCTATGGAAGGTGTTTTACAGGCCCATAGCGCATTAGGCGAGACCCTTTCTTCGCTGGGGGTGGCGCGCTTGAACGTGGCGCGAGGATTCCGGGAGAGGTTCCTCGGGTTGATGTTCCGCAAGAGCTTCCCGGAGCGCGAAGCGCTGCTTTTCGAGCGTTGCAATGCCGTCCATACGTGCTTCGTGCGCTTCCCGATCGACGTGGCTTTCCTCGATGGCGATGGTGCTGTGCTGCATATTGAAAGGGGCGTCAGGCCATGGAAACTGTGCATTTGGGGCGGAAAATGCGCGAAAATGACGCTAGAAATGCGCTCGGCCGAGTTTCCTCTAGACCGAAAAAACAAAAAATCGTGCATTAGCACTTGATTTTCGCGCCGAAAAAGTGTAAAATACCCGTCAAAAAGTTCCATAAACAGGAAAGAATACAGGAAATGGCAAATATCAAGGGCGGCCGCGCCGCCAGAAAACGCGATCGTCAGAACGCAAAGGCGAACAAGCGCAACTCGACTGTGAAGGCGAAGCTGCATGATGCTCACAAGAAGTTGTTCAAGGCCGCCGATGCGAAGAAGACGGATGATGTGGCAAAGCAGCTGAAGGACTTCGTCTCGGGTCTTGACAAGGCCGTGAAGAAGGGCATCATCTCCAAGAACACGGCCGACCGCAAGAAGAGCCGTGCTCAGCTTAAAGTCAACAAGATGGCGAAAGCCGAAGCCTAATAAAAAGGAAGGCGAAACATGGACAAGATGACCCTGAGAGACGTTGCACTTGCAGGCAAGCGCGTTGTCATGCGCGTGGACTTCAACGTGCCGATGGCCAAGGATGGCTCTGGAAAGATTACGGACGACACGCGTATCGTTGCGGCGTTGCCCTCGATCAAGTATGTGCTGGAGCAGGGCGGCTCGCTCGTCCTCATGTCCCATCTTGGCCGTCCCAAAGGCAAGGGCTACGAGGAGGCGTTCTCCCTCAAGCCCGTGGCCGAGGAGCTTTCCAGGAAGCTCGGCATCGAGGTCAAGTTCGCGCCCGACTGCATGGCCGCCGACGATGTGGTTTCCACGCTCAAGCCCGGCGAAGTGGCGCTCCTCGAGAACACCCGCTTCTACAAGGCGGAAGACGGCAAGGTAAAGAAGGATGACGAAAAGAAGGGCATCCATCTTACCGACGAGGAATTTGCAGCAAAGAAGGCCGAGCTCAAGGCCGCCCGCCAGGCGATGGCCAAGAAGCTCGCAAGCTACGGCGAGATCTACTGCAACGATGCTTTCGGCACGGCCCACCGCGCCCATGCGTCAACTGCCGTGATTGCCGACTATATCCAGCCTGCGGTTTCCGGCTTCCTGCTCGAGAAGGAGCTCAAGTTCCTCGGCGACGCGGTCGAGAATCCGGTTCGTCCGTTCGTGGCGATCCTCGGCGGCGCGAAGGTTTCCGACAAGCTCGCGGTCGTCAAGAATCTCCTCAACAAGGTCGATACTCTCATCATCGCCGGCGGCATGGCCTACACCTTCAAGAAGGCGCAGGGCCTCAAGATCGGCAACTCGCTCTGCGAGGACGAGCAGGTGGCGTACTGCAAGGACATGATGGATGCGGCCGCGGCCAAGGGCATCAAGCTCCTTCTCCCCGTAGACAACGTGATCGCCGACAAGTTCCCCGAGACCAAGGACGCCAGCGACATCCAGATTAAGGTTGCCGAGGGCGACATACCTGAAGGTTGGATGGGTCTCGACATCGGTCCGAAGTCGGTCGAGCTTTTCTCCGAGGCAATCAAGGGCGCGAAGACTGTAGTCTGGAACGGCCCGATGGGATGTTTCGAGTTCGCTCCCTTGGCGAAGGGCACGTACGGCGTGTGCGACGCGGTCGCAACCGTCAAGGCGAACGGCGGCACTTCGATTATCGGCGGCGGCGATTCCGTCAGCGCGGTCAAGAAGTCCGGCAAGGCTCCCGAGATGACGCACATCTCCACCGGCGGCGGCGCCAGCCTCGAGTTCCTCGAAGGCAAGGTTCTCCCCGGCGTTGCGGCTCTCACGGCCAAGTAAAGTCACGCTGGCACAGCCAAGCGAACCCCCGGTCTTTTTCAAGTCCGGGGGTTTCTTTTTGGCCGCCGGCCCTTGACTTTTTGACATTGCTCATTGACGCGCAATGGTTTTTTTGCTAAAATACACGGGGCAAGGGTAAATAAGCCGATTAATTCAGAGGTGCAGCCAGCTATGAACAAATATATGGACGATTTCATGAAGACCTTCCCGTACGAAGGCCTCACCTACGATGATGTCACATTGGTTACGCAGTATGCCGATTTTCTGCCAGATGACGCATCGCTTGAAACAAAGCTCACTAGCAGAATCGGCATGAAGATTCCGTTCATATCCGCGGCAATGGACACGGTCACCGAAGCGCCGATGGCAATAGCGATGGCGCTTGCCGGCGGCATCGGCGTGATACACAAAAACCTCGAGGAGGACGAGCAGGCTGCGCAGGTCGCCAAAGTGAAGAACCACTTGAACGGCTTGATTGCAAAGCCGGTCTGCTTCCATGAAAACGACGACATAAGCTTCTTGCGCAGCGAGAAGGCGCGCATGGGGCTGAAGTTCAACGGTTTCCCCGTGCTTGACGATAACGACAGGCTTGTCGGCATGATCACCTCGTCCGACATGCGCTTCGCGCCGATGAACGCGATGACGCTTCGCGACGTGATGCAGCTCTCGCCGATAACCGCCGCGCCAGACACTTCGCTCAAGAAGGCCTACGATCTCATGCGTTCGGCAAAGGTCGGCAAGCTGCCTCTGGTCGACAAGGAAGGCCGCGTTGTGGGTTTGTATTCGTTCACCGACGTGCAGAGACTCGTGGAGAACAAGAATCCTTCGTACAATTGCGACGACAAGTTCCGTCTGCGCGTGTCGGCGTCGGTTTCCGGCGGCAAGGGCGACATCTCGCGCATGGAGAAGCTGGCCGATGCCGGCGTTGACGTTGTCGTGGTCGATTCCGCCCACGGCCACTCGAAGGGGATAATGGACATGACGAAATATATCGTCAAGCATTTCCCGAAGGTGGACGTGATAGCCGGCAACATTGCTACCGGAGAAGCTGCAGTGGCGTTGGCCAAGTGCGGCGCGCACGCAGTCAAGGTCGGCATCGGGCCCGGCTCGATATGCACCACCCGCGTGGTCTGCGGCGTCGGCATTCCGCAGTTGACGGCGGTGTACAACGCGGCCAAGGCGCTTCGCGGCTCGGATGTTGCCGTGATAGCCGACGGCGGCATAAAACTTTCCGGCGACGTGCCCAAGGCGCTTGCGGCAGGCGCCGATTCGGTGATGCTCGGTTCTGTGCTCGCGGGTACCGAAGAGAGTCCGGGCGAAAAGATATACTCCAACGGCCGCCAGTACGTGGTATACCGCGGAATGGGGTCGATGGCGGCGCTGAAAAACGGCAAGGGTTCGCGTGCAAGATACTTCCAGGACAACGAAGCGGAGGAGAATCTGGTGCCTCAGGGCATCGAGGGCATGGTGCCGTATTCGGGCCGTGTAAAGGGTATAATGACCCAGTTTTGCGGCGGTTTGCGCGCGTCGCTCGGCTATTGCGGCACGAAGACCATCGCCGAGCTCAAGGAGAACGGCAAGTTCTACAGGATCACCGCTGCAGGGTTGCGCGAGGCGCGTCCGCACGATATCACAATCACGAAAGAAGCGCCAAACTACCGCACATAAGTTATAGACCGCCGGGGCTAAATATGCTATAATAGGCGAGACAATGGGAAAAACGTTCCAGGAATACGGCCGGGAGTGGCTTGATACGCTGGTGGTGGCAATCAGTGTCGCCATGGCGTTTCGTGCATACTTTTACGAGCCTTTCAATATTCCTACAGGGTCCATGCAGCCTACTTTGTGGGGTTACCACACGGAAGCGGGCGTGGAGAAGGGCGTTATGGACCATTGGCCGCTGAGTTGGGCCAAGTGGCTCTGGACGGGTGAGCAAGTGGTCGACTACAAGGCGCCGGTCGGCGGAACGGTGCGCGCGATGTCGCGCGGCGACGGCTTCGCCAACGTCATGGTAGGGCCGAGCAGGGAAACGTTCAAGCTGCCGACAGACGCCTGCGGTGCGATAGTCGGGAAACGCCTGCGAGCCGGCGCCACGCTCTGGAAAGGCAAGATATGCACCGGCGACTTCATATTCGTCAACAGGTGGATATGGAACTTCCGCCGTCCGCGCGTCGGCGATGTGGTGATATTCTCCACAACCGGCATAGATTCGCTAGTGCAGGGGACGCATTACATCAAGCGGCTGAAGGCCCTGCCTGGGCAGACCTACGAGCTCGAGCATCCCGTGCCCGGCCGCCCGGGAACCGTGACCATGGGCGAGGACGAATATTTCGCATGCGGAGACAATTTCAACAACTCGAACGATAGCCGCTATTGGGGCCCAGTGCCCGGCGAAAAACTGCGAGGCACGGGCAGCGTGGTGTTTTGGCCGTTTAGCGGATGGAGGATAATAAAATGAGCGAAGATCAGCTGATAGCGACCCCCGGGGTCTTTGGCGAAAACAACAACTTCCTCTTGGAGCGCGAGCTCGGTAGGGGCGGCATGGGCGGCGTTTACATGGGCCGCGACAAAATGCTCGACCGCCCAGTGGCCGTCAAGGTGATGCTCAAAGAGTACGGTAGCGATCCGGAGTTCGTGGAGAAGTTCAAGAAGGAGGCTCAGGCCGTCGCGAGGCTGATTCACCCGAACATCGCCCAGGTGTACTCCTACGGTTTCTCGAACGGAATGCCGTACATAGCGATGGAGCTTGTCGCCGGCGGTTCGCTCGATGGATTGATGAAGACGCACGGCAAGGATATCGAAGTGCCCCGCGTCATGAAGATCTGCGAGCAGGTGGCGCAGGCGCTCAGGTGCGCTGCGGACCAGGGGCTTGTGCATGGCGACGTAAAGCCCGAGAACATACTCCTGGATTCGAACGGCAACGCCAAGCTTGTGGACTTCGGCCTTGCCGCGATGCAGAAGGATACCGAAGAGATCTGGGGCACGCCGTACTATATCGCACCCGAGAAGTGCAAGCGCGAGCCGGTAGACTACCGTGCCGACATGTATTCGCTGGGCGGCACGATATACCATGCGCTCACGGGGCAGGCTCCTTTCGAAGGCGATGACGCGAACGAGGTGGTCCGCCAGCGTTTTCTGGAGATGCCCAAGAAACCGAGCGAACTCAGGCCGGGGCTCTCGCCGCAGATCGACAATCTCGTGATGACGATGCTCGCCGTGGAGCCGAAGGACCGCTACCCAAGCTTCGAGGCGCTGCTTGAAGAATTCAAGAAGGTGATGACCACCGGCCTTTCCATGACATCGCCGATCAGCCCCGAGGCAACGGAAGAGAAGCCGTCTGCGAAGGGCGGTAAGAAGGTGACAATGCGCCCGAAGAAGCTCGGCGTGAGGAAAACGGCCGCGCCGGCCCCGGCTGCCGGAGCCGGCGAGGATGTGCCCGAACCGCCGGCTGAAGGTGCGGAGGCGCCGGCCAATGGCGCCAGCGACGAGGAGGAAGAGGAGGGCGGCAAGCTCGGCCTCAAGGTGCTCGGCGTAGTGGGCGCGGTCGTTGCGGGCATAGGCCTGCTCGTCGGCGGGCTCATGTGGTATCAGGCGTCCGCCAAGGCGAAAGAGCTTGCGGAGTACCAGCGCCAGATCCGCGGCGGCTTCGAGAAGGCGTACGCCTCGCTCAACGCCACGCGCAACGCGTCCACAGACTTCTCCGGCAAAGTGGAGGAGTTTGCGGCGAAGAACCTGAAGACTTGCACGGATACGACAACCGAACTGCGCAGCGTGCTGGCCGAGCGCTATTCCGAAAACATCCTTAACATGCTCATGCCCCCGGAGCCTGCCGAACTGAAGGCCGCAAAGGAGGCTTTCGAGAATCCGGATGACGACGCGGCGCCCGAACCGGAGGCGGCTCCCGAAGCTGCGCCTGCGGCGGAAGCGGCACCGGCGGCTGCACCGGCCGCCGCGCCTGCGGCCGAAGCTGCGCCTGCGGCGGAAGCGGCGCAGGGCGCCGAGGAAATCCCCTCCGTGGTCAAGGATATAAACGAGCTCTGGGCAAAGACCTACAACGTGCAGAGAGTGGCGTACAAGACCCGTACCGACTTGAGGCGTCTCGTGGCGAAGATCGACCGCGCGCTCGCAATCAAGGGCGACGACGAGGCCACCATGAACAAGGTCGTAGACATGGCCAACGAGTACAAGGACAAGTTCGAAGGCATTCGCGGCTCTTCCGACATGACCGGTGCGGAAAAGGATGCAGGCATCGTCACTTCGCGCAGCAAGCGCCTGTACGACAACGAAGTCAAGCGTTCCAAGCAGGCCAAGCTCGACGGCTCCCGCGCCCAGCAGAAGAAGGAGGCCCGCATGGCCGAGGTGCGCAAGGAAATCGAAGAGCGCAAGCAGCGTCTCGCCGACATCGAGGCAGACCTCGCCCTGGCGAAGGAGACGTTCGAAGGCGCCGTCACTTCCGGCAGGCTCAAACAGTTCGACTGGAAAGGTCTCAAGAGGCTTCTCGAGGCCGCCCGCCTCCAGATGAAGACGCCCGAGGGCCCGCTGCAGCTCAACAAGGAACTTCGCAAAGTCGCCGCGATGGAAGCCTCGCAGGAGGCGATGATCAAGCGCATGAAGAACTTCACGTTCGCGAAGAACAAGTTGAAAGGCTGCGAAATCGTCAAGGTCGACGGCGCGGAAATCGTAGTGAACAAGCCGGACGGAAAGAAGTCGCCGCCGATCGGCTGGACGCGCTTCTACCGCGACTACCGCACGAATCTGAACGAGCTCATTCTCAAGTACGTGCGTGGCGGCCGCAACCGCGACGTCAAGCCGCCGCTCAGCCACAGCGAATGGTTCAATGCGATGCTCGGTACGGCGTACATTCTCAACTACACCTGCTCCGACGACCCCACCACCGCGCCGTTCGTCGAACAGCTCGTCCGCGAGGCGGTCGTCAAGGACATAAAGCTCAATGCCGACCGTGCCGTCGAAGAGGAAGCCCCCGAGCAGCCCGCGATCAACGAGAAGGACGAGGACATCAAGGCACTGCTGACCGAGAGCGCCGAGCTCGCCGCGAAGATCGACGAAATCGGCCGCACGATCCGCAAGATTCCTTTCTATGTCGAAATGTTCCCCGATGTGGATTTCGCCGCGATAGAACAGGCCGCGGCAAACGACGATTGAGCAATAGATGAATTATCTCACGAAGATACTGAACGCCAACGTCTACGACGTGGCGTTCGAAACCCCGCTGGACGAGGCGGCGGGGCTTTCAAAACGTTTCGGCGCGAAGTTTCTCCTGAAGCGCGAGGATCTGCAGTGCGTGCATAGCTACAAACTGCGCGGAGCGTACAACAAGATGTCCAGCCTACCGCCCGAGGCTCTCGAGAAGGGCGTGCTGGCGGCGTCGGCGGGCAACCATGCGCAGGGCGTGGCGCTGGCCGCGAAGAAACTCGGCGTCAAGGCCACCATCGTAATGCCCATCACGACGCCTGAGATAAAGATAAACGCAGTGAAGTCGCTCGGCGCCAGCATCGTTCTGCACGGCGATGGATATTCCGACTGCGCCGAGGAGGCCGAAAGGATCGTAAAGGAAACCGGCGTAACGTTCATACCCCCATACGACGACCCCGAGGTCATAGCCGGCCAAGGGACGGTCGGCAAGGAAATACTCGAGCAGGCTGGGCGCGATTTGAACGCCGTGTATGTGCCGATAGGCGGCGGCGGCCTGGCCGCAGGCGTATCGGTGTACATCAAGAGCGTCCGCCCCGAGGTGAAGGTCTACGGCGTGGAGCCCGAGGATTCGGACTGCATGTACCAGTCCATCAAGGCCGGGCGTAGGGTGGCGCTTGAGAACCCCGGACTTTTCGCGGACGGCGTCTGCGTGAAGAAGCCCGGCGCGGAGACTTTCAAGCTGTGCCGCGAAAATCTCGACGGCATAATCCACGTTTCGACGGCCGAGACCTGCGCCGCGATCAAGGATATCTTCGAGGCGACCCGCGCAATATGCGAGCCGGCCGGCGCTCTTGCGCTCGCCGCGGCGAAGAAGAACGCCAGGAAGGGCGACGTATGCGCATGCGTGATTTCCGGCGCGAACATGAATTTCGACCGCATACGCTTCGTATCGGAGGAAACCGAAGTGGGCGAAGGGCGCGAGGCGATATTCGACTGCGCAATACCCGAGAAGCCGGGCAGTTTCTCGATGTTCATCGCCAAGCTCGGCAAGCGCAGCGTAACGGAGTTCAACTACCGCTACGGCGGCGGCGTGCTGGCCCATGTTTTCGTCGGCGTGTCGGTGAAAAATCTCGAGGACCGCAAGGCTTTGCAGAAGTCGTTCCGCTCGGATGGTTTCCACTGCATAGATCTTTCGGACAACCAGCTGGCGAAGGAGCATATAAGGCACATGGTCGGCGGGCTCGCCGACGACGTGCCGAACGAGGTGGTCTACACGTTCGAGTTTCCAGAGCGCCCTGGGGCGCTTACGAACTTCCTTTCGGTCATCGCGGGCAGGTGGAACATTTCCCTTTTCCACTACCGCAACCACGGCGCCGACCACGGCCGCGTGCTGGCGGGCTTCCAGGTGCCGCCCGCCGAGCGCGAGGTGTTCGCGCAGGCGCTGAAGGAGATCGGCTACCAGTTCGCCGAGGTCACCAAAGATCCGGCGTACAAGTATTTTCTAGGCAGGCGCAGGGGCAAATAGCCGCGCGCGTCGAACGGCATTACAACATTAAAGGAGGAACAAATGAGCAACAAAGCATATACGCAGGAAGAGCTGGCGCAGGCGCTCGCATCCATGGGAGTTACCGACCAGACCGACGTGTCCCGCTACGGTTCGGGCCACATCAACGATACTTTCAAGGTGGAGACCAAGCGCGGCGTGCGCTTCATACTCCAGCGCGTCAACACTGATATTTTCGATCCGGTGCTTCTCAAGAACAACATCCTTCGCGTGACGTCGTTCCTCAAGGGCAAGGGCGTGAAGTCTCTCGAGGTGGTCGGCTACGAAAATCCGTGGCGCCTCTACGCGTTCCTCGAGGGCTACACTTCTTCCGATATCGTGACCAACCCTGAGCAGGCAAGGCTCGTGGCCGCCGCGTTCGCGAAGTTCCAGAACGACCTCGCCGACATCCCGCCGCCCAGGCTCGACGACATCATCGAGAAGTTCCACGACACGCCGAACCGCCTCAAGCAGCTCGATGAAGCCGCCGCTAAGGACGTCAAGGGCCGCAAGGCTTCCGTGGCCGCCGAACTCGCTTTCATCGACAAGCGCCGCGAGGAATGCGCACGAATCGTCGAGCTAATGAAGAGCGGCGACATACCCGAGCGCGTCGTGCACCAGGATACCAAGATCAACAACGTCATGCTCGCGCCCGACGGTTCCAACGTGGTCATCGACCTCGACACCACGATGCCCGGCTCCGCGCTATACGACTTTGGCGACATGGTGCGCACCTCTTCCGCCGCCGCCGCCGAGGACGAGAAGGATCTTTCCAAGGTCTACTCCAAGAAGGAATATTTCGAAGCTCTCGTGGCAGGTTACCTGCCGGGCGCGAAGTTCCTCAACGAGGCCGAAATCGCCAACATCGCTTTCTCCGGCCGTCTGCTCACGCTCGAATGCGGCATCCGCTTCCTCGCGGACTATCTCGCGGGCGATACGTACTTCCACACGGCATACGACGACCACAATCTCGTCCGCTGCCGCACGCAGCTCAAGATGGTCGAATCAATGGAAGCCCAGGCCGCCGAATACGAGGCGATCGTGCGCAAGTACCGCGGCTGATCAGCCCCCCTAGGGATTTGAAAACGATTAATCAAACAAAACAAGGATAACGACATGAATAAACTTATAGCAGGAATGCTTTGCGCAGGGGCGATTCTTCCGCTTATGGCGCAGGAGCAGGCATTTCCCGCCGGGGCCTACGAGCCTCCGGCGCCGCAGGTGACGCAGGCCGATCTGCAGGCCGTATTCGAGCGCCTCGCGCAGCTGGAAGCCGCAAGCCGCGAGACCCAGACCGCGGCAGAGGCGAACGTACAGGCCCTCGTGGCCCGTCTGGCCGAGCTCGAGGCCGTGAACAAGGCACAGGCCGAGAAGATTGCCGAGCTCGAAGCCGCCCGCGAAGAGCACCGCCGCGACATGGTCGCGCTCAAGGCCGTGCAGGACGCCAACAAGCGCGAAATCGCTTCCGCCAAGGAGGAGAGCATGCGTGAAATCGCCTCCGCCAAGGAGGAGAGCAAGCGCGATATCGCAGGCGTGACCGAGGCCTACAAGCGCGACATCGCCGAGGCTACCGCGCTCAAGTTCGACGAGACCACCGAAAGGAGCGAGAGCGGCCGCATCATTACCACCGAGACAGGCAAGCACTACTACCTGGCCGACGTTTCCGCCCGCATCTTCGAGCCGCTCAGCGAATCCGGTCTGCAGATTACGCCTTACGGCTATCTGGTGTTCGAGGGCATCCACAACACCAAGGGCGCCGAGAGCGACTACTACACCGACTGGGTCCGTCCGAAAGGCCACTCCGGCCGCGGCCACACCACGTCGTTCTCCATGCAGGATTCGATTCTCGGCCTCCAGTTCGATACGCCCGAGAGCTACAACGGCTGGAAGTTCACCGGGCGCGCCGAGTTCGACATGGCCGGCGACCACGCGAACGACTACGCGTTCCACTGGCGCCATCTCTACTTCGAGGCTCAGCACGAGACCGGCTGGAAGCTCCTCTTCGGCCAGACCTGGCACCTCTGGAAGATGGTCACGCCCAGCGCGATCGACGGTGCATGGCTCGAGCAGTGCGGCCATCCCTATCGCCGCAGCCCGCAGTTCCGCGTCACCAAGACCTGGGATCTGGACGATGAAAGCTCGCTCGAAATCCGCGCCGGCATCGTCAAGAACGGCCCGGGAATGGGCGGCGACCGCGATGACGACAAGAACCAGGACGACTCCGCTTCCGCCTGGGGCCTTGCCGAAACAGCGTTCATCTACGAGCGCGACGTGCCGTGGGACGAGAAGGGCAGCGGCAAGCGCTGGCTTTTGGGCCTCGCCGGCATGTACGGCCGCGAAAAGAGCCACAACTGGCGCGGCGATGACCAGGAGTACGACTCCAAGATGGTAATGCTCGCCACCAAGGTGCCGTTTGCGCAGTTCACCCTCACGGGCCAGCTCTTCGCGGGCGAGAACCTGGACGGCATCCAGGCCGGTTGCGGCCAGGGCGTGTTCGCAAAGAACAACGGCCGTATCGGCACCGTCGACACCGTCGGCGGCTTCCTGGACCTCGCATACCAGTTCAACGACGACTGGTCCTTCGCGGTCGGCTATTCCTTCGACAATCCGAAGGACGGCGACGCCCGCAATGCCGAGGGTATCGCGTACAACGACCGCGCCTACTTCGACGTGTTCTACCAGCTCACCCCGAACTTCAAGATCGGCGTTGAATATGCGCGCCTCACCACGCGCTACAACAGCGGCGTGGAGAATTCCGACTACGCTCTCAGGGGCGGCCATTCCGGCACGTCCCACGCAGACCGCTTCCAGTTTGCGGCGTTTTACGACTTCTAATCATGAAACGCGCAAGCTGGTCAGGGCAGCTGGCATTCGTGCTGGCTGCCGCCGCCTCTGCAATTGGACTCGGGAACCTCTGGAGGTTCCCGTATCTTGCAGCCCAATACGGCGGCGGAACGTTCATTCTCGTATATTTGATTCTGGTGGCCACGCTCGGTTTCGCGCTCATGGCCACCGAAATCGCCATCGGCCGCATGACCGGGCAGTCTCAGCTAACCGCGTATTCCCGTCTACACCGCGGCTGGGGATTTATCGGCATATTGGGTACGGTGATACCGATGCTGATCCTGCCGTACTACTGCGTGATTGGCGGCTGGGTGCTGTATTATCTCAAGGCGTACGCGCAGATGGCATTCGCCGGCGTCAACATAATGGGCGAGGCGGCCGTCAATTCCAAAGACGTCTTCACCGGCTTCATTTCCGCGCCGTTCGCGCCGTTCGGCTATGGAATGCTGTTCGTCATAGGCTGTGCCGCCGTAATCGTGATGGGCGTTAAGAACGGCATCGAGAAATCGAACCTCGTCATGATGCCGATCCTGTTCGTCATGGCCATAGCCATTTCGCTCTATGTGGTATTCCTGCCCGGTTCTTCCGCAGGCCTGAAGTACTACCTTGTCCCCAACATGGACTGCTTCACCACGCCGGACGGCAACTTCTCGCTGGCGCTCGTGGGCAAGACCGTTCTCGGGGCAATGGGCCAGATGTTCTACTCGCTTTCCATAGCGATGGGCATTATGATCACGTACGGCAGCTACATGAAGAAGCAGGATTCGATTCCGAATTGCGTGCGCCGCATAGAGTTCTTCGATACTCTCGTGGCGATCATCGCGGGCCTCATGATCATACCCGTGGTCTACATGTTCGCGGTGAAGACGGGCACTGACGTCAAGGAGGCCATGAATGCCGGCCCCGGCCTGATGTTCATCACCCTGCCGAAGGTGTTCGCCACTCTCGGCGCCGCCGGGCCGTGGATCGGAATGGCGTTCTTCCTCCTCGTGGTGTTCGCGGCCGCGACATCAGCCATTTCGCTTATGGAGGCGTGCGTGGCATCCGTGTGCGACCTGCTGGGCATAGGGCGCAAGCCGGCGACGTTCTTCACGGCATCGCTGGTGCTGTTCCTTTCGGTGTTTTCCGCTTTGGGCTACGGCGCGTGGGGGCATGTCAAGCTGCACTTGTTCCCGAACGACGGCGGCATGCAGTTCCTCGACTTCTTCGACTTCGTTACCAACTCGGTGTTGATGCCGGTTGTGGCGGCGGCAACATGCGTATTCGTGGGCTGGGTGCTGGGGCCGAAAGCGGTAATCGGCGAATGCGAGGCCGAAGGCCGCAATCTGCCGGCCAAGGGCCTGTACATCGTGATGGTAAAGTACTTCGCGCCCGCGCTGATGATAGTGCTGCTCGTTTCCGAGATCTGCCGCGCCTTCGGCATCGGCGGCTGGAAGATATGAAGTTCCGTCTCGCCGCGATGCCTTGCATTTGCACGGCGGCGGCCGTCGCGCTTGCGGCGGCCGCCTGCACTCCACGATGCTCCTCCGAGCGCGTGGAGTGGGTTTCAATGGGCACCGTGGCGGCTTTCCAGTGCCGAAACGCCGCCGACCTGCAAAAGGCGCAAACCGTCCGCGAGGTTTTCGCGAAGGTGGAAGCTCTCTTGAACGCGCACGATCCGGATAGCGAGCTTCGCCGCCTCGCGGGCCTGGGCGATGCGGAAATCCTAGCCGCCTGCGACCCGCTGGTCCGCCCGTGCTACGAGGCGGCGTTCCGCTACCGCGATCTCTCGCTCGGCGTATTCAATCCGCGCTACCGCGGGCCGGGCACGATGGACCTCGGCGGCATTGCAAAAGGCTTCGCGATAGACCTGGCCGCAGACGCGATAGGCCCCTGCGACGCCTTGATCGACCTGGGCGGCAACTTGAAGGCGCTGGGCGGCTCCTGGCGTGTAGGCGTGCACGGCGCCAACGGCCCCGCGCCGGTAACGCTGAACGCCGGCGAGGCTTGCTCCACGAGCGGCGAATATTTCCGCGGCAAGCACATAAAAGACGGCCGCGATGGCTCCGATCTCTCGTCGAAGCAGTATTCGGTTACGGCCGTCCATCCGGAAAGCGCAATGGCCGCAGACGCGCTCTCCACCATATTCTTCATTCTAGGCAAGGAGCACGCGGAGGCGTTTGCGGCCGGCTTGCCGGAGCACGGGGCCGTGAAAATCCTCTGGCTTTGATTCTGCTGAATCGCCCGCACCGGCGGCGATGAAAATTTAATTAAAAACCCCCTTGCGCGGCAGGCGGTATATTTGGTATAATATGCGCCCGTAGCACCCGTGGTGAAATTGGCATACACGCCAGATTCAGGTTCTGGTGCCGCAAGGTGTGTGGGTTCAAATCCCACCGGGTGCACCAATGCTTGGCCCCTTCGTCTATCGGCTAGGACATCTGGTTCTCATCCAGGCAAGAGGAGTTCGACTCTCCTAGGGGCTGCCAATGGCAGTGCAAGCAGAAGGATGGTGCATTAAGCGGCGGAAGAAGATTGAAAGGTATGCGAAAGTGAGCGGGGAGATTCCCGGAGAACAAGCCCAAGCGGCGCAGGAAATGCCTGTCAAGAAAGGCAAACTTGCGGCTTTTCTTTCTATTTGCCGCAAAACCCGCACCTTGGCGGGCAAAGTGTTGTTCTGGCTGTTCGTTCTGGCCGTTGTTTTCGTGCTGTCGTTGTTTTTCCGCGAGCAGAAGCTGCCCAAGGCGTGGCTGGATGGCATTGCGGAAAGCCTTTCTTCCGATGGAATGCTCGTGAAGTGCGATGGCGCGGCATTCGGATTCAAGCGCGGCCTCACGCTTCGCGGCCTTAGAGTCTACGATCGACCTGAAGGCGGCAGCCCGAAACAGTTCTTTTCGGCTTCTTTGATCGCCGTAGATCTGCTTCGGCATATCGTGACGATCCACGGGGCGTCATATCCCAAATTGCCCGATTCGTACTACTCGAGCGGCTATTCGGAGCGCAACGAGCCCATGAACTTCGAATTGCCGGACGTGCCGGATTTCAGGCTTGTGCTCATATCGCCCGACATCCTCGGGCTCAGGCCCATGCGCGTTACGGCGCAGGTGGACGTGGGCAGTAACGTCGTTTCCCTAGACGAGATACACGTCGAGTGGCCGGGGCGCGACAGGCAGGTAGCCGAAAACGGCTACTTCCGCATAGACCTGGCCGAGCAGCGTGCGCACGGTGAAGTGCGCGGGCTGGCCACGCAGCCGCACATACGCCCGTTGCTTGTGGCTCTGGACGTGCCTTCGGCCATGCCGTATTTCGACGCGTTCACCGAAGTGCCGCAGCCTGTCAACGCCGCGGGCGAGTTCGACGTGAATCTTGTCAACAACGATTTCAAGATGACCCTGGACCTCAGGCCGGAAATGGGCCGCTACAACGGCGTGGACATGGCGCGGGCGGAAGGGCACCTAGACCTTGACGTGAAGACGCGCGGCACGAATTGTTTCATCAGGTTCGGTGTGCGCCTGCCGATGGCGGTGGACCCGAAAGGCCGCCAGCTTACAGGTTCGGTGGCCGTAAACCTCACAAACGAGTTCGCTAGGCTGGATATAAACGCCCGCTCGCATCTAGAGTTCGGCGACATCCTCGCCATAGCCGACTTCATCGACCCAAAAACGCTGGACTTCATTGAATGCGAAACCCCGCCGGAAATAACGGCCATCGGCCACACGGGCACATGCGCCGAGGATTCCGGCTGGAACGATCTCGCCGGAAGCGCAAAGCTCTGGCGCGGTTCGCTGGCCGGCTTCCAGTTGCGCAACCTCTCGCTCGACTACTCCCTAAAGCGCGATGTATTCAAGGTTTCGAATCTCCGCGCCAACGGCAAGGACGGCGGCGCGCTCAGCGCCAACGTCTCGATCATGATGCCGTATTTCGATGAAGACAACATGTCCTTCGAGGCGAAATGCACGCATACTGATGGAACGCTCGCCGAAATTAACGACATCTACGGCCTCGACCTGGATGACCTTACCGGCAAGTTCAACGCCGACTTCGAGGTTTCCGGTCCGCTTTGCTCGAATGCTATCGAGCGCGTTTGCGGCAGGGGCAATGTATCCGTCCGGGACGGGCACCTGCTGCAGATGAATCTGTTCGCCGGCCTCACGAAGCTGCTCTCGGACTGGGTGCCGGGCGTGAGCTACATCGTAAACCAGTCCCAGGCGTCGTTCGATTTTTCGGTCGACAACGGTATTTTCTGCACCACTAATCTTTTTATCGAGGGCGGACTCATTTCACTCAAGGGCTGGGGCACGTACAACATTCCCGAAGACAATCTGGACTTCAGCGTGCGTGTCCAATTCCTGA
>Ga0310786_10002997_pt1 | contig 25021 bp, 23 predicted proteins | sample AusTroGonzalo_MG_FD_203881 | JGI IMG/M metagenome (GOLD analysis project Ga0310786, IMG submission 203881) | Bovine rumen microbial communities from tropical cattle in Woodstock, Queensland, Australia - Gonzalo_03 (v2) (version 2) | ecosystem: Host-associated > Mammals > Digestive system >...
TATGAATTGTCTTTTATCATTCATTAAGAAACGCCCGTTTGTTGACTCGTAAAAATAAGACTTTTTCATGAGAAAATGATTAATTTTGCAACGCAAAAAAAGAACGACATGACACAAAACGAAGGCCGCCGTCGCGTAAGGGTGCGTTTTGCCCCCAGTCCTACAGGGCCTCTCCATATCGGGGGTGTGCGTACGGCACTATATAACTATCTCTTTGCCCGTAAAAACGGAGGAGACCTTATATTCAGGATAGAAGACACTGACACAAACCGCTTTGTACCCGGAGCAGAGGAATACATACTTGAATCTTTCCGCTGGTTAGGCATAAAGTTTGATGAAGGTGTATCCTTTGGAGGGAACTATGGCCCGTACCGCCAGTCTGAACGAAAGGATATTTACAAGAAATACGTAAACCAACTTCTTGAAGCAGGCAAGGCATACATAGCCTTCGATTCCCCCGCAGAACTTGAAGCCAAGCGTAACGAAATACCAAATTTCCAATATGATGCCAGCACCCGCCTACAGATGCGTAATTCACTTACACTGCCGGCTGATGAGGTCAAGGCTCTGATTGAGTCTGGAAACCAATATGTAGTACGCATCCTGATAGAACCCGGACAGGAGGTAGAAGTGAATGACCTCATACGTGGCAAGGTTACCATAAACTCATCTGTATTGGATGACAAGGTTCTGTATAAATCAGCAGACCAGCTGCCCACATATCATCTGGCAAATATCGTTGATGACCATCTGATGGAAGTAAGTCATGTGATACGTGGTGAAGAGTGGCTACCCTCTGCCCCATTGCATGTACTTTTGTACCGCGCATTCGGATGGGAGGATACCATGCCACAGTTTGCACATCTGCCCCTGCTGCTTAAGCCGGAAGGTAACGGCAAACTGAGCAAGCGTGACGGTGACCGTCTGGGATTTCCTGTTTTCCCGCTTGAGTGGCATGACCCCAAAACCGGTGAGATATCATCAGGTTACCGCGAGAAAGACTATCTGCCGGAGGCAGTGATCAATTTTCTGGCCCTTTTGGGATGGAATCCGGGTGATGACCGTGAACTCATGACCATGGATGAAATGATAGAACTCTTCAACCTTGAAAAGTGCAGCAAGGCAGGAGCCCGTTTCAACTATCAGAAGCTGGTATGGTTCAACCACGAATACATAATGCTCAAGAGCGACCGTGAGGTGGCTGAACTCTTCAACCCCATTCTGGAAAGTCACGGCATCAAGGCTCCTATAGAGCGCGTGGAAACAGCCGTAGGAATGGTAAAGAACCGCGTAAACTTTATTGGAGAGTTATGGGACAACTGCAGTTACCTGTTCCAGGCCCCCGTTGAGTATGATGAGAAGTCACTCAAGAAGTGGTGGAAGGAGGGTGCCCCACAGACCACGGCAGAACTCTGTGATTTCCTTGAATCACAACCAGACTGGAACGGTGAAACACTTGAGCCAAAGGTAATGGAATGGATTGCATCCAAGGGATATGCCACCGGCAAGGTGATGAACGCACTCCGCGTAACACTTGTAGGAGCTGCCATGGGACCGCAGATATTCTGCATAACTGATTTCATAGGACGTGAAGAGACCCTGAGACGTGCCCGCAAGGCCATATCGGAACTCTCCTCTGAATCATAAGGAAAAGATGATTATCTATACAATCGGTATATATCTGTACGCAAGCCTTGTAGCTGTTGCTTCTCTTTTCAACAAGAAAGCACGTTTGCTCATTAAAGGCCACAACAGGATTCTGGATACAATAAGACCGTTGGTTGATCCCTCTGCCAAATATCTCTGGTTTCATGCATCTTCATTAGGAGAGTTTGAGCAAGGCCGGCCGCTGATAGAAAGAATTCACAATAAACACCCTGAATGCAAAATTCTGCTTACCTTTTTTTCTCCGTCAGGATACGAGGTACGCAAAGATTACAAGGGTGCCGACATTGTATGCTATATACCGTTTGATACCCCTCTTAACGTAAAAAGGTTCCTGAACACAATTAATATAGAGAAAGCTTTCTTTATCAAATATGAGTTCTGGCCCAACTTCCTGAGAGGTCTCCACAAACGTGGCATTGAGATTTTCAGCATATCATCCATTTTCCGTGACAACCAGCTTTTCTTTAAGTGGTATGGAAAAGGATATGCCAAGGCTCTCACATATTTCAAACATCTTTTTGTCCAGGACCGTCATTCAAAGGACTTGCTCCGTAGCATCGGTATTACCGATGTTTCTATCGTGGGTGATACCCGTGCCGACCGTGTGATTGAGGTTGCTGCTGCCTCCAAGCAGTTCCCCATCATAGAAAAGTTCGTGAACGGCAGTCCCACTTTCATTGCAGGCAGTTCATGGCCGGCCGACGAGGAACTGTTCATACCCTACTTCCTGCCCAAGAGAGACTGGAAACTCATTATCGCCCCGCATGAGATACATGAGGAGCATCTTCAACAGATAGAGTCACTCCTTAACGGAAGGGATTACATACGCCTGTCACAGGCCACCCTAGAAAACATCAAGGGTTATGATACACTTATCATAGACTGCTTTGGCATGCTTTCATCCATTTACCGCTACGGTCATATCGCATATATCGGAGGAGGTTTTGGAGTAGGCATCCACAATGTCCTTGAAGCAGCTGTCTTTGATATTCCCGTACTGTTTGGCCCCAACAACCAGCGTTTCCGCGAGGCACAGGACCTTAAACGTCTCAAAGGCGGATTTGAGATAACTGATGCCTACAGTTTCAGAATCCTGATAGACAAGTTTATCAGTGATCCCGGCTTCCTCAAGAAGGCAGGCCGCAACGCCGGTGAATACGTACGCAGCAACAGCGGCACCTCAGACCGCATCCTCGGTGAGATAGGACTGGATTAATTGAAAATTAATACCACCGCACCTGCGTTTCCCCGTGCGTGACCCTAATCCGCACAAGGCTTCCAGTTGGTATACCCAATCCTAAAAAGGTTTCCAGCTGCACCCAGTAAAACGAAACCCAAACAGCAAAGCGTTGTTTGGGTTTCGTTTTACCCGGCCTGGAAGGCCGGCAAGCGAAGTGAAACGGAGCGCGTTTCCAGAAGGAAACTAAAAAAAGGTTGTTTCTAATACGCACATAGGATCCTGTCCCGAGACTTTTGAGGCGAAGCCAAAAAAGTCAAAAAACCTTCGAGCCGCGAAGCGGCGAGCAACCCGCCGAATGGTTAATCTTCCTTGTACCAGCTGGCATACATATGGTAATCCCGAGCAATCCGCAAGTTCATCTCCTTAGCCTGCTCCGGATCCACATCCTTAACGTATTTGGCAGGAACACCGGCCCAAATAGTGTTTGGAGGAATGACCGTCTTGCTCAGAACCACAGACCCTGCAGCCACAATGGCCCCCTCGCCCACCACAGAATGGTCAAGCACCACCGATCCCATTCCTATCAGGGCGTTGTCCTTTATCTCTGCACCATGGATGGTAACGTTGTGCCCTACCGATACATTATCTCCAATTACGGTAGTGGAACGCTGATAGAGTGTATGTATTACCGTACCATCCTGAATATTGGTTCCGTTACCTATGCGGATAGAGTTTACGTCACCACGCAGGACAGTTCCAAACCAGATACTGCATCCTTCACCAATAACCACATCACCTATGATTGCGGCGTTATCGGCAAGGAAACAATCCTCACCGATAGCGGGTGTAAAGCCCCTGACGGATTTAATGATTGCCATATATTGTTTTTGTTGTTTTGCAGTGCGAAAATAGTGCAACTTTTCTGAATTTATATACCAATCAAACAAGTTATTGATTACTTTTGTGGTCCAAGACAAAAATAACGGACTAATATACTTAAAACAACTATGAAGTTTTTGACAAATGAGAAACTGGTCATCTCTGGCGCAGCCGGTATGATCGGATCAAACATGGCACAGACTGCCATAATGATGGGACTGTCATCAAACATCTGCCTTTATGATGTTTATCTTCCCGGTCTGGAGGGTGTAGTTGAGGAACTCCGTCACTGCGCATTCCCCGGTGTGAACATCACCTTTACCGATAAGGTTGAGGAGGCTTTCAAGGATGCCAAGTACATGGTTTCATCAGGTGGCGCACCCCGTAAGGCCGGTATGACCCGCGAGGATCTTCTGGTTGGCAATGCCAAGATAGCAGAGCAGCTGGGCAAGGACATCAAGACCTACTGCCCTGACCTGAAGCACTGCGTAATCATATTCAACCCGGCCGATATCACCGGTCTGGTAACTCTGGTTTACTCAGGTCTGAAACCTTCACAGATTACCACTCTTGCAGCTCTTGACTCAACACGTCTGCAGAGCGCCCTGGCCAAGCACTTCGGCATTGCTCAGGACAAGGTTACCACAGCACGCACATACGGCGGCCATGGTGAGCAGATGGCAGTATTTGCATCAACCGCTAAGGTTGACGGCAAGCCTCTGACAGATATCATCGGCACACCCGCTCTTACTGATGAGCAGTGGGCACAGATGAAGCAGGATGTAATCAAGGGCGGTGCCAAGATCATCGAGTTGCGCGGACGTTCATCATTCCAGAGCCCCTCATTCGTATCAATCGAGATGATCGGCGCTGCCATGGGCGGTGAGAAGTTTGAATGGCCCGCAGGTTGCTATGTAAACAACTCACAGTTCCAGAACGTGATGATGGCTATGCCTTCAACCATTGACGCTACCGGCGTTCACTACACTGACGTAAAGGGTACTGCTACTGAGATGGCTGACATCGAGGCAAGCTACAAGCACCTCCAGGCTATGCGTGATGAGGTTATCTCATTAGGTGTACTGCCTGCAGTAAGCGAGTGGAAGAAATACAACCCGAATCTCTGATTCCAGTCTGATATTTATACAGGGCGTACGGGATGACTCGTACGCCCTGTTTTTTCAACACGGTTTGCATATTGAGCCTGGCGCCTGCTTGGCCAGTCCCTTCATCTCAAGGCTAAACAGTATGGTTGAAAGACGCGGATAAGGGATATTCAATTCCGTTATAAGCGTACTTATATGTACACCTTGGGCTTTCTGTTTAATACGCTGATATACCTTACTCTCCTCATCTGTCAGTTCAGGGAACAACTCTTTTTGAATTGGTTCTTTCTTTGTAAGGCTATCATTCCAGTTCATGGCATTTACAAAATCCAGAGCCGATGTTATCAGCGCGGCATTATTGTCTCTAATCAGTTCATTGCAACCCACTGAATACGGATCACCCACACTACCGGGAAAGGCAAAACATTCACGACCATAGCTTGAAGCTATCTCAGCAGTTATCAGAGAACCGCTCTTGGCTGCCGATTCCACTACCACCACTGCATCAGCAAGGCCGGCAATAATACGGTTCCTGCGTACAAAATTAGGACCTAACGGCACCGTTCTTGACATGAACTCCGTAACCAGTCCACCATCATCAAGCATCCGTTTGGCAACGGCACGATGTGATGAAGGATATATCATATCCAATCCATGAGCAAGGACGCCCAATGTAGGTAGACCCGCTTCAAGAGCAGCCTTATGTGATTCAACATCTATTCCGTAAGCCAAACCACTTACAATAGTGACATCAGGGCATAGCTGTTGTAACTCTTTTACAAAGGTCTTACACATACTACGGCCATAATCCGTAGCCTTTCTGGTTCCAACAATGGCCACCACCCGGGCGGCATTGTAATTGACGTTACCCAAAGAAAACAAAACAAGAGGGGCATCAGAACAATCAAGCAAACGTACAGGGTAATCAGAATCAACAGGAGTAACGCATCTTATTCCGTGTTTCTCAATGAAATCCAGTTCTTCACGGATAAAAGAATTATACCCGGAGTTCCCTAACTCCTCAATGAGGCTAGGGTTGACTCCGGGTATAATGTCTTTAAGATGTTCGCGACTGCTGAAGATCTCCTGCGCGCTGCCTAACTGTTCATACAGGTATTTTGCACCTGTACATCCCAGTCCTTCTATCCTGTTTAGAGTGAGCAGCGCCGTCAGTTCATCTTCCGGCATTTGTTCACGAGATATTTTTTATCAGAGAGCGTTCAAAGCATCCTGATACTTCTTGAATACATAATCTTTCTGAGCTTTTGCCTTCATAGAAGCATCCATGCTTACAGCTTTCTTAAGGTTCTGGGCAACAGCAGCTGCATCATTGGTATTTGCAGCAACTACAGCAGCCAGATAAGCTGTATTGGCATCAGCATTCTTTACAGCAGCAAGAACTTTCTTGGCACCGGCATAATCCTTAGTCATGATCATGGCAAGAGCCTCACCATTGGTGTTACTGCCCTTCAGAGCTGACAGAGCGCGCTCATACTGACCCTGTGCAATGTACATATTGCCGAGAGCCTCATTGTTCTCCTTGCTCTGACCACCCTTTGCAAAGTATGTCTGAGCATCGGCAGCCTTACCCTGTGCAAGGCAAAGCAGACCCATATTGGTATTAACCTCAGGAGCTGAAGCTTTCAGAGAAAGGGCCTTCTTGAAGTTTGTCTCAGCTGTAGCCAGATCCAATTCCTGGAAAGCTATCTCACCAAGGTTATTGAATGCACGGTAATCGTTAGGATAGTTCTTTGAAGCGGTTGTGTAGATATCCTTCTTCTGAGCCTTATCCTCAGTCAGGGTAGCAGCGTAAAGCAGTTCCTCAACGCTCAGAACAGAAGCATCACTCTTGTAAGCCTCCTGAATCTCCTCATCTGAACGGCCGATGATCTGATAATTCAGAGTCAGGCGGGCACGACGCAACTGAGGAAGAATGTCTGATGCAAGATCCTTATAGACAGCTGAGAGGTTCTTGATTTCAGTCTCACGCTTCTCAGGATCATTATACATTGAGAGAACACGGAGGATAAGGTCCTTATCCTGCAGGTTTGATTTCTGAACCAGTTCCTGGAAACCTTCCCAGTCCTGAGCTGTATATTTAGACTCTATTGCAGCATCTGCCTTAGCCTTCTTAACTTCACCCTTAACATACTGAGCTGCGTTCTTCTCACGCTGAGCAGCCAGTTTGTCATTCAGCTTTACACCACCGTCAGGAGATGCATAAGCAGAAACCTCAACGTTTTCAATAGCATAGTTCTTGGTGTCAGCAGCATAGTTCTTCATAGCCTCCTTGAGAGCCTTTACAGCATCGCTGTTGGTCTCTGAAGAACGTACATTTGCCTGCTGGATGACGAACATGATGTTTGCATCCTGAGCCTGCTTGATGATACGCTGGAATGCATCCTTTGAACCTGAGGTATTGGCACCCTTGGCTGTCTCTGAATAAAGTTCAGATGTGGCAACAACGCCATAAGCAAGATGTACAGGAGCTATTTCAACTGGTTTACCCTTCTTGGTAGCCTCAAAGGTTACAACAAGTTCTGACTCGGCCATCTCAGGCTGATACTTGAAGTTTCCCTTATAGGTGAATGAACCACCCTCCTTCCAGGAAATAGTCTGGTTATTACCCTGAACCTTCTCACCCTGGAGAGTTACAGGCTCACCTTTTACTGAACCACCTTCCCAACGGAGCTCAGGAATTGCAGTGCAGACCACTTTCTTAACAAAAGATTTTGCCGGGAAAGTTCCTGTTACGGTGTAATTGACCTCACCGCCATGAGCCTCAAGAGGATCAGGATTTACAACAAAATACTCTTCCTTAACCTGCATGTTCTTACAGCTGGCAAGCATCAGAACAGCTGCGCCAAAAAGCGCAAAACGAATTGATTTTGACATAACTTTTATTATTGATTGATTGTTAAACATTTTTTCATATAATCCATAAGTGCACAAAACTACAAAAAAGAATATCACATACAATGGACTGAACGCAGTATTTTTATTAAAAAGAGAGGTTTTTGTCAAAAAAAGCAACCAAAAGTGAAAAAAATCACAGATTCCTGGGGTGATGTGACACTATCTCCTCACGCAAACGACTGCGGTCTATGTGCGTGTAAATCTCTGTTGTGGATATTTTTTCATGTCCCAACATACACTGTATGGCTCGTAGATTGGCCCCGCCTTCAAGCAAATGGGTGGCAAAAGAGTGGCGGAAGGTATGAGGGCTGACAATTTTGTTGATTCCGGCCTTGGCGGTAAGGTCTTTCACAATATCAAAAACCATGATACGAGACAATGGCCTTCCCCTACGCAGGCTCAGGAAAAGGTAAGGTTCTGCACCAGGCTTTATTTCTACGTGACAGCGATCCGAAAGATAGTTTCTTATCTCATGAATGGCCCTGTCAGATATAGGCACAAGACGTTGCTTGCTACCCTTACCGGTAACCCTGATGAATCCCTCGTCAAGAAAGAGATCCTCCATCTTGAGCGAACAGAGTTCTGACACCCGCAGCCCACAACTGTACATAGTCTCAATCATAGCCCTGTTGCGTTGTCCCTCACGCTGGGAGAGGTCTATCTGACCAATTATACAATCTATCTCATTAACGGTAAGAACATCAGGCAAATGGCGGCCTATCTTGGGAGCTTCAAGCAGTTCGCTGGGATCATCCTCCCTGTAACCGTCAAGTACAAGGAAACGGAACAAAGATTTGACACCCGATATTATCCGGGCTTGAGAGCGCGGAGCTATGCCCAGATCACCCATGGCGGCAGCAAATCCGTGCAGGTCATCAAGTGTGACATCTGCCAAGTCAATACCGCAGTCATCCATATATCCCAACAGTTTGAGACCATCATCCATATATGCATCCAACGTATTGGGTGACAGGGATTTCTCCAGGAGCAGATACTGACGGTAACGTTTCATCATTGCTCCGTGGACACCAATAGGCTGTTGTTCCTGTCCTGTTTTCATATTCTCAGAAAACCGATTAACTTTGCAGTTTGAAGTAGGCACGCTCCAAAGATACGAAAATATGGCTACATCCGGACAAGGAATCGGATATACGGGAGAAGAAGCTCTTGAAGAGTACATTTCAGCGCACATTGAAGCTGAAAGCACATTGTTACGCAATCTCTACAGGGAGACCAACCTGAAAATGCTCAACCCACGCATGGCATCAGGTCATATACAAGGAAGGCTTCTCAAGATGCTGGTAAGTATGATCAAACCAAAGATTGTGTTGGAAGTAGGAACTTTTACCGGATATGCTACACTTTGCATAGCAGAGGGATTGACTGATGACGGAGTGGTTCATACGGTCGAAATTGACGATGAATTGGAGGATTTTATCAAAAAAGAATTTGAAAAATCACCTTTCAGTAACCGTATCTGCCTGCACATAGGTGACGCTTTGAAAGTAGTTCCGGAATTAGGAATTACATTTGACATGATTTTCCTTGACGGAGAAAAGAGGGAGTATCCTGATTACTATAACACCCTGTTGGATTGGCTCAGACCGGGTGGTTATATGATAGCAGATAACACCCTCTGGGACGGACATGTTATTGACGACAGCTACAATTCTGATCCACAGACTATTGCTGTAAAGAGATTCAATGACATGGTACATGCCGATGAAAGGGTTGAAGTGGCGATGATTCCTATTCGGGACGGACTGACTTTAATCCGGAGGATTAATTGAGAATTGAAAATTGAAAATTATTAGCCGTCAAAGTAATAATAATGGACAGTACAAGACAACAAAAGATTTCCAGACTCATCCAAAAGGAACTGAGTGAGATGTTTCTCGCTCAGACCAAACTCACTAAGGGGCTGATGATAACCGTAAGTGAGGTAAAGATAAGCAGCGACCTGAGCATTGCCAGCGTATATCTGAGCGTATTCCCTTCAGAGAAAGGTGAGGAGACCGTAAAGAACATCAACGCAAATGTAAAGGACATAAGATATGATTTTGGCCAAAAGGTAAGACACCAACTCCGCATCATACCGGAGTTACGTTTTTTCCTTGACAAGACCATTGATTACATGGCCCATATAGACGAACTTCTTAAAAAGTGAACTTTCCGTTCTTCATAGCCCGCCGATACCTCTTTGCAAAAAAGAGCCATAACGTGATCAACGTGATCTCTGCCATTTCCGTGGCGGGAATCATGCTTGCTTCATTTGCCCTTATATGCACCCTGTCCGTATTCAACGGATTCCATAACCTGGTAGAATCTCTTTTCAAGGATTTTGACCCCGAGATAAAAGTGGTTCCTACTGGCAGGAAATTCTTCAATATGGATGATGAACGTATTCTCAAAGTAACATCTCTTGATTATATAGAGGTGAGCAATTTCACTCTTGAGGAGCAGGCTCTAATCAATTTCAAGAGCAAGCAACAGATTGTCATGATAAAGGGTGTTCAAGATTCCTACCATGATCTGGTTAACATAGAGAACCTTCTTAAAGGTAACGGCATCTTCATGCTTCAGGATGAAGTGTGTAATTATGGAATAATGGGTGTGGGACTTATGAACCAATTAAACTGCGGGATTAACCCCTCTTATCCACTCCGGCTTTATGTTCCCAAGAAAGAGGGGAAGATAAACATGACCAACCCTGCTGTTTCATTCAATCAGGCAGATATCTTCTCACCAGGTGTGATTTTCATGGTTGAACAGGAGAAATATGATGACAACTATGTCATTATATCCTTAGAACTGGCACAACAGCTTACTGACCGTAAGAATGAAGCTTCTGCATTAGAGATAAAGACTACAGAGGGCGTTTCCCTTAGGAAAGTAATACGAGACTTGAAAGCCATACTCGGCCCGGATTTTGAGGTACAGGACAGAATCCATCAACAACAGGATATATTTAAGGTATTCAAACTGGAAAAATTCATATCCTACCTGTTCCTGACATTTATCTTGCTTATAGCATGCTTTAACATCATAGGTTCCCTTATAATGCTTATAGTTGAAAAACAGCAGGATGCCGGATTATTGGAAAGCATGGGAGCAAGCAAGAAGACCATAGAAAGAATCTTCATCACAAATGGCGTTCTTATCTCATTGATAGGAGCTGTTTCAGGTCTGGTCTTAGGAGTGATAGCTGTTCTTCTACAACAGAAATACGGATTCATATCCCTAGGATCACAGGGAAACTTCATAGTGGATGCCTACCCGGTAAGCATTCAGATAAAGGACATTATACTTGTTCTGGTAACGGTCCTTGTGGTTAGTTTCCTCTCTGTACGTCCGATTGGGCCTATAGCACGCCGTTTTATCAGGAATTCAGAGGGATAAGGACTCAGCATCAACAACTGAGTTCAAGAATATTGATGCATTGGGAAGGAATGTCTCCACAGACTCTGTAGTATAATATCTGCAGGAAGCTCCTTTTGTACAACGGACATCCATCTCAGGATGACGTTCCATATAATCCTTGAGAGATGCAGCTACATACTCTCCCTGAGAGATGATGTTGATTCCCTCAGGAACATATTTCCTGATTTTATCAAGCAATAAAGGATAGTGTGTACAACCCAGGATTATGGTATCAATCAGGCTGTCCTTGGCAAGCAGATTGTCCACATGACGCTTTATGAAATAATCAGCACCTTCTGACTGTGACTCACCTGTCTCTACCAGCGGCACCCAGATGGGACAAGACTCGGATGTTACCGTAATGTCAGGATACAGCTTATTTATTTCAAGCGGGTATGACAATGATTTGACTGTACCCGGTGTAGCCAACAGACCCACATGACGCGTATTTGTCAACTCACCTATGGATTCAACCGTGGGACGGATAATACCCAATACCCTGCGAGTGGCATCAAGACGAGGTAAATCAATCTGCTGTATTGTCCTCAGAGCCTTGGCCGATGCAGTGTTACAAGCCAAGACAACAAGATTACATCCCATCTCAAACAGTTTGGTTACACACTGAAGAGTGAATTCATATACCACTTGAAAAGAACGCGTACCATAAGGAGTCCTGGCGTTATCACCCAAATACATGAAATCATATTCCGGCATCTCACAGCGAATATGTTTCAAAATGGTAAGGCCACCGTATCCTGAATCAAATACACCTATCGGACCGGGGGTCTGGGGCAGAACTACCTTATCCATGCCTCTATTTCCTTTTATCTTGAGCATCGAGTTTAATGATTGGCTGACTTGATTCCGTCACTCTTCCCGAGTACCTTTCTATCCCTACCAGACTATAAACACTTGCTGATATATCCACGCCTTTTGTCTGGTTAATGGATAAGAAAGTCCCTGCACCGGTATCTATAACATAATCCAACCCCTGTTCAGTACATACCTTCGATATAACATCAAGTAGCTTTATCTTGATAGGATTCAAAAGGCTGTCGCGTTTTGTCTCAAGTTCAGACTGTACATTGTCTCTGAACTGTACATTATTATCCATCAGAAGCTGCAACTCTTTCTGACGTTTGGCTACGATTGAAGGAGACAGATGGTCCTGCTCTAAAATGAAATTGATATACTGCCTTTCAAATTCACGCTTGGAACGCTCTATCTCCTCTTTATATTCTGACTGTATCTTTTTAAGTTTTTGTTCAGCATCCACATAATCGGGCATATGTTTCAACGTATTGTTGAAATCAATGTAGCCGAACATTCCCTCCTGGGCAGAGACAAGTGAACATACGGAAAAAAAGAATGCGGTAAGTAACGTTCTTAGGGTTTTCATATTTGGATAGCTTGTTTTATAACCAATAAAGGGAATCGGGCTTACGCCGGTTCCCCTTATCGTTTATTCTTTAAATAATTACTTTATGCCCAGCTTGGCCTTGACAGCCTCTGTAACGTCAGTAGTAAGAGTGGAGCTTACATAAGGAACCACGCCACCGGCAATATTGAAGATGCATACATAACCACCTTCCTCACCTACAGCCTTAATGGCTTTGAGAACCTTATCCTCAATAGCGCCCATAAGCTGAGTCTCTTTCTGATTCTTATTTACCTCACAGTCATTATAATACTGCTGCATTTTCTGCTGGCTTTCCATCAGTTCCTGTTCTCTACGTTCACGGATGCTCTCAGGAAGAGTTTCCCTGTTCTTCATGTAGTCATCCACTTTCTTTGAATACTCGTTCTGCATGTAGTCAAGTTCCTCCTGATACTGCTTAACCAACTCCTCCATTTCTGCCTGTGCAGCCTTGTATTCACTCATCAAAGGAATAATATCTGAAGAGTTTATATGTCCGAACTTCTGTGCAAATGCGCCGAAAGGCAGTACTGCCATCAGTGCGATGATAATGATCTTTTTCATATCGACTTTTTTTATCAGTATAGTTTCAAATCAATGTTTTATTTATCACTGCAAAGGTATGCATTTAGTTTGAATAACCCAGCTTCTTGAGAACCTCATTGCTTATATCTATCTTGGGTGAGGCATATATCATGCTTGTGGCCGATGAACGGTCAACGACCATCTGGTATCCGTCAGACTCACTGATTTGCTTTATTGCCTCATAAATCTCGTCCTGAATGGGAGCCATCAGACTCTGTTGCTTTTTATAGAGTTCACCATCCGGGCCAAAATACTGACGTTTAAGCTCACTGGCCTGTTTCTCTTTTGCTACGATCTCCTCCTCCTTCTTGGCTTTCTGTTCCTCTGAGAGGAAAACTGACTCATTCTGATAGTTCTTATATAAGGTCTGAGCCTCAAGGTTCAGAGCCTCAACCTCAGCCTGCCAACGTTTTGAGAACTGGTTGAGCTGCTCATTGGCACGCTCATATGCGGGAATCCTGTTCAGAATGTATTCCATGTCCACCAAGGCAAATTTCTGCGCACCTGCGGTAAGGCAGAAAAACAGCATCATCGCTGCGATTGAAAATGACTTTTTCATAATATCTCTTTTTTCTATATTATAACCGATTGACGCCACAGGTTAAAATTCCTGTCCAAGGATAAAGTGAACCTGACTACCTCCAAACTGTCTGCTGCCCATTACAGGATCAAAGCCGTAAGCCCAATCTATACCCATCAGACCAACCATCGGAAGCATAACACGCACACCTACTCCTGCTGAACGTTTCAGGTCAAACGGATTGAATTTTCCTATGCTGTTCCATGCATTTCCGGCCTCCACAAAAGCTAATCCATATATGATAGTTGAGTTCTCCATAAGGAAAGGATAACGCAACTCTGCTGACATCCTGGTATAAGCATAACCGTCTGAATAAGGAGTAATGGAACCATTATCATAACCACGCAGACCCACAATCTCCGTAGCATATGTATAAGAACCACCGCTCATACCGTCACCACCCATATAGAAGGTCTCAAACGGTGATTTCTTGTACTTGTTGTAATGTCCCAGCAGACCTAAATCAAAACGGGTCATCAGCACCAGACGCTTCTTGATTCCATTGGTAAGTGACGTATAGGTACGGCTACGGAATTTCCACTTGTTGTACTCTATCCATTTATGCTTGTCCTGCAACTCCTGCTGATAGGTAGCTGATGTGTTATCGGCAGCCAAATGCTCATAATCCTTTCCGTCCCAAAGAGAATAAGGAGGAGTGAAATATACTGATACTGAAAACTCAGAACCGGTACGAGGGAATATAGGATGATCCGTAGAACTCCTGCTTATGGTGAATCCCAGGTTGATATTGTTACAGGTTCCGTTGTTTATCAGGAAGTAAGACCATTGCTTCAGTTTATAACGGGTATATGACAACTCCGTATAGAATGTAAAGTAATCATCAGGCCAATGCAGGCGCTTACCCCATCCTATGCTGGCACCCAACATTGTAATATACTTATCCGGATCGTAATAAGACTCATAATTATTGTAATAACTACCGTAATTATTTCCATAATAGTTACCGTATCCGTACAGATAATTGTAATAGTTCTGGTAATACGCGGAGTTATAGTAGTTGCTGCTTATATCTGTCTGTTTGGAGAAGAACAGACCCACAGAAAGGGAATTTGGACGCTTGCCTCCTAACCATGGCTCCATGAAGGATATACTGTATGACTGGTAATACTGGCCGTTGGTCTGGGCACTGAAAGATAACGTCTGACCATCACCCTGCGGCAGGAACATACGGTAATTATCGCTTTTATGGAACAGGTTGTACATACTGAAGTTGGTGAACTTGAGTGAAGCACGGCCTATCAAACCTGTCTGACCCCAACCAAAAGAGAGCTCTATCTGGTCATTTCCCTTACTCTCAAGCTGCCAGTCTATGTCAACAGTACCGTCTGTCTCATCGGGCACAATGTCATAATTGATGGCGGTCTGTTCAAAATGACCCATATTGGCGATTGAACGGTACGAGCGCTCAAAAGCATCATATGAAAATATATCACCTGGACGGGTGTAAAGTTCACGGCGTACCACATTTTCATACACGCGGTCATTTCCATGTATCAATACACGGTTGATTGTTGCCTGAGGGCCTTCTGCTATACGTATATCCAGATCGATGGAATCACCAATGATGTTTGTCTCCACAGGATTGAGACGAAGCATCACATAACCGTTGTTATAGTATCTCTTGCCTATAGCATCATCATCTCCCTGTGTACGTTCCATCAGTTTCTTCTGGTTATAGACATCACCTTTTTTCATGCCAAGGATCTCCGAAAGCTGATCGCTGGTATATACCGTATTGCCTATCCAGTTTACGTTTCTCAGATAGTATTTTTCACCTTCATCAATTTTAAGCCATACGTCAACCGTATTGTCCATGGGATTGGATGATACACTGTCATAGACGATATATGCATCACGATAACCCATTTCTCCGTACTTCTCAAGAATATTGTCCATATCTTTCTGGAACTCATCGTTCACAAACTTCTTGGTTCTGAAGAATTCACGTAATTTACCCTTTTCATTGGTCTTTTTCATGATTCTCTTGATGTTCTGATCAGTCAGGACCTCATTTCCTTCCAGATAGATGTTACGGACTTTAACCTTCTCTTTCTTGTCTATGTAAACATCCACATATGCAAGACCATCCTCATCTGGTTCAGAACGTTGCTGGACACGTACATCCGCATCCTTGAAACCTTTTTCATCAAAATAGTCACGAATGAGTTTCTCTGAACGGTTCAGTCCGTTCTGGGTAATCTGACTACCTGCAAACATTCCTATCTTATCCTCAAGTTCCGAAGCTTCACCCTTACGTACTCCGTGAAACACCACCTCTTTAACCTTGGGATTCTGTTCCAGAGCCATTTCCAACCATATCTTATCACCCGCTATTTTGAGTGCCTTTATCTGTACGTTGGCAAAAAGTCCGGTAGCCCACAGACGTTTCATGGCATTAGTGATGTCAGAACCGGGCACAGCTACACGCATACCATTTGAAAGCCCGGACATCTTAAGAAGAGTCTTATGGTTATTCTCTTCTATACCCGTAACCGATATGTCTGCTATTTCGTATCTTGGAGGTGTACCGGAATAAAGAATTACGGGGTTCTCCTGTTCCACCATCAAATCATCAGTCTGTGCCACAACAGATGAACAGCAGAAGACTGACATTAAAAAGAATATAATATTTCTTATCCTGAGTTTCATCATCATTTGGATTCGTGTTTACCTGCTATCTGCGCGCTCGTCTTTCCAAAACGACGCTCACGCTGCTGGTAAGTATATATGGCCTTGCATAGTTCCTCCATATTGAAATCAGGCCAGTATGTATCACAGAAATACAGTTCAGTATATGCAGCTTGCCATAACAGGAAATTGCTCAATCTCAATTCTCCTCCGGTACGGATCAGCAATTCCGGATCAGGCATGAAACTGGTGGTCATGACATCAGCTACCGTCTGTTCATCTATATCAGAAGTATTGATATCTCCCTTAACAGCCTTCTCTGCAAGAATTCTGGCTGCACGTGCTATCTCCCATCGTGAAGAATAACTCAAAGCTATAACCATACACGCAAGGTCAAACTCCTTGGTGTTATCTATGCAATGGTTAATCTTGGCCCGCACTCTGGAAGGGATTCTATCCAAATCACCCACAACCCGCAAACGGACATGGTTTTTAATGAAAACCTCTTCATCGATGTTATTGAACATAAGTTCCATCAATGCTGCAACTTCATACTCGGGACGATTCCAGTTCTCAGTTGAGAAGGTGTATAACGTCAGATACTTTATACCCAGTTCAACCGCGTTCTCCATAATCTTTTTTACAACTTCCACCCCTTTGGCATGTCCCTCAGTACGTTCTTTGCCACGCAGTTCCGCCCATCGGCCGTTACCGTCCATGATGATGGCCACGTGCTGCGGAATACGGTTCTTATCCAATTGTTCCTGATATGTCATATCACTTTATTATTTCATCATTACAGTTACAGGGACGTCTGAAAACATCAAACGTAACATACAGCATAGTAAAACTATAACTGTCCTTATTCTTGATTCCTTTGCCTTTTATCAGGAAAGGGTTTTCAAGCGATGTATCATACGTCTGTGTTACATCCAGACGGTCAGACGTTGTGAATCTCATTGTCCATTCAAGGCCTATGTTTACTCTTTCCGACAGTTTATATTTTACACCAAGCCCTATAGGGAAGTTGGCGGCAAAGTCATTACTGACAGGCTCTGGAGCAAACGTCATACCTATTCCCAAAAGTCCGTAAGGAGCCAGACGGTGGCAATCATTCCAATCCTGCAAACCATATCCGCAGAACCCCCACTCAACCTGGACGCCAAAATCATACACCGTGCGGCTGAATCTTATTTCATCACCGGGAATTACTCCAAAAGCATTCTTTGACGAACCCGTTATCCCAGCTGCTGAAAGAGAACCTTTGAGGGCAAAACGTGAATTTACATTGTACCTTGCCATGAAAGAAAACATTCCATTGGTATCACGATAAAGACGGTTGTTGGCATCACCCATATAGAAACTTCCACCTCCGCCCAAACCTAATTCCATCAGGTAGCCGTCATCCTGCGCCACTGCAAAAGAACAGCAGAACAACATAACTGCAAAAGCAGGGATTTTCAGTTTCTGGATATTCATCTTTCCCGTTTATCCAATCTCGTTACGGCTCCCCGCCACACTTGTCCGTCAGAGGTCATCACCCATATGCAACCAAGTCTGTCAACAGCATATGAGAAATCTCCATCATAACCTTTCAGTTCTTTGGGGAACTGCATGTAACGGTTCCATGACGTTTCATTATTCTTCACATAAGGACTGCACCAATACCATGTGATACCATTATCACTGGACTGTCGGAAACCGTCCAACCCCTTACCGAACGCATAAAGACTTCCGTCATACCTGATAACTGAAAGATTCTGCATCACAGGCAGTCTCAAAACCGTCCTGGCAGGAGCATCTATCTGGCTCCACACAGTATCTGTTGAGAGAATTGTCCAAACTGAAACCTTATCATTATCTAAACCTGCCAACACCGTCCTTTGAATCTTTTTATTTGTAGCAAGAGGATAATCAAAAGCAACAGCTGCAGAATCAGGAAAGCCTTCAGGCTTCACGCATACCTTAGTCCATTCAGACATGTCTGTTGACTTGATGATATCACCTTCTGTATCAACAGCCCATATGACACCATCATCATCGGTCCTGATAAGGCTCTTTATGCCACTTCTCTGTTCTACCCATTCTCTTCCGTTTGTAGATCCGTATATGGAATTTCCTGATTGAGCATATATCTTGCCTGCATACACTATCACATTACGGCTCCAGCCGGCAGAAGGTATTCCAGTCAATACGGCAGGAGATGTCCATACTCCTCCCTTTATGCTTTTTGATACCACTCCAAGAGCATCAGCATCATCCAGTCCGAAATTATAGACAGAATCGTTCAGAATAACAGCACAAGGCTCTCTGAATGCCGTAAAACCCGTACTGTCGGCCTGACTCCAAAGAAGAGAATCAGGGAATACTTTACGTACATTCACTTGCACCCTGTAATCTCTGTTATATGTACCGTCTGATGATATCATCCTGAACACAAGCCCACGGGATGGGGTAAAATCAATGGAATCATATCCTGTCCATACATACAGTATCTCAGGATTGTCCAGATAATAGTAACATGCGCGTCCTACACCACCCACCGATACTGTCACTGCATCAACATCAGAACCATAATCCAAAGAGTCAATATTGTAAATACGGTTATTCACCTGGTCTATTGTCATTGGAAACAGGATACCGCCGCCACGATAGTATGTGATTGAGTCATTACCCTGTTGGTCTATATCCTGAAAACGGACATTATAGTAGCCTACTACGAATGACGTTATTGCAGCCTGAGGCGTTTTTTCCGTTTCCGCATCCTTAAGGCAGGATACAACTGAAACAAGCGCAACCGCAAGTATTATTATAGAAAAAAATGTTCTTTTCATCAGAACTGTTGAATAATCCATATATATTTAATCGCGCAAATTTAACAACAAAATCCGTAGGGGCGTGTGTAATAATGTTGTTTTATATTAAAGATTGGGCATATCAGCCATTATTTTGTAACTTCGCGGCATTGAAAAACCTTAAACAAACATACATAATGGACAATATCAAGACTCAAGTGGCAAGAGAACTGCTGCGCATAGAGGCTGTAAAAGTTCAGCCGGACGCCCCGTTTACTTGGGCATCTGGATGGAAATCACCATTCTACTGCGACAACCGCAAAGCACTTTCATTCCCGGAAGTAAGGACTTTGGTACGCGATTCTCTTTGCAACGTCATAACACGTGATTTCCCTGATTTTGATGTAATAGCAGGTGTTGCCACCGGAGCTATCGCACAAGGGGCACTCGTAGCAGACCGCATGGGCAAACCGTTTGTATATGTACGTTCTGCACCAAAAGACCACGGTCTGGCCAACCTGATTGAGGGTTATCTGGAACCTGGCAGCCGCGTTATGGTTGTTGAAGATCTGGTTTCAACCGGATTGAGCAGCCTCAAGGCTGTTGATGCCATACGTAATGCCGGCTGTGAAGTTGTGGGCATGGTAGCCTCTTTTACCTACGGATTCCCTGTGGCAGAAGAGGCCTTCCGGAACGCCGGCGTCAAACTTTCCACACTGACTGATTATCCCGCAATGCTGGAAACCGCAGTCACATCCGGATACATAAAAGTTGACAGTTTACAGACACTTAACGAATGGCGGCAGAATCCCTCCGAATGGGGTAAATAATACGATGAAAAGGATAGAAAGTAACGTAAAACAGATTCCCTATTCACAGGAATCAGTATATGCAAAAGTCTCTGACCTGAGCAATTTGCGTGAGCTGTTGGAGCGCATACCGGAAGACCAGAAGCATAACATCAAGCTTGAGAATCTGGAATGTACGACTGACAGGGTAAGTACCACTGTGTCACCCATAGGAAAGGTTGAATTTGTCATCATTTCCCGTGAACCGTTCAAATGCGTCAAGATGGAGACAACGCAATCGCCTGTAAAACTGATTCTCTGGATTCAGATTGTCTCCACAGGTGATTCCAACTGCAAAATAAAGCTGACAGCTGACGCTGACCTAAATATCTTCATGGCCAAAATGGTGGAAAAACCGCTTACCGAGGCTTTAGACAAACTTGCCGATACTCTGGCAATGATTCCATATTAAAACTAAAAGCAATGAAACCTATCTGGGACAAGGGTAAACCCGTAAACGAACTGATACAGAAGTACACCGTAGGGCGTGACCGCGAGATGGACCTCATGCTTGCCAAGTATGACGTGCAGGGTTCACTGGCCCACATAACCATGCTGGAGTCAATAGGACTGCTTGAGGCCGATGAACTTAAGGCTCTCTCCGCAGGACTCAAGGACCTGCTCCCTGTCATAGAACGCGGTGAATTCGTGATAGAAGACGGAGTGGAGGATGTACATTCACAGGTAGAACTCATGCTCACCCGCCAGCTTGGCGATATGGGCAAGAAGATACACAGTGGCCGTTCTCGCAACGATCAGGTTCTGGTAGATCTCAAACTCTTTACCCGTGACCGCCTGCGTGGCATAGTAAACTCTGTAAAGAGCCTGTTTGACATTCTCATCAAACAGAGCAACCGGTACAAGGATGTGCTGCTGCCCGGTTACACCCATCTGCAGATAGCAATGCCTTCATCATTCGGACTCTGGTTCGGCGCATACGCTGAGGCTCTGACTGATGATATGTTACTTTTACGTGCAGCCTTTGACCAGGCCAACCGAAACCCGTTAGGCTCTGCTGCCGGCTACGGCTCATCATTCCCGCTCAACCGCCAGATGACTACAGACCTGCTCGGTTTTGAATCCATGAACTACAACGTGGTTTATGCCCAGATGACACGCGGCAAGCTTGAGCGTAACGTAGCTTACGCACTTGCTTCAGTTGCTGCCACCATAAGCCGCCTGGCATTTGATGCATGCATGTACAACAGCCAGAACTTTGGTTTCATAAAGCTGCCCGATGACTGCACCACAGGCTCCAGCATCATGCCTCACAAGAAAAACCCGGATGTGTTTGAGCTTACACGTGCCCGTTGCAACAGGCTGCAGGCTCTGCCTCATGAGATAACCCTCATGACCAACAACCTGCCCAGCGGCTATTTCCGCGATATGCAACTTGTAAAGGAGGTTTTCCTGCCTGCTTTTGAACAACTGGAGGAGGTCATTACAATGACCGCATATATGCTTGACCACATAAAAGTACGTGAGGACATCCTCTCTGATCCCAAGTACGATGCAATATTCAGCGTTGAGGAGGTGAACCGTCTGGCACGTGAAGGAATGCCTTTCCGTGAAGCTTACCGTAAGGTGGGTGCTGAGATAGAGAACGGAACCTTCAAGGCTGACCACAACATTCATCACACCCATGAAGGCAGTATAGGCAACCTTTGCAATGACCGCATCACTGCCCGCATGGACAAACTTGTATCAGAATTCCCGTTTGCATATATAGACAAAGCAATAGACAAACTTACATCAAAGTAAGATTCTGATTAAATCAAAAAAAATGCCGACCCGCAGGCCGGCATTTTTTTTCGTTTTCATCGGAGGATTATTCCCATGGCAGCTTAGTGATTGACTCACCGAACTCTGAATTCTCAGCGTCGTTCTCATCAAGCTTGAATACCATGAAGCCGGGGTTCTCCTTTGTGCAGGGAGCCCAATCACCACCCTGAGGACCATTAGGATCACTGTACTTTGCAAAGTTGGTCCAAGCGGTAAGCATCTTCTCTGACAGATCCCAGTCACCCTGTGTCCAAGGTCTCCAGCAGTGCTGCAGTGACTTGAATACGAACCACAGGTCTGATGAGTGGAATGCGCCACGCAGTCTCTGGGTAACTTCAGGATGTGAACCGTCATCAGGCAGAGGACGTGCAAACTCATAAGCCCAAGCCTTGCTGCCGTTCTTGGTCATCTCCTGGCGGTTCTGGCAGAATGCTGCAACACCTGCAGACATATTGCCCATATCGTTCAGAGTGTAACCACACATGTAAGGTACATCAGCCAGAGTGCCGTCAAGAGCAGCCTCATCAAAGCTCTCCTTTGATACATAACCGTCAACGATAGGCATACCGGTTATGCTACCCATGTTACCAGTAGCGTTGCTGTAGATGCTGGCTACTGAATAGATAACCTCAGTATCGGCATTACGCATCTTCTGGAGGGTATTGTAACCTGCCCAGTCCATGATAACCTTGGTGTTGAACTCAGCGCGCTGCAGAGCGTTCAGACCTTCCGGAGCCTGAGGAGCCTTATAAGCAGCAATACGCTCGGTATTGTTAGCGTTTCCGCCGCCAAAGCCGCCGAAACCGCCCATCATACCCATGCCCATGCCACCACGCATGCCGCCCATACCGCCGCGGCCGCCTGCTGCATTGTTGTTAGGAACGGTCAGACCACCGGCGCTCATGATGATTGCCTTGTGGAACAGACCACGTGCCAGAGGAGACTCGCACAGTGTACGTACACTGCCGCCACCTGCTGACTGACCGAATATCATTACGTTGTCAGGATCACCGCCAAACTGGGCAATGTTCTTCTTGATCCACTTGAGTGACTCAATCTGATCCAGGATACCATAGTTACCTGATACGCCAGCCTCGCTTTCAGCTGAAAGGTCCGGATGTGTCATGAAACCAAAGATTCCCAGACGATAGTTGATTGATACAAGGATAACATCCTTGCCAGCCCACTCCTGAGCATCAAACTCAGGCTCTGAGCCCCAACCCTCGCGGTAACCGCCACCGTGAATCCACAGGGCAACCGGAAGCTTGGCATTAACATCACCCGGCTTCTTGGTCCAGATGTTCAGATAAAGGCAATCCTCGCTGAAGGGAGCCTCATCACCATAACCCCACTCTGTGTAGTAACCACCCTTGTACTGGATGTGCTGATAGCTGGGATGATCAAAACGGTTGCAAAGCTTTACGCCCTCCCAGGGAGTAACAGGCTGCGGAGCCTTCCAACGGTTCTCGCGGATAGGAGCTGCAGCATAAGGAATGCCACGGAATACAAAAACATCCTTTACGCGGTCAGCGCTTACGCCCTGAACCTGACCGCCCTCTATTGACAGGACGGGACTGAGTTTCTCAGTGTTGCACTGGCAGCTGGCCATCAAGGTCAGGATACCGGCAAAAAACAACAGTTTCTTCATAAATAGTTTATTAGGTTAAGTTAAAGTAATGTCCTCTTGAGAAATAAACTTCGACAAATGTAATATATTTTATTAGTTGTTAATTTTAACACGCCTTTTTTTTCCTTATTTTTTGGCGAATCCCACTAAACGGAGTACTTTTGCATCGCTTCGCTTGCTCGAATGGTGGAATGGTAGACACGAGGGACTTAAAATCCCTTGGCCTTTATCGGCTGTGCGGGTTCGAGTCCCGCTTCGAGCACACCCCTTTAAGATTCCGGAAAATACTGCGTACCAATGGCTCACGTCAGATTCTTCAAGTTATTATTCTCCTCTATTCTTCTCTTGGGAGCCGTCAACGTAAACGCATCAGATTACAGGTTCAATATGTATTTAGGGTTGGGTCCCATCAAAATTCCGGCTGGAACCGCACATTTATATGACTCTGAGGTCTTTTTTGAAGGTAAGCAAGTCATACGTACCGCAATGGATATTAACTCCAACCCTACCACGGATAAAATATTTCTGTTGAGAGACACTATTGAATCCTACAACACAAAAGAAGGTGAAAGTTTGTTCTATAAAAAAACAATCAATGAGGGAAACAAGCACATTGTTGAAACAGCTCATTATTCAAAAGACAACGATAGATTCATTGTTGATCTCAATACGTGGGATATGAATACAAAAACACTTAAAAAGCATTCTACGGAATGGCGTTCCACACGTATCTTTGACATGATGAGCATGATTGCATTTGCCCAAAACATTGACACGTCAGACCGTGAACCTGGCAGTACTGAAAACCTTCCGATGGTTAACGGCAATAAGGTTGTGCAACAATATATGGTTTACACCGGCAACAAGATAATCAAAGCCGATGACGGACGTACATACGATTGCATGATTATCTCCATAAGAGATTACACTAACGGAAAGGAGCGTGAAACCGTCAAGGCTTACGTGACCAATGATTCAAAACACATCCCTGTTCTATTAGAAATAATATTGGCAACAGGAAGGTCAATAAAAGCTTTGCTAAAATAATTATGAAACTCACAGACAACCGTTTTCTTACAAAACGCGGATTCGGGGTCCACTCTCCGTGGGCTTATGACCTGATTGAAAACGTCATTAACGAACACCATCCTTATTATGCCTATGAGGATCTTTACCCTTTCTGGGAGAAAGCACCTCAATACCTTCCGCAATATCCGCAGAGCCGTGACGAACTGTTGTTCCGTCTGGTAAACAGGTTCAACCCCAAGTTTATCCTTGAGATAGGCACAGGGGCCGGCGTAAGTACCGGTTATCTGGCATCGGTGTCCAAGACATCAAGAGTGGTCACCGTAGATTTCCCGCACCCGGCAGTAAAAGAGGTTCGCCGCAACCTTAAGAAAATCAAGAATATTGAGTATATTGCAGCCGATGTCATCCAGACTGTGCAGGATATTCTGGACAGCGGCAGCGTTCCGCAGTTCATACACATAGCCCACACCGCTCTCTGGAGACAGATGGTGGAGATGATTCTGCCATACGCCACATCTGATACAATCATTGCTGTTGAGG
>Ga0310786_10002999_pt1 | contig 25018 bp, 26 predicted proteins | sample AusTroGonzalo_MG_FD_203881 | JGI IMG/M metagenome (GOLD analysis project Ga0310786, IMG submission 203881) | Bovine rumen microbial communities from tropical cattle in Woodstock, Queensland, Australia - Gonzalo_03 (v2) (version 2) | ecosystem: Host-associated > Mammals > Digestive system >...
ACGAGAAGTATTGATTGAGGAGACCACTACGAGTACGGGTGAGTCATCGAATAATATGAATCAGGCCTATACTTGTGTTACGATTCAGACGGAGCTGGACGATTATAGGGCGACCTTGTCGGCTGCCGAATCGTATAGGGTGATTAAAGTTGGTCTTGATAGCGTGAGCGCTAATGACATCAAAGCGGTGCGGATTAGTTGGTACTCCAATGCGGATGGTGCGCCACTGAATTATACAAATTTGACGAATTTAAGTGGTTCGTCTCGGGTGACTTTCCAACCTTTGACGTCGTCGAAAGCAGCAGCGCCACCGACTCTTAAAGTTCAATTGATTCAGACGGCGGCAAATTTTAGTTTGGAAGAGTTGAATGGTGTGTCCAGTGGAAATAGTACGGATAGAGCTGCTGTATTTCTAGTTCCGACTAATGATGCGACTGTAGCGGCAACGAATAAAAGTGGTTCGACTAGCGGTACGGAATCTTTCATCGGTGTTTATGATGGTGAAGGGGATAATGTGTTGACGGCGACGCAGATTGCTATGACAAATGATCATGCGAAAGATTTGCCTTTTGCGACTTATTGCTCGGATAGTTCCGTGAGTGAATATGTTTGCAGTGCTTTATTGAATTTGCCAGCACCAATAGGCGGCGCGAGATCGGATGAGACGTTTATGTTCGTGGTGTCATTGCCATATGGCCAGCCGGATACGGATTTCTCGCTGGAGTTTATTTGCGCGGATGGTAAGCAATGTAAAGACGTGGATGTACCTGTAGGCGAGAGCGTAAGTACGGAAAATATCGCGACGCTTAGTGGTATGCAAATTGCGGTAGATTCAACAGGGCGGGCAAATGATTTGTACAGAAGGGTAGAGATGCGCATTGAGTCGGTGGATAGTACTTTGACGTATCCATTTGATGCAATTAGATTGATTGGCAATAGCGACGGTGAGATAGTTCTGAACAAAGACATGACAGTTACCGCTGAATACGGATTGTAGCTTAAACTCCAAAACTCTTTACAAGGAATGCTTTTTGGTGTATAATGGTGGGTGTATCAGGATGATATCGCGGGGTAGAGCAGCCTGGTAGCTCGTTTGGCTCATAACCAAAAGGTCGTTGGTTCAAATCCAACCCCCGCCACCAAGTTCTAAAGGAATTTAGGATAGAAATCAGTCTAGATTACCCCCCTAATCTAGGCTGATTTTTGTTTATTTGATGAGTTGCTTGGCGGCAAGCTTGATGGCGTAGTTGAAACTATTGACAAGATGTGGCGTGCTGGCTATTTCGAGAATCGTAAGACGATGACGGATAGCTAAAGCGAATTCTTCGGCCATGAGAGCGGCATGAGGCATTACGATGGTAGCGCCAAGAATATGATTGCTGCGGTCCACCATGATTTTTACAAAGCCATGTTCGAGGTGCTCGGTTTTACTTACGATCAAGTCTTTTAATGGCACGATAGCCTTTTTGTATTTGCGTTTGCGTTTGATGAGAGTAGCTTCGGAAAGTCCGACGGTGGCAATTTCTGGATAAGTGTTGACGATGCGGATGAAACCGTTTAGATTGGAGAGGTTTTTGGATTTGGTTAGTAGATTGGAGGCGAGGAGAGAGGCCTGATATTCGGAATGTTCAGCGGAGGATAATCGGCCGCCTAGACAATCGCCAACGGCATAAATATTTTTAGCCGAGGTTTGAAAGAGACTATCAACTATAATGCCGGTAGATTTGTATTTAATACCGGCATTTTCGGGACTGAAGTCGAGAGAGGGGATAGCACCAGTAGCAAGTACGATGTGCTCGATGCGAATGGTTTTTTCTTGTTTGCCATCGTGATAGATGACTTTTTTACTGGAATGGTCTTGCTCGAGAGCGACGACTTTAGCATTTCTAATAATTAACATACCGAGTTTTTTGGTGAAATAATCAGAGATAATGGCGCTGGTCTCAATGTCTTCTTTTGGTAAGATGCGATCGGACTGTTCTAGGATAATAACCTTAGTGCCAAGTTCGGCGAAATATTCAGCAATTTCGCACCCAGTCGGTCCACCACCAACAACCAGAAGATATTTGGGTAAGCGCCGGATTTTAAAAATATTATCTGGAGTAAGATAGGAGACGGTGTCAAGACCAGCAATACTAGCTGTATTTAATTTAGCTCCAGTAGCAATGATGAAAGTTCCGGCGGTGAATTGTTTTTTGCCGACAGCAACGGTGTGCTTGTCCAAGAAATGAGCTTGACCGTTGATGATTTTGATGCCGGAATCTTTTAGCGCCTTTTGATGATCATTGACCAAGGAACTAGTGATACGATCTTGATGCGAGACTGCGGTGGGGAAGTTGTAGTGGATGTCATGGCCGTTAATCTCTGGGTAATGAGATAATTTCGCGAAGAGATGGGAAAAATTTAAACTAAGCGTATAGGGGATGTCGCGAGTGTTGAGGTGATTGCCGCCGATGGCATAGCTTTCGATAATAGCGACGCTGGATTTAGAAGAACTTGCAAGAGCGAGGGCTGCGGTACTACCGGCGGGGCCACTACCGATGATAATATAGTCGAAATCGTATTTTTTGCTCATTTTTGCCTCTATATTATTTTATCACGATTTTGATAAACGTAAGCCAAATCAGAATTGTATTTCCTAAGTTCTTTGGCGACAGCACGGGTGACATCATTTTCGGTAATGACAGAGTGAGAGCTGAGGGTCTTTTTTGCGGTAAGAAGAGATTTTTCGATAAAAACTTCGGCTGCGCCAATCGGTAGGCCGAGGCCTTTGGCGTGGAGCAAAAGTGTTCTCGTGAGTTGTTTTAATGTTTTATCATCCATGGTGAAAAGCTCCAGATGTAATAATGATGAAGGCGAGTAAGAGAAAACCGAGGCTAATGCTAAGACGTAAGAAAGTTTTGGCGCGGATACGTGAACGCGTAATTTCTGCAAGATTGTGACCAGTACGGTAAAGATTGCGAATACTGAAAAGTGGTAGAGTCGCTATGATAATATAAAAAATAATTGCAATAATGCGCGGAAAAGCGGAGATACGCATAAGCTCAACTATGGAAATAATGTAGAGCGGTAACGTGAAGATGAGCTCTAGTGAACCAGTGGCGAAGCCGAGAGTAAAGGCGTCGGAACGGGTTTTGATTTTTTCTGCTCTAGCGTTGATGTTTCTGGCGATTTGGCGCGGTATAAAAAGCGCGCTACTACTACGGCCCTTGCGGAAATAGAAAAAGAAGAAAGCGAAAGCTTCAGCTACGAAGATGCTGGCCGTAATCCATAAGAAGACTTCGCTGCAGAAACTTGGCTGATTGCAAAAAATGAAGAAAATCAGTGAGTAAATTATTAGCCAAATCGTAGTAAGGAAAACCTCTACACCGAGAATGAAGCTAAGGCTAAAATCGTCGGCGACTTTAGTGGAATTTTTGCCAAGAGCATAATGGTAAAAAAGTGAAAATGTGCCGGGCGTAAGTTGTAAGAAAGCCTGAATAAGCGCAGCAATAACGACGATTATTAAAGGGGTGATGACACTCATGCTTAAATTATATCATGTAGGGGGTTGCATTTCTAGGGGCTTTTTGCTAGCTTATGAGGCATGAAAAAGTTTTTATTGTATTTAGGTGTGGTGGTGGGCGTGGTGTTAAACATCATCGCTTTGGGTGTCGGGGCTAAAGTTTGGGCGTCTGAAGTTGATGATTTTGCGGTACCAGAAGCTTATATTAAAGCTGTGAATCCTGGATATAATGTGGATGGAATAAATAATGTCGGAGAGATGATTGAGATTGGCCGAAATTCCGACGAACCGATTTTGCTCGCTGGCCTAGTCATAGGCTATACTAACTCAAGCGGGAATGAGACCGTTTTGGTGGAGTTTCCCGAGAACAGTTGGCTGGTCGGCGAGAGTATCCTCCTTCGCTTAGCCAGTTCGCCTGGGCACGAACTGGCGGCCTTGGGTTACACAAAGACTCTGGCTTTTAAGGCTGGACCATTGGTAATTCGACGTGGCGATGAACTGATAGACTCTGTATGTTGGACCGGTAAAGATGGATGCGTGGCTGAGTTTAAATCGGCGAGCCCAACGACTTTGGTGCGGAACCTGGAGACGGGAGAGTTCGAGCACATAGCAGGATATGAACCGATCTATGCTGCGGATAATTATTTAGTGGAGAACGAGGAAGATGGTAAGGGTGGTGGGGAGAGTCAATGTGCAAAATTGATGTTTTCGGAAGTGTTGAGTTACTATGATGATTCCCAAGCGGAACAATTTGTGGAATTTTATAATGACGGAATGGAGCAAATTTTGCTAGATGGCTGTCAAATAAAATATAAAAACAAATATTATCCTCTAAGCGGGATTTTGAAACCGGAAGGATACGTGGCGCGATATTTAGATGATTTTAGTATTACAAAAAATCCAGCCACTTCGAATATTTTGGAGTTAGTGGATGTAAATGGCGAAGTAGTTGATAAATTGGAGTACCCCAATGGGCAAAAGAAGGGTACGTCATATGCGATGATTGGCTATGGCGAGGATGGCAAAGAAATTTGGCGGACAACTTTTGCGCCAACGCCGGGAGAGCCTAATAATTATCAAGAGCATAAAACTTGCGAAAGCGGAAAAGTTATAAATGAAACGACAGGAAATTGTGTAAAAGTGACTGTAGTGGAAGAAAAAGTCTGCCCGGCAGGACAATATTTAAACCCGCTGACGAATCGATGTCGGAAAATCGTGGCGGAAACTGTAAAAACTTGTAAAGAGGGCTATTATTTAAATGAAGAAACGGGACGATGTCGGAAAATTGCAGAAAATACTGGTGCAGATTATAGTTTGGTGACAGAAACCTATGAAGAACAGTCGTCGTTTGTGGCATTGTATGCAGTACTGGGTGTCGCGGGGCTGGGGGTAATTTATGTGATTTATGAATTTAGGCGAGAGATTGGGAGGCTTTTTGGTAAAGTTTTTCGACGATTTCGTTAAAGACTGCTTCGCGAGGCTGGTCACCATTGACGTTAATGAGAAGATCAAGATCTTGGTAGTGCTGTAAGACCGGAAGGGTTTTGGTGCGGAATTCTTCTAGACGAGTACGGAAAATCTCTATGTTGTTATCATCTTGACGGTCGCCACGGTCGCCGAGGGTTTTGGCGACATCCCAACGTTTTTCAACATCGGACTCAGAAATGTTGAGTAAGATGACGGCCTTAATATCGTGGCCGGCACTGGCGGCGGCATTCATGACGGCAGTTTCTTCGCCATACCAACGGCCGATGGAAGAAAGAATAAGTGGCGAATGAAAAAGATCCGGACGTTCAAAATAAGGTAGTACCCACTCGTAAAAAACATTCGTGGGAATGAGAGCGCCACTGTTAGAAAGGCTTTGGTGAGTTTCGTTTTCCATAGCTCGAATGATGAGACCAGAGGAAAGAAATTTGGCATCGATAGCCTCGGCGAGCTTAATGCCTTGGGTGTCTTTGCCGGACATAGGTAGCCCGAAAATGTTGATAGAGCCGGTACCGAGCCAACTTTTAATAAGATCAAGTTTATCTTTCATAATAGCATTATAACATAAAAAATGCCCCGGCGGGTGCCGGGGCGGGGGATGGGGATATGTGAACCGCGCAGAGCGGGGATTTTAGGCGAAAGTTTCCTCGAAAGTGTGTCTGACTTCCATAGGGAGCGGGGTGCCCTTGCTTTCGTTTTCCCAGAGTCTGGTGTCAAGGTTGAGAATGCCAGCTAGTATATGCTGACCGCGGGCAGTGCGTTCGACATAAACGCGGACTTTGCCTGACTTCAAGATGCCGACGTACTTGTTATCCTTGTAGTGGATGGTCTTCTGCTTCTGTGTCCTAGTTTTCATAACAAATCCTCCTTAGAAATGTGCTTCAGATTACGCTGAATAGATTTCCCTCAAAGATGAGGGTTTTTTGATTATAACATAAAGAAATTTCGATAGCAATAAGGAAGGGGATTTTTGTGCAAAATTGGCACTCTTGATTACTAAGCGCTAATTTTGTATAATATAGGTATGGAAATAACTGAGCGTCAAAAACAAATTTTAAGTCAAATTATCGAAGAATACGCCGAGACTGCATCGCCGGTGGGGAGTGTGACGATGGCGAAATTGTTTGGCGTGTCGCCAGCCACGATCCGGTCGGAAATGGCGCGACTTGAAACCTTGGGACTGATTGCGCAACCACATACATCGGCTGGACGCGTACCGACGGATGCTGGCTACCGATATTATGTGAATAATTTGGATGCTACTACAGAGCGTAGTAGTTTGAGTGAGCGCGAGGTTGAGCCTGTGAATAGGGGACTGCACGCTATTGAGGTACGGGTATCCTCGCAATCGCGAGCCGATGCGGCGATTCGGGGGGCGGTGGACGTACTTGTAGAGTTAACTGGTAATTTGGGTTTAGCGACAATTGGTGGACAGTTGTATCTAGCTGGATTGACGAGGCTTTTTACACAGCCGGAGTTTATGGATACGAGAAGGGTGCAGGCGGTGGCTAGATTACTTGATAATTTGGAGCCGTGGCTAAGAGAAGCGTCGCCGGGCGAAGCACTGAATATATTTATTGGTCAAGAGAATCCGATTGGCAAAAATTCGGAAGTGTCGCTGATTATCTCGAAGTTTCGCTCGCCGTTTTCAGATAAGAGTTACATCGGTGTGCTTGGGCCGACGAGGCAGAATTATGCTAGGGTGATGGGCCTAGTAGAACAAACTGGGAGAATGTTAGAAAAAATACTATAAATGGAGAGAAGAAAAATGAAAGAGAAGAAAAATACGGATGCCGAGGCAAATAAAATAGTGGAGCTTACGAACGACTTGCAGAGAACGCGAGCAGATTTTGAGAATTATCGTAAACAGGTAGAAATGCAAAAAGAGAACGAACGTAAGGCGACGAAGCTTGCGACAGCGTATAAGATGTTGCCCCTGCTCGATGATATAGATAGAGCCATAAATTCATATGAGGAACTGAAGCCTTTAGAAAAAACATTCACGAAGACTTTGAGTGAGTTGGGGCTAGGGCGAATTGCTTCTGAAGCCGAGACGGAATTTAATCCAGATTTGCACGATGCGGTGATGGTGGAAGGTGATGGCGAGAAAGAAGTAATTGCGGAGACCTTGCGTCCTGGGTATTATTATGATGGCGAAGTGCTGAGAGCGGCAATGGTAAAAGTGAAAAAGGTGTAAGATAGGGCAACTTTACAATTTTAGTAATAAGTGGTAAAATGATATAAATAAGTAGAAAAAGGAAATAAAATGGCTGAATACAAACTAGGCTTAGAGAAGCGCGAAGTTACTGGCAAGAAATTGAAAGATTTAAGAGCGAAGGGCTTAATTCCTTCCGTAGTTTATGGCGGAAAAGAGCCGGTTTTGGCAAGCTCAGAATATGTAGCGACTGAGAAGGTCTTGGAGCAGGCTGGATACCACTCACCGATTGATCTAGATTTAGCTGGCAAGAAGCAACTAGCAATTGTGAAGGATGTCCAGATTGATCCGGTATCACGCAAGATTATCAATATCGAATTCCAGGGGATTTCTGCGAATGAAGTAGTGGAAGCTACGACGCCAATCGTGATTGTGAACTTTGAAGCTAGCGATGCGTCGAAATTGTATCACTTTGCGATTAACCAAGCGCTTGAGGAAATTGACGTGAAAGCGAAGCCGTCAGATTTGCCAGAAGAACTAACAATTGATGCGACGAATTTGAAAGAGGCTGAAGATAAGTTGACGGTGGCTGACATAGTGCTGCCTAAGGGCGTGGAGCTGGCGGATAAGGAATTAGATCCTGAGCAAGTGGTGGCTTCAGTATATGATCCGGCGGCGGAAGCTGCAGCGCGTGAGGCTGAGGCGGAAGTTCCGGCGGTTGATGCGGCTGATGTACCATCAGATAATGGTGCGAAACCGGAAGAAGAAAAAACCGAAGAATAATTATAAGATTTCGTGGTTTGCGATGAGCCTGTCAAGAAAAGCTTGACGGGCTTTTTCGGTGTTGGCGTTATCTCCTTGCCAGGCAAGCAGGGCTGGGTCTTGGAGTGCGCGTGCGAAACTGAAGGTAATGGGCCAGGGGAAAGGGCCATTTTTGAGGATGGCGGCAAGATTTTCGGTGGCTTGTTCTGGGGTTTGACCGCCAGAAAGGAATACGATGCCAGCAATTTCGGGCGATACGTGATTTTTTAAAACCTCAGCGGTGGCGCGGCCGACTTCCTCTGGAGTAGAAGGTGTTTTAAATTGTTTGCCGGCGAGTACCATATTGCATTTGATGATGCAAGCGCGGAGGCTGACTCCGAAATTTTGAAGTTCCAGAATAAGCTGGTCTAGGATTTTGCCGGTAACGATGGCGCTTTTTTCGATAGGGTAGTTACCGTCATAGATGACTTCTGGTTCGACAATAGGAACAATCCCAGCAGATTGACAATCTTTGGCGTATTCGGCTAGAATGCGACAGTTTTCATTGATAGCGCGATCGGTAGGGGTAAGAATTTCCCCGTTGTCATCAAGTGTGAGATTAAAGGCGGCGCGCCATTTGGCGAAGACGAGCCCCATTTCGTGATATTCGCGAAGTCGCTTAGGAAGCCAGACGAGGCCTTTAGTATAAGTCTCGGTAGAGTTTGGGAAATTTTCGAGCCCCTGATCGACTTTGATGCCAGGCATAATGCGATGGGAAACGAGAAAATCTGGGACCGATTCGCCGGTATCGGTGAAATCGCGAGCGGTTTCTTCAAAGAGGATGACGCCACTGAGATAATTTTCGATGCCCGGGGTAGCGAAAAAGAGATTGCGATAATTGTGGCGATTTTCGAAGGTGTCTGTGATGCCAAGTTCAGTAAATTTTTTCTGAATGGAACCGCCAGATTCGTCGGCGGCAAGGATACCTTTTTTGGGCGCCATTAATGTAGCAGCGACAAGTTCAAGATTTTGTTTGGGCTGGCTTAACAAAGTTTCTAGCTCGATAAGGCTTAGGGTGGAGTCTAGCGTAGAGTTTTCGACGTTAAGAGCGGCGAGACGAAGACTATCTTCGATGGTTTTGCCAAGCAGGAAGCTGCCGAGTATGGTAGCGGCGGCGATGGAATAGGCGGAAAGATGAGTGAGTTTATCGATACGTTCGATGAAGACAGGTTCGGTGATATTTTTGAAAGAGAGTGCATCTTCGGTGAGATAGACGGTAGAATCGTAATTTAGCACGGGGAGATTCGAAGGAAGCGCCTGTGAAAACTCCGCTTCGCCTCTGTTATTTTCGGAAAAGACCAAATCGGCACGGCTGGCGAGGGTGTTGGCGATAGAATTGTCGTAATTTTTGAGGTAGAGTACGAGCTTTACGGTGGGATTTTGATCAAGAAAAGCCAGGATTTTGTCGCCGGAAAGTTTGGAGAGGTTCGCAGAGCGATCGATGAAAATATAGTCGACTGGGTTTTGAGAGGCAAAGAAATCTGTTTGTGGAAAGGTGGTGGGGGTAAGGTAACTCACGTTGTCTTCGGAAGTGAGAATATAACGGTAGGCAGTAGCTTGTGGACGGTCGTCCGAAGAATCTGAAGTAGAGATTCGAGCATTAAGGCCGAGATTTTCTAAAACTTCGAGCGTAACGGTGGCTCCACCAAAGCCACTATGGCGACTGAAAAAATGGTGGCTTTTAGCGTCGAAGCTAAAATCTAGCCATTTGGTGCCATGTTTGTCGGCTTCAAAATTTTCGGTACGAGAATCAAGATTTAGATAGACGTCCTTCAAAATATTGCCCACAATCAAGATATGCATAAGTATATTATAACACGCCTAGAATGCCACGCAAGGCGTAAGCAGTGTCTTCGTGATTTCTGACGGTGATGGTGTCAATGCCCATTTGGACGACTGGGTAATCGTTGCCACCTGGCTGAGTCATGTCGCCGAAGTAGAGAATGTCTTTTTTCTCAACACTGAGCTCTTCTAGGAGGTGCGTCATACCAAAAACTTTGTTCATGCCAGGAGTAATGGCGTTAATGGAGGTGGTGCCACCGATTTCGTAGTCAAATTCAGGTGAGAGTTCTTTGCAGCGGGCGACAATTTGCTCGCGTTTTTTGTGATCAGGGTCCCAGGCGTATTTGGCTTCGGTGCCGGCCTTTTGTCCAAGTGCCGAAAAAGTGACTTGGGAAAGGCGGTTCTCAATAATTTCGTCGCCTTCAGCTAATTTGTCCTCTTCCCAATAGCCGAGTTCGCGTGCGGCTTTTTCGATGGTGGCGCTGATTTTGGCGACCTGCTCGTCGGTCAAAGGATAATTGTAGACTTGTTTCCAATCGGTGCCATTGTGACGATAATACTGAGTACCTTGAGCAACAAAAAGATGTAAATGGCTTAGCTGCTTGGCAGTAGGATGTGGCAGGCGGTCGACAATTTGGATGAGAAATTGGTCGAACTTTTGACCGGAAATCGGACAAACTTCGAAATGGTCGAGACATTTTACTAGTAGCTCGGCGATTTCGTCAGTGATGGGCGTTTTGGCCACGTTTAAGGTTTGATCTATATCAAATGCTAAAACTTTTTTCATATTTTTATTATAACATGATACAATAAAGTCATGAAAACTTATATCGTGGGCAACTGGAAGTTAAACTTTAATGTGGGTGAGTCGTCGATTTATCTTCACAAATTACAGAAGAAGTTGCCAAATTATAGGGATATAGAGGTGGTAGTGGCGCCATCGGCGCTAGCTTTGCAATCTTTGTCTTTACAGGTTGATCGCCACAAAGTGAAGCTTGCGGCCCAGAATGCTTTTTATCGTGATTATGGGGCTTATACGGGTGAAATATCTTTTTCGCAGCTGAGAGGACTGGTGGATTTTTGCATTGTGGGGCATTCTGAGCGTCGGCACATTTTTGGGGAAGACGATAAAATGATACAAAAAAAGGTTGCGGCGGCGATTCGCAATAAAATTACACCGATTTTATGTATTGGCGAGACGGAGAGCGAACGGGCTTTTGGTGAAACGGCGGACGTGATTCGCGATCAGGTGATGGGCGGGCTGGCCGATGTATCAGAGGAAGATATTGACAAAGTGATTATTGCTTATGAGCCGGTGTGGGCAATTTCGAGCACTAAGGCATCAAAATATGCTGCTCCAGACGAAGTGAGCGAGGCAGTAAAATTAATTCGTAAAACGCTGAAGGAGATTTATGGCGAAAAGACTGCGGAGGCGGTACCAGTGCTATTTGGTGGGAGTGTGAATCCATCAAATGCTGGTGGCTATCTCACGGTGCCAGGCGTAAATGGAATACTTGCGGGCGGTTCGAGCTTGATTCTTAGTGAATTCATTGATATAATAGAGGTGGCTAAAAGAGTGAGATCATGAATAAGAGATACATGGATTTCGTGCCAGTAAGTGCGACAGAGAAGACGAAGAAAAGGCCTGCGAAAAAGGTGGTTTCTAGTGGGCAAGGAAAAGAAGGTGATGTAGCAGTAGAAAAAGTGATGGCCGTTAAGGAGACGAAGCCTCGTGCTGGTGTGTCGGTGGGGAAACATGGTCCTAAGTATGTCTCGGCGGAGGATGTTCAGACTAAGTTCGTGAAGACAGAAGTAAAAAAACGTCCGTTGTCAAAGAATGTTTATCAGAAGAAAGTTGTAGCTATGCCGCCAAAAGAGGTTAAGGAGCCGACGGAGCCGGTGACGATTATTAGCAAACCGGAAAAAGATTCAAAAGTAGGATTAATTGTGACGATTCTCATTACGATTATTCTTGGTGCAGCGGCTGGTACGGTGGCGTTCTTGTTACTACCAAAATAAATAAAATCACCCCTGAGGGGTGTTTTTTTGGTGCGAGTGGAGGTAGTCGAAACCTCATCCCAAGTTTGGAAAACTTGTATACTAACCGCTGTACTACACTCGCAAATGTTCTGGGGTGGGATATCGGGAAGAACCGTTTGCCCCTTGGGACGCTTCGGTTCCCAGCTCGTTATGTATCCCTGGAGCTGGCTGTGGGGTGGGATATCGGGATCGAACCGACGACCTTCTGGACCACAATCAGACGCTCTAACCATCTGAGCTAATCCCACCATGTTTTTAACACATTATAATTATAGCGCCTGCAACTAAAAAAAGCAAGTAAAATAGAGAGAAAGTTGGAGGAATAAAAGATTTTATGTGCTAACCATTGACATTTTGAATAAAGTGTGCTATAATGGGGGCAGTTGTTGGGAATGGGGACTAGACAATAAACTAGCACCATACCAGGTAGATTAAAATAGGGAGGATAATACCATGGCTAAAGTTGATTATGATTCTGAGAGACCCGTTGTTCCTGCTGCTGTTACCGCGCGTGGCGGTTTTGGGATGCAGGAATCCAAAGCAGAGAAACTCTGCGAGCGTATCATCGGTGCGACGAACGACAAAGATGCCAAGACCATCGCGGAAATTGCCCTGCCTGAGGACAGCGAAATGCTGCTCCTAGCGATTGTGGCCGTTCTGCGTGGCGCTGGATTTGTCGCTGCGATCACCAATGCGGACGAGCGCCGCAAGCTGGCTGTCGACATCCTGTGCGGAAAGACGCAGATTGCCCCGGTGATGGGGTGGTTCGTCTCTGGGCACATCAATGCCGACGAGGCGCTTCCCAGCAAGGATGCCGCCATTTCTTACGCGGATCAGCTTGCTGCTGGCGGAGCGACTGCCAAAGTTGTTCAGAGGGCGCTGTGGACAATCCACGGCAAAGACAAGGTCGCCCTCGTGGACGTCTGCGATTTCCCCGTCGTCACCCGTTGGCTGGCGAAAAAAGCGTCGGCCACTTAATACCCCCCTCCCCCAACAACCCCTAGCACCTTAGAGAAGGTCCGACCCCTCAAAGTCGGGCCTTTTCTGTTGCCCAATTTTATATATTTTAGACATTAGTGCAATAAAATGATAATGCTATTGACAAAAATGATGATGTGTGCTATAATGAAATCAGTCTGAGTTTTAGTGTGTTTAAGACAACGAAGACCATTAACAACCGAATCATCTCAGGTTTCAACGAAACCTGTAAAGATAGATCTGTATACCTTCCCAAACTTCCCTAACCCAAAATTAAATAATGAAAAGGAGATTTTGTCTATGTTTATTGCTATTTTCATTGGTATTGTCGTCATGTGTCTTACCATGGCGGCTGCTAGTGCGCTCCACAGAGGGCGTGTTACTACGGGCGGGGGAAGCCGTCCGAATGTTTTCGCGAGATTTTTCGCGAATATCCGCTCTGACGGGTGGATCACGGCATCCATTTATGGAGTGGCCGCTTTCTTGGTCCGCTGGCTGGCGCCTATGAGCGTCAAGTGGGCATGGACTGGAGTGTTCGCGTGGATGTTCCCGGCGCTGTTTCTCGCAGTGATGATTGGCCTGATGGCTTACCTCATCTACTGGTGGCGCAGCGAAGGAAGTGAAGTGCGAGAGCTGGTTTGGTTTATCCTGCTCGCGTTCGTGCTCACTTTTATTACTGGAATCGCAGCGGGAGCTTTGGCCGACGTTATCGGTATGGTCTTTTGGACCTCTGTGCTGGTGACTCTGCCGTGGCTGATTTTCGTCTGCGTGATTGGGCATCTGCTCTACAACATTTTCACGTTCCATGCTGGCCACGCGAGTGGCAATGCGGCTAAAGCCTGCGGAGTGCTCCGTTGGGTGGCGGTCGGGTTGGCTGGCTTAATTGCGCTGATCCTCCTGATTAGTGGGGTGAAGTGGAATGCGCTGAAATGGCCGGCCAAAACTACTGTCGATGAGCCGACGATCGAGACTTCGTGGTACAAGTTTTACCATTACGACCTCTTAAAGGACAACGACAAGACCGATGATTTTAATTTCGGTCCGAACGCGAATCCTGATGGTACGGTCGCAAAGGCTAAGGCTGAGCACTACGCAAGAGTCGAGAAAGACCCGGCACTTGGTGTGGCGACTTTCGCCAACTTCGACGTGCGTCTCGGCACAGACTTCATGGAACCTGGTTATCATTATGACCAGAACCAGTCCGATGGCATGTGGACTACCAGAATCAATAGCAGGATTCAGTACTACATGGCGCACCAGGATGAATACCAGGAAGCTGTAAAGAGATGGGAAACTTTCGTTGACAAGTATGCAACTGTGACGTTGACCCACGAAGAGGGGCTGACTGACCAGATGTATATGGTGTCGTACGGCGCTGAGGACGAAGCTCCCGAGGTGGTTATAGCGAAGACAGACCAGCCGGATGGTTGGATGCTTTCCTATAATTTCCTCATTAAGGGGAATGACTTCACGGTGCCGTTCCGTACGGATTGCGGCGATCAGCCGACGAACTTGGCGGAGCCCATGAAGGAGCAGCCGAAGGAGAACCCCTCGGACCCTCAGTGAAGCCCGGAGGGGAAGATCCCGATCCTCCGGGCGTAAAGGATCCCACTAAAGGGACTCCTGTAGGGACTAATGATACACCTGGTCCGGGGCCGAACACTAATAACGGTGTGGGAGCCCAGACCTCTGCGGAAGATAAGCCGACGAATTCTGGCAACCTCGATACTCCGAAAGATTACGAGGAGGCCATGGAGCCGTTGACCGAAAACCCTGGTAGAGCAGGAGGAAGCGACAGCACTCCGACTGTGACACCACAGCCTGGCGTTAAGGTCGACGATGGTAATGCTGGTAACGGCAACAACATCGACGTACCGACGCCCACGTCGCCGCCTGCGCAAGGTAGCGACAATCAACCGATATCTTCTGATCCGGCGGGTGAATGGGAAGGCCCACCAGATCCATAAGAGGATATACAGATCAAAGCGGTGAAGCCCACGTGGGGAGTGGACGCCCCAAGTACCTTAGCGAGTCCGGCGACTTCGGTCGCCGGGCTTCATCCAAGTTTGAGATTTGAGACGATTCGGTTGCAGACGAAGATTAACAATTCGGCTAGCAACAAAATTATTAATTTTTATAGTTAAAGAAAGGACTTTTATGAATAAAGTTTATAAAACTATTCTAAGCGTGGCTGCCGCAGCGATTGTGGCAGGTGCTTCGATGGTCCCGGTGAGCGTGCTTGCTTGGGGCGATTCAAATAATGGTCGTACGACTTATACGCTTGAGCAGATTAATGCTGGGGCGCTGGGCGATACGATTACGTTCAACTCTATCACGAACGGTAAAATTGGTGATGAGCGAAACTTCGTAGGCGCTAAACTTAGTACCGATACCGGTACGGTTTGGAAGGCCGATGAAGTGACGGTGAAAGACGGCGAAACTTATACGATTCGTCTTTATGTGCACAACAACAGCCCGAAGGGCATGGATGCGATTGCTAAAGGTGTGTCGGCAAGTTTTTCTTTGCCAACGACTGTAGGCAAGACGCAGACTGTGATTGGGTATCTTAACTCTTCAAATGCTAACCCAACTCGTTATTGGGATGAAGTAAAATTTGTTTCAAGCGACGATTTTTACATTGAGTACGTGAGCGGTTCGGCGAAATATACGAATTCGAAACTTGGTACGGTAGCTTTGTCTGACAATGTGATTACGTCTGGTGCAACGATTGGTTATAGTGCGCTGAATGGTGAGATCCCTGGCTGTTATGAGTATGATGGTCAAGTGACTATCCAGGTGAAAGTGCATAAATCGCTGGCTTCGAAGGTATCGAAGACGGTGCGTATCAAAGGTTCTGGTAATAAATTTACCGAATCGGTAGATGCGAAAGTAGGTGACGAGGTGGAGTTCCAGATTGAGTACGTAAACTTGACTTCTGAAACCGTGAATAACGTAATGATTCGCGACGTGCTGCCAAATAACTTGCAGTATGTGGCGAATTCAACTTATCTTTATAATGCGAATTACAAGAGTGGTTTGCTGCTTAAAGATAATACTTTGACGACTACGGGTATCAACATTGGTAACTATAGCGCTAAAGGTAATGCTTATGTGCGCTTTACGGCGAAAGTTGTAAATAAGACTTTGGCTTGTGGTGCGAACCAGCTTGTAAACTGGGCCAGCTCGACGGTGAACTCTGCGGTGGTGAAGGATGACGCTTCGGTGATGGTGAACAGGAATGACGCTGATTGTCAGACTCCGACCCCAACCCCGACTCCGACTCCAACTCCAACTCCAGAGCCGACTCCTGAGGAGATCGTGAATACTGGCGCTGGCGAAATTGTCGGCGGTGCCGTGGGTGCAGGCTCTATTGTGACTGCCCTTGGTTACTTCATTGCTAGCCGTAAAAAGTTGATGTAAAGACCGCTTTGCGTTCGTCGATAAGACGGATTGGGTGGTTCTTGAAAAAGTGACAGGATGAAAAGCCTGTCGCTTTTTTTGTGGTATTTTTTTGTGGATTTTTAAAATGGTTATGTTATAATGGTGGCATATGGATCCGTCATATAACTCTTTTGGTAGTTTCGGTTCCGGTGGGACTAATGGTGGTCAGCCGGGGATAATAGCGTCTGCGTCACAAGCAGTGGTGACTTCTGCTCCAAAGAAAAAATCCTACCGATGGCTGATAGCGGTAGTTATTTTGCTTTTGATTGGCGTGGGGGTCGGAGCGGGGGTGTTTGTGTTGATGAAGGGCGGGGTAGTTGGGGCTGGCGAAAATGGTTTTGAAAAATCATTTAATACTTATGCGAATTTTTTGTTGTATGGGGAAGATAGCGATAAGAATGTAGATGAATTTAACGCAACTGATACTTTTGCGATTGATGAGAAGTGTGACGACAGAAATTACTTAGAAAAATTATTAGTTTTGCAGGAAGCATCTGTTGGGGAATATAATGACGATGGACCAGATTATCTAATTGATGTTCCTTTCTCGGCTATGCAGGAACGTATTGAATTTCTGATTTTATATAGCGGTTTAAATAAGCTCGATGAGGGTACATTATACGATAAATACGAGTCGGATGGCGCAGATGCCGCTCGTGCATATATTGAAGATTTTTATGTAGATACTGATGCTGACGGCAATTATTTGTTAAAACTAGCTAAGGAATATGGTGAAAAGCGTTCTATGGCGTTGGTGACCGCGTGGGAGACTGGCGAGATGCCGGAAAGTTTTGCCGTGGCAGAATCGGCGCTGAGTGATTTGGTATATGGTTCCACTAGCTTTCTAAAAGAGTCTTGCGAAGACGTTGTAATTTTGATAGAGGAGAACAGATGAGGAATTGGAAGGTTGTTGTAGGGGGAATGATAACGTCTCTGATTGTGGCCGTGGTTGGTGTTTCCGGGAATGCTCTTGCGTATTCTACGATTGAGCAGAAGGCTTTGGGATATGGCGTATGGAAGTGTTATACCGGCACTATTGGTAGCAGCTATATTATGGTGGGAAAAATAAAACCTTCGCAGCTATCGAGTTACGAATCTATAGTGTTAGATAATTCAGAAGATTATGTCGCTTTACCCACTGGGTTCGACTCTTTGCATAAACTTGACGATAGCGATGTGAGCTGTAGACAACTTTTCGGTGGATATCATGGATTATTTGGCGGCTTTGGGGGGACTTTCGATGGTCTTTTTGAGAGGGCAGGCGTGGATTCTGCGCCAACTACTGAGGCGGGCAAAAAGAATTTTTTGACGATGATGGGGTACACGGTAGATTCTAGTGTAACGAGTTCTGGCGGGGAATGTTTTAGGTTTAAGATGACTTATGGTAGTGTTGTAGGATCTAGACAGCCGTTGACAATGGCGAATGTTGTAACATCGGCGGTTTGTACAACGGATGGCGGTGTTAGTGAAAACAGTATTGAGGTGCAAGGCTCCGGGACGCCCGCTCTGAAGTTTAGCAAAAGTGGAAATATGCTATTTATGGCGATGTTTACTGGTACATTGAGCGGAGCATCTTCCGTAGAATCTACGACGACGATGGCGTACGATTTAAATAATTATAGTAGTTTCGAGGACTTGATGGATGTAGTTGCCAGTGCGGCTTCAGAACATTTTGCTGGTTGTCAAGCAACATGGAGCTCTGATAGCGCCGGATATTCGTTTACGAAGGCATGTCTAGATGCAACAGATTTCATCCAGCGTTATGATTATGACGAATCGGCCGAGTTAGAATATAGTATAGCTGAAACGCATAGGCGGCAAAATAAAAGGACAACGGCGTCATTGACTGCTTCAAACAATTTGCTAGGTGGGTCATTTGCTGCTTTTTCCGACCTAGCTTTTACCGGTGAGGAAAAATATGCTTTATATAAGACCTATTTAGATGATTTTTATAAGGTAGATATATCTTGCAATTACGGAACGTCGTCGACGACGACTGAGCAGTCTCTGCTGAATGCGGGATATGTGAAAATACCATACTACCAGGGTGGCGATGCCGTGTCGGAATGTTATGCTAAAGCTACTCAAAATTCTACGACTAAAGTGCATGGGCTTAATGAAAACAATTATTTTGATGGAACGGAAAAAAGTTTTGGCGATATAGTTGGCGAGCTTCCACAAATAGTAGACGACGACGACTTTAACATTGGGAATTTGGATGATATCACAGTTTCTGAACCGCCGACGCCGGAAGCGACTTGTGGGAATTCGGGTGGGGCGGGTTCGCTGGGGTGGATTGTGTGTCCGGTACTGCAATGGCTGGGCGATGCGGCGGGTGATATATATACTGATTTTCTAGAGCCGAGCCTTAAAGTCGATCCGGTACTCTTTAATGAAACCGAAAATGCTGGCACTAAGCAGGGGTGGACGATTTTTCAGGGAATAGCAAATGTATTGTTTATCATAATGCTTTTGGTGGTGATTTTCTCGCAGCTGACTGGTGTTGGAATTGATAATTATGGTATTAAAAAGATTTTACCGAAGCTGATTATCGCGGCAATTCTGGTAAACTTGTCGTACTATATTTGTGTAATATTCGTGGATTTATCTAATATACTCGGTAATGGTTTGCAGAGTTTATTTAGCAACTTACCGACGAATGTATCAGCAGAAGTGACGGCAGAAGTAAGCAAGGGTTCGGCGGCTGGCGCAACATTGCTCAGTGTTGGTTTAATATCGGCAATGGCGGCTGGCGCAGTTTGGGTGGTGTGGTCTAATCCTGCGATTTTGCTATCGTTATTAGTGGGCGCACTTGGCGTATTGATATCGGTAGTGTTCCTGTTTATTCTGCTGGCAGGGCGTGAGGCGGCGATAGTGGTACTTACGGTGATTTCCCCATTAGCGTTTGCCTGTTATATGCTACCGAATACGAAAAAGTTATTTGATAAATGGTGGAAACTTGGTGAGGGGTTGCTATTGGTCTATCCGATTGCGGGTCTTCTAGTGGGTGGCGGAAATTATGTCTCTAAATTGCTTTTGTCGTCTGGTGCGGCAGCAAATAGTTTCGTAAGCGCTTTAACTGCTATGCTGGTAGGCATAGTACCGATATTCTTTATCCCGACAGTACTCAAAGGATCGTTTGCGGCGATGGGGAACTTGGGTGCGAGGATTTCTGGGTTCGGCGATAGACTTAGAAATGGTGCGACCGGCAGAATCCGCAATTCCGATATGTATAAACGTGGACAGACGCGCATTAACTCTGGTATTGATAGAAACGGCAATTTGACCAGGTTTGGTGCGTTTAGGGCCAGAGTAAATAACAGCCGGTTTGGGCGTAGGCTTGGTGCGGACCGTCGGCAGGCGGCGTATATTGCGCAGGCGAAAAAGAATCTTGGTGAATCTGAGGCTGCGGGGGCGATGTTGACAGGGGCTTTAGCTAGAACTGGCATTGCAGCCGCGGGCGCTTTACCAGATAGCGGTTCTGGAGATGAACTTGGTACTACTTTTGGTGCCGGCACGGAAGGCGCATACTATGGTGCTAACTTCTTGAATTCCGCACGTGCAAATGACATAACTGGTATGAATGCGGCGATTGAGGCAATGCGCTCGTCTGGTATGAAAGCAAAAGATATCGCAAAAATAGTACGGTATGCGCAAAACCACGGGTATTATAACGGTATTGAACAGAATACGCGTGCTGCCTGGATGCGCGACATATCTAAGAAGTACGGGAATGATTTCATGGCGACAGACTTTGAGCTCAACCATTTTGCGGCAACTGGTGGGTCCGGAAATGGTGGGACACTTGGTGGCTACGGTGATTATGCTAGAACCCCGGCCTTTGGCATAGACGATGTGAAGCCGGAAGATGTCTTGAAGCTATCTGGCGACAGTTTGGCTGGCATGATTAGCGCTGGAAAGATTGATCAAGGTATGGCTCAACGCGTGATGGCGATGAATCCGAATATGTCGGCAGATAAGCGGATTATGCTTGGCGCATTGGCAAGTGGGTCGGTTAATCCTGGTGTTAACGTGGACCAGTTTAAAGCTGATGCTAAGGCTTTGGCTAGTAATCGAAATGCAGCAAGTACGACCATTGCACCGTCTGGCGGGGAGACTTTGGCTACGTTGGTTGCGCGGTGGACTGCGCCGACGGCGCAACGTGCTACTGTGGTGCAAGAGTTCTTTGGGCCAGATGATGGGCAGATTGAGCCGGTTGACGTAAGGATAGATCATAGTAGTGGTTCTACTTAGACTCCTCCGCCGACGATCTTGGGACCGGACGGCAGACCGATTAGCAGTGGGCCGAAACCGTAAAAGGGCGAATTGAAAAATAAGCGATGTGATGGTCGCTTATTTTTGGTGGTTACTTATCTTTGGCGGCTTGGATAACGTGATCGAAAAGACAGGCAACAGTGAGGGGGCCGACGCCGCCCACAATTGGGGTGATGGCGGAGAGATCGGTACGATTTCTGACGTCGTCAGCGACGTCGCCTTTTAAGATGCCTTTTTCGCTAGCGGTGCCAGCATCAATGACGCAGGCGCCGGGCTTTATCATAGAACTAGAAATCAACCCCGGTACGCCCGTTGCTGTGATGATTATATCATACTGGTTAAGTTTTGTCAAGTCTGAGCCGCGATGAAAGAGGTCGACAGCGTAATTTGAGGCTGTGAACATCTTGAAAAGCGGAGCGCCAACGAGCTTGCCACGACCGACGATGGCGATTTTGGCGTGTTCGAGTTTGATGTCGTAGCCGGCAAGTAGCCATAAAATAGCGGTGGCGGTAGCGGAGTCATAATCGCCAGCGCCGGAGAGACCATCGACGTCTTTTTCTGGTGCGATGAGAGCGGTGAGCTCGTCGGTTTGGTCTCTGTCGATGATGGGAAGCTGGAGAATGATACCGTGAATGGTGGGGTTTTGATTTGCTGCAAGAATTTTGGCCTTGATGTCGGCAGAATCTTGAGCGTGGTAGTCTATGGCGTTAACGCCGATATCCTCGCCGTATTTAATTTTGAGGTTGACATACTTTACGATGACAGGATTGTCGCTGTCACGAATGATGAGCAAAGTGGGCTTGATACCAAGAGCTGATACCTCGTGCAGTTGGCGTTCTTTAATAAAACCTGCGAGTTCTTTGCCGTTTAAAATTTTCATAATGATGCTCCTAACTGTCTAAAAGGGCTTGCATGGCCTGGGAATTATTGACAAGTTCAATTGGCTCTTGCGCGAGCCAGTAGCCGAATTTTTCGTATACGGTATTGGTAATAAGGTTGCGGGCAGTGGCGAGGTCATTATAGGAATGGGCGGATTCGTTAATGAGTACGAGAGCGGCTTTGTCGCTGACGCGGATGCCGTTGATGAGTTGGCCGGCAAAGCCAGCTTGCTCGATGAGCCAGCCGGCGTTGATTTTAATGCCGTCGAGGCCGCGATGAATAGGGATACCGCGCTGGGTGACGTCAAAAACTTCCTCTTCGGTGATGTAGATATTTTTGAAGAAGGAGCCGGCGCTAGCCTTTTCTTTGGGGTCGGGGAGTTTGTCGGCGCGGATAGCGGAAACCATTTTGCGGACATTGGCTGGGGTGAAAACAGTCTCGTTGTGGTCGAAAATGTATTTTTCGATGGAATTATAAAATGGGCGTTCCATACGACCAACTTTAAGTCCGAGCGTGATAGAAATAACAAAATAACGATTTTTCTCGGTAGTGTTGAGAATGCTCTTGCGATAGGAAAAGCCGAAATCTTCTTTTGAGAGAGTTTTGAATTCACCAGTAGCAGAATCGTAAACTTCGGCGCTGACGAAAGTTTGCGAAATGTCTTGGCCGTAGGCACCGATATTTTGGACTGGCGCGGCGCCAGAAAGACCGGGAATCTTGGAAAGGGCTTCGATGCCGGTATAGTCGTGTTTGCAGGCATAGTCTACGGCATCATCCCAGATGGTGCCGCCCATGATGGTGAGGGTGCCATTTTCATCGGTGATACCTTGCATAATGTTTTTGATAAGGACGCCATGATAGCCTTCATCATGACCGATGGTATTAGCGCCACCGCCGATGACGAAAGTGGGGAGATTGCGAGATTTGGCGAAATCGTAAGCGGCGATGATGTCGGCTTTGTTTTCAACTTCGAGTAAAAAACTGGCAGGGCCGCCGAGGCGCATGGTGGTAAGATTCGCAATAGGAACATTTTCTGTAATTCTCATGAGTTTATTATAACATTTTGGGCGGGGGGTTGTAAAATGATTTTGTCTGTGCTAGATAGGACGAAATAGGGTGAGATTTTAGTAAAATAATGTATAATATAAGAAGAAAGGTAATACTTATATGGCAAAAAAGGATGTGGTGGAAGAAAATACTAAAAATGACGGAAAAAGTGAAGCCCTGAAGCTCGCGATTGCGCAGATTACGAAACAATTTGGCGATGGTTCGATTATGAAGCTCGGTGAGACGCCAAAGATGGATGTGGAACTTTTGTCTTCTGGATCGCTGGCGCTGGATTTGGCGCTTGGTGGTGGATACCCGAAAGGGAGAATCATTGAAATTTATGGGCCGGAATCTTCCGGCAAGACGACGTTGGCGCTTCATGCGATTGCAGAAATCCAGAAGCAAGGAGGGCAAGCGGCATTTATCGATGCGGAGCACGCTCTAGATCCAGCTTACGCGAAGAAAATTGGTGTAGATACGGCGAATCTTTTGATTTCACAGCCGGATAATGGTGAACAGGCACTGGAGATTTGCGAAACGTTGGTGCGCTCCAATGCGGTAGATTTAATCGTAGTAGACTCAGTGGCGGCTCTGGTGCCACAGGCGGAGATTGATGGCGATATGGGTGATGCACAGATGGGGCTTCAGGCGCGACTAATGTCGCAGGCGATGCGAAAGCTAACTGGTATTATTAGTAAGTCGCGGGCAACGGTGATTTTCATCAACCAAATTCGGATGAAGATTGGCGTAATGTTTGGCAATCCGGAGACGACGACGGGCGGTAATGCGCTGAAGTTTTATGCGTCGGTGCGAGTAGATATTCGAAGAATTGGGCAAATTAAAGACGGTGAAAATATCGCTGGCAATCGTACGAAGATTAAGGTAGTGAAGAATAAGATTGCAGCACCGTTTAGGACAGCGGAATTTGATATTATGTATAATGAGGGGATTTCGAAGACTGGTGACGTACTAGATCTTGGCGTGCAGTATGGCGTGATTGATAAGGCGGGAGCATTCTTTAAATATAACGGTGAGACTTTGGGGCAAGGTCGCGAAGCGGTGAAGAAGTTGTTTAAAGAAAAGCCGGAGCTAATGGCGGAGATTGAAAAACAAGTACGCGAAAGAGCGGCGGCGGAAGCCTAGAAATTAATGAGGTGCGGTGATGCATAAAGACGAAATTTGGCAGTTGTATTATCCAAATGGTGAGCCGATTGTGGGCGCGGGGTGGGACGCTGCACTGGATAACCCGGAGAAGACCGGTAGTGATAATATCGTGGGCGTGGCAGTGGTGTTTTTGTATCGGCATGGTGCTGATGGGCTGGAACTTTTGTGGCAAAGGCGTTCTGAACTAGTAGATAGATATCCGGGAGCTTTTGATATTTCGGCGGGTGGGCATATTAATTTAGGTGAATCTTTGACGGAGGCAGCAGTACGCGAAGCACATGAAGAAATCGGGGCGGAAATTTTGCCGGAGGATTTGAGGCTAGTGACAATGCGGCCGTTTAATAAGAATCGGCTAGCGTGGGTTTATGTGGTAGATTATACCGGGCGAGGGGAGGCTTTTCATTTTGATGACAAAGAAGTGTCGGAAGTAAGGTGGGTGCCATTTGCGGAAACTGATGAATTTCGTGAAAAATATGGTAAAACGCCACTCAAAAAAGATAAATTGACTTTTGCTTGTCTTGAAGAATGGTTTTTGCAGCATGGAGATTTATAAGGCAAAAATTACAGACCTTCGGCAAGGAGTGCGAAATGAAAATCGCGTGAATGTTTTTGTGGATGGGAAGTATGCATTTTCGTTAGATATCGCGCAAGTGGTGGATTTTGGTGTGAAGGTGGGGAAATTATTGACGCCGGAAGAGTTGCAGGAGTTAAAGAAGGCGTCGGAATTTGGGAAGCTGTATCAGAGAACGTTGGAGTGGGTGTTAATGAGGCCGAGGTCGGTGAGGGAGACGAAGGATTATCTATTCAGAAAGCTTAAAAGATCTTTTTCGAAGATGGATACTGTTAGTCGTGAAAATTATACAGGTGATTTTACTGAGTTTTCCGGCCAGATAATTGAACGTTTGATTTCTAAGGGATATCTTGATGATGAGACTTTTGCGCGATATTATGTGGAAAATCGGTTTGTGAAGAAAGGCGTGAGCATGAAACGGCTCAAAATGGAGTTGATGAAAAAGGGGGTAGCAAAGGAAATTATTGACGAGGTATTAGATGCGTCGGAGCGAGATGATAAGGATGAGATTTTGAAAATTATTGCGAGAAAACGGGCGCGATATGATGATGAAAAACTTTTGGCGTATCTTTGCCGGCAAGGGTTTAGCTTTGATCTTTCGCGTGAGCTGATTCGTTCTTACGAAAAGGATTGACGAAGTTGGGGACAAATTCTTCGGTAGCGGCCTTTTTCTGGATGGTTTTTTCTTCGTCTTTGACGATGACTTTGTAATCGGTAATTTCGATAATTTCGCTACGAGGGATGGTAAGCTCGGGATCAATTAAGGATTTTACGAGTGGGCGTTTGACGATGAGCTGCTTTACTGTGAAATTGTCGTCGGTGACGGTGAAGTCGGAGACCTTGCCGAGCTTGGTGCCTTTTTTAGTTTCGACTTTGAGATCAGTGAGGGAGAAGT
>Ga0310786_10003000_pt1 | contig 25010 bp, 19 predicted proteins | sample AusTroGonzalo_MG_FD_203881 | JGI IMG/M metagenome (GOLD analysis project Ga0310786, IMG submission 203881) | Bovine rumen microbial communities from tropical cattle in Woodstock, Queensland, Australia - Gonzalo_03 (v2) (version 2) | ecosystem: Host-associated > Mammals > Digestive system >...
TTTCAATAACGAGAAAGCAGCTTCCTATCCCGAGTTCAAGGCCGGTGACACCATCACCGTTACCTACAGAATCAAGGAAGGTGATAAAGAGAGACTTCAGAAGTTCCGCGGTGTCGTGATTCAGATCAGTGGTATGGATCCTTTCACCAAGACCTTCACGGTTCGCAAAGTTGCCAGCGGCGTTGGCGTGGAAAGAATCTTCCCCTACCAGAGCCCGTTCATCGACAGCATCGAGGTCAACAAGTTCGGTAAAGTGCGTCGCGCACGTATCTTCTACCTCCGCGATCTCACCGGTAAGAAGGCCCGCATCCGCGAGAAAGTCTACGTAGAGAATAAGGAAGCCTAATAAGGCAACCACCTGGCTCCATAGCTCAATTGAATAGAGCATTTGACTACGGATCAAAAGGTTACAGGTTTGAGTCCTGTTGGAGTCACTTCAAAACCCCGTCTAGCACACGCCAGACGGGGTTTTTTGTTTTCTATTTGTTCAAGTGTTTTTCGTTATTCTCAGAATCATTGTAATCCTTGAAAGAATGGCTTATCTTTACGAAAACTGTTTATAACGAACACATTATGACCACATTCAAAACCATCCTTCCTGCGCTGGCCCTCACCCTCACGGTGGCAGCTGGTGCACAGACACTGAAAATGGAGCCCCAGGTTGTGGGCGTAACCACTTACGAGGCTTCTACCGCCGTGAATCTGGTGGTGGTGAAGCCGGAAATCCCCATCGGCACGCCCGATCCGTCCCTCTTCACCGTGAACACCAACGGCAAGGACCGCACGGTCTTATCGGCCTATCCGTCCGACGCCCGCGGCGCCTTCGACCCGGAAGGCAAATACATCGCCCTGGGCCTGGAGAAGGCAACGGGCCGCGGCCTGGGACTGTCCAAGGCCGGCAGCGTGTGGAAAGAAGAATACAGCGTGAAGGTAGGATTGAAGAAAGGCAAGGTCCTCAAAGTGGGCAAGCAGAAGTTCACCGCCATCGAGTGCGAGACCGACAAAGCCCTGAAGGACTTCGTCTCTGAGGCCGATTATTTCAACAAGGGCACCTTCACCGGCCGCAATACCGGCAAGCCCGGCGACGTCACCCTCACCTATGCCGCTTACGAACCCTGGTCCCTGAAGGGCGACGGCAAGGCCAATCCCCTGGTGATCTGGCTGCACGGCGGCGGCGAAGGCGGCATTGACGTATCCATCACCCTGCTGGGCAACGAAGTGGTTTCCCTCATCCGTCCGGAAATCCAGTCCCACTTCACCACCGAAGAGGGCGCCCAGGGTGCCTACGTGCTCTCCATCCAGTGCCCCACCATGTGGATGGGCACCTCCAAGGGCTTCGGCCACGGCGAATATCCTTCCCTCTATGCCGATGTCCTCAAATCCTGCATCGACAGCTATGTAGACCAGCACCCCGACGTAGACCGGAACCGTATCTACCTGGGCGGCTGCTCCAACGGCGGCTACATGACCATGCACATGCTCATCCGTCATCCCAAGTACTTCGCCGCAGCCTATCCCACCTGCGAAGCCTACACAGATGCCAATATCTCCGACAACGAGATCAAGGCCCTGGCCGAGGAAAATATCTGGATTGTCCAGTCCTACGACGACACCACCGTGGATCCCAAGACCCACTGCATCCCCACTTTCCAGCGCCTGGTGAAAGCCGGTGCCAAGAACGTCTGGATGTCCATGTTCGAGAGCGTGGAAGGCATTGACAATCCCGGCCAGAAGCTCTTCGGTCACTTCTCCTGGTGCTACCTGTTCAACGACGCCGTCACCCACTCCCAGGAGCAGAGCGAAGGCGACGTGAAGCCCAGCAACAACGGCGGCGGCAGCGTAGCCCCGCAGGGCCACGCCAACATCTTTGAATGGATGAACGCCCAGGTGTTAACCGCTCCCGAGGTTCCGGAAGGCGCCTGGAGATGGTAAAACACGTCTGACTGCTAATCGGGGCACATTTCTTGTAAGGAAAGTGCCCCGATTAATTGTATTAGAAAAACTATGAAACAAACAAGCAAAATTGTTTTCGGCCTGGCGCTCATCGCCGCCGGCGTCATCTGGATTCTGAATATCATCGGCATTCTCGCCTTCGATTTCTCCACCGAGGGATGGTGGACCCTCTTCATCATTGTTCCCTGCCTCTTCGGCCTCTTCAACGACCGCGGAGACCGCGTGGGCCCGCTCGTGGGTATCGGTATCGGCGTCCTGCTCCTGCTGGCCGCCCGTGACATCATCTCCTGGAACATGATGTGGCAGATTGGCTTGGCACTCATGATTGTAGGCTTCGGCGTACAGTTGCTCCTGTTCAAGAGCTGCGGCTGCGGTTGCTGCGGCCCTCACGGAAGCTGCGACCACAAGACCATCCTCAGCGACGGCAAGAACATCCACCGCATCGACTCCGCCTTCGGCAAGCAGGAAATCTCCTTCGCCGGCGAGAAATTTGAGGGGGCCGATGTCCATACCTCCTTCGGAGGTCTGCAGCTCGACCTTCGCGGGGCCGATATCGCCGAGCAGGCCGTCATCAAACTGAACGTGGGCTTCAGCGGCGTCTCCATCATCGTACCCGAAGGCCTGGCCGTTCAGGTGAACGTGAGCAGCGGTTTCGGCGGTGTAGCCGACAAACGCTACAGCAAAGTGACCACCGGCACTCCCCTTGTCATCATCATCGGTGAAGTCGGTTTCGGCGGCGTGGAGATTCGCAACTAAGCAATGTCCATTCTCAGCAGGAAATACCCTTTTGAAGAAAAAGGGCGTGCAGTGAAAGACAGTCTCATCTATTGTGCGATTGTCTTTCTCATCCTGTATTTCCTGCAGCCTTTCGGCTTCAGCGGCTATCAGGGCAGCAAACTGCTGGTGTCCCTGCTCTTTGCAGGCATCACCTTCGGCTGCTGTCTGCTGTACGGGCTGTGTGTATCGGCCCCTCTGCATAAGCGGGTAAAAACCTGGAAGGTCTGGCATCAGGTGCTGCAGGGACTGGGGCTCACGCTTTTCATCGGCCTCACCAATTTCCTGCTGTTCTCCTTTATCTTCCATTACCCCATCCGGCTGAACATCTGCCTGCTGTTCTTGTACTGGACGCTGCTCATCAGCCTCATCATCGCGACGCTTTCCACGGGGCTTTCCTACTACCGCTTCCTGCGCCGGCAGCTCAACTCGCTCCTGGACAAGACCACCGACGAGCAGCAGGGCATCTCCGTCACCATTCACGACACGCGCGTGCGGGGGAATGACATCGGCCTTCCCATCAACGACCTGCTGTGCATCGAGGCGCAGAAGAACAACGTGGCCGTGTTTTTCCTCAAGGACGGGAAGCTGGCGCGGGAGGAGATCCAGACCACGCTGGCGGCTGTGCTGGAGGACCTCGGCGGCTACGCCAATGTGTTCCAGTGCCACCGTTCCTTCGTGGTGAACCTGAACAACATTACATCGGCCAAAGGGAACTCCAACGGCTATACGCTGGAGCTGGGCGGCGGGCTTGTGACAGTACCTGTTTCGCGCTCCTACGTACCCAAACTGAAGTCTTTTATCGCTTAGTCAGCGGTCCTTGAAAATAGCATTTCATCCGGGCGGATAGTTATCCGTCCGGTTTTTTTGTTGTCTGTCCCGGATATTTGGAAGGGTCAAAAACAGTGTTCATTTTTGTGCCGGAAACATTTTTAAAACCATAAAATCATGACCTCTTTCAATTTCAAAATGCGGCTCTTCGCTGCCATCGTGGCCCTCTTCGCGGCCTTCACTTTCTGCAACGCACAGGCTCCTTCAGTAGCAGACTCCCTGGCCAAACTCAAAACCCTGGATGCTGCACAGCCCGACACCCAGTATCAGATTGCGCTCGTGTGCCTGAACTATGCCGTAGCCAACCCGCATGCGCCCGAGACCGGGGAGCTGTTAATCGAAGCCGACCAGGCAATTCAGGCCATGAAGGACCTTCCTACGGCCGATGCCTCACAGGTGGCCACCCTTCAGGGTTTTTACTACACCTGCCGCATCGTACAGAATCCGGCATTGAACGGCGCCCTCTATTATATGGATGCGATGTCCTACTTCGAAAAGGCGCTGGAACTGGACCCTTCCAACGCCCTGGCAAAACATCTCCAGGAGCGCTTCTACGAGGGAATGGCGAAAACCATGCACGCTTTGTTTGGCCGCTAAGCGTCGTAGCAGGAGATCCTCTCGGCCCTCCGGGCCTCGGGATGACAAAACCGTAAAATTATTTTAAAAAGATTTCGCAGAGTCACGAAAATGTGCTAAATTTGTGCACGTGAGTAGTGTAACACGTACAGACACCCGCGGATTGCACGAAGAGTGCGGCGTCGTGGGATTCTATGGGGTGGAAGGAGCCACCTCCCATGCTTTCCTAGCATTACAGAGCCTTCAACACCGTGGCCAACAGGGTTGCGGCATTGCAACGGTCCTGCCGGACGGCAGCCTTCGCCTCCACAAAGGCGCCGGCCTTGTAAAAGAAGTATTCCATGAACAGGAGATAAAAGACTTGCCCGGGCGTAACTGCATCGGGCATGTTCGTTATCCTACCACCAACGTCGGCGGCCCGGAGAACATCCAGCCCTTCCTGTTCGCCCGCATGGAGAACCCCTTTGCACTCGCTCACAACGGAAACATCGTCAACGCCGCCCAGGTAAAAGAATACCTGGAAAAGATGGGCCACCTGTTCCACAGCACCTCCGACAGCGAACTGTTCGCCTACCTCGTAGGCAGCGGCCTGCACGGGCAGGACTGGATCGGTGCCATCCGTGGCGCAGCCCGTCTGCTGGACGGCGCCTATGCCACCGTCATCCTCACCCAGGACAAACTCTTCGCCTGCCGGGACAAGTACGGCTTCCGTCCCCTGTCCCTGGGCCAGCTGGGAGACGGTTATGTAGTAGCCAGTGAAACCTGCGCCCTGGACACCGTGGGCGCTACCTTCGTAAGAGACCTGGAACCCGGCGAGCTCATCTGCATCGACGAGACCGGCGTTCACTCCACCTTCGTCGCCCGTAAAGGCTCGCACTGCATGTGCGCCATGGAGTACATCTACTTTGCCCGCCCGGACAGCGTCATCGAAGGCTGCAGCGTGCACGGCTTCCGCAAGAAGTCCGGCATCCTCCTGGAGCAGGAGCATCCGGCCGAGGCAGACCTCGTCACCTGCGTCCCCGAGTCCAGCATGAGCGCCGCCATCGGCTTTGCCGAATCGGCCCACCTTCCCCTGGAAATGGGACTCGTCAAGAACATGTACGTGGCCCGCACCTTCATCCAGCCCACCCAGTCCATGCGCGACGTAGGCGTGAAGATGAAGCTTTCCGCCGTGAGCAGCATCGTCGGCGGCAAGCGCGTGGTGGTCATCGACGACTCCATCGTGCGCGGCACCACCTCCAAGATCATCGTCCAGATGCTCAGGGACGCCGGCGCCACCGCCGTGCACATGCGCATCGCCAGCCCGCCCTACGCCTGGCCGTGCTACTACGGCATCGACACCGGCACCAAGGAGCAGCTCCTCGCCAGCGGACGCTCGCTGGAGGAAATCCGCGCGTTCATCGGGGCCGATTCCCTGGAATACCTCTCCGTGGAAGCCCTCTACAAAGCAGCCGACCGCAGCCAGCTGTGCACCGCCTGCTTCGACGGCAACTACCCCACGGACCTTTACCAAGAGAAAACACAATAACACATATTTATGGAACAAAAGAAATTAGACCTGGTTCTCGGACTCCAATGGGGGGACGAGGGAAAAGGAAAAGTGGTGGACGTCCTCACCCCGTCCTACAAAATGGTAGCCCGTTTCCAGGGCGGTCCCAATGCCGGCCACTCGCTGGTATTTGACGGCGACAGCTTCGTCCTGCACACGGTTCCTTCCGGCATCTTCCGTGAAGGCACGGTGAATGTCATCGGCAACGGCGTGGTCATCGACCCCGTCATCCTGATGGAAGAAATCGACGCCATTGAGAAGCGCGGCGTGGATGTAACGAAGAAGCTCGTCATCTCCAAGCGCGCCCACCTGATCCTCCCCACCCACCGTTCCCTGGACGCCGCCAGCGAAAGCGCCATGGGCAAAGGCAAGATTGGCTCTACCCTGAAGGGTATCGGCCCTGCCTACGCCGACAAGACCGGCCGCTACGGCCTGCGCGTCGGCGACATCCTCCAGGAGGACTTCGCCGCCCTGTACCAGGCCCACAAGCAGCGCCACATGCAGCTGCTGGAGCAGTATCCGCCCTTCGACTCCCCCTTCAACTTCGAGGAGTACGAGAAGCAGTGGTTCGCTGCCGTGGAAGAGCTCAAGCGTTTCCCCTTCATCGACAGCGAGGTCTATGTGAACGAGGCCATCGAGGCCGGTGTTCCCATCCTGGCCGAAGGTGCTCAGGGTTCCCTGCTGGACATTGACTTCGGCACCTATCCCTTCGTAACCTCTTCCAACACCATGTCTGCCGGCGTCTGCACCGGTCTGGGTATCGCTCCTTCCCGCGTGGGCAAGGTCTACGGTATCTTCAAGGCCTACTGCACCCGCGTGGGCAGCGGTCCCTTCCCCACCGAGCTCTTCGACGAAGACGGCGAGCGCCTGCGCAGCATCGGCCATGAATATGGTGCCACCACCGGCCGTCCCCGCCGTACCGGCTGGCTGGATATGGTTGCCCTGAAATATGCCGTGATGATGAACGGTGTCACCGACCTCATCATGATGAAGTCCGACGTCCTGGACAGCTTCGACACCATCAAGGTGGCCGTAGCTTACGAGGAGAACGGCCAGACCACCGACCGCTTCCCCTACGACGGCGGCAAGAATGTCACCCCCGTATACAAAGAATTCCCCGGCTGGAAGACCTCCCTCTGCGACCTGCGCAAGTACGAGGATTTCCCCGAGGCATTCAAACAGTATATCGCCTACATTGAGGCCGAGACCAAGTGCCGCATCTCCATCGTCTCTGTTGGACCGGACCGCGACGCAACGGTCATCCGCTAAAAAAGATGAGGGCCATCCGATTGGATGGCCCTCTTTCTTTTATTTAATTCCCACGCGGGAGAATATCTCGTCTACGTTCTTGAAGTAGTAATCCAGGGTGAAGCAGTTATCCAGCTCTTCCTGGGTTAACTTACCCATGACATCGGCCGAGGCTTCCAGCAGGGTCTTGTAGTCCTTGTTGTTGGTCCAGGCGTCCATGGCGATGGGCTGCACGGTATCGTAGGCCTGTTCGCGGGAGAGACCCTTGGCGATGAGGGCGTTCATCACACGCTGGGCGAAGATAACGCCACGGGTGCGGTAGATGTTGGCCAGCATGGTCTCCGGATACACAACCAGGTTCTCCAGGATACCCTTGAAGCGGTTGAGCATGTAGTCCAGGAGCTCGGTGGCGTCCGGGAGGACAATGCGCTCCGTGGAGGAGTGGGATATATCACGCTCGTGCCAGAGGGCTACGTTTTCGTAGGCGGTAGCCATATAACCGCGCATCACGCGCGCGCAGCCGACGATGTTCTCGGAGGAAATGGGGTTGCGCTTGTGCGGCATGGCGCTGGAGCCCTTCTGACCTTTGCGGAAGGCTTCTTCCACCTCGCGCACTTCCGTACGCTGGAGGTTACGCACCTCGAAGGCCATCTGCTCCAGGGTAGCGGCTACCAGGGCCAGGGTACCCACGTAGTAGGCGTGGCGGTCCCGCTGCAGCACCTGCGTGGAGATAGCGGCCGACTCAATGCCCAGCTTACCGCAGACATAGTCCTGAATGAACGGAGGGATGTTGGCGAAGTTACCCACGGCGCCGCTCATCTTACCGGCCTCAACGCCGGCGGCAGCCGTCTTGAAGCGCTCGATGTTGCGCTTCATCTCTTCGTACCAGAGGGCCCACTTGAGGCCGAAGCTGGTGATATCGGCATGAATGCCGTGCGTACGGCCGATGCAAGGCGTGGCCTTGAACTCCATGGCGCGTTTGCGCAGCACTTCCAGGAACTCTTCCAGGTCCTTCATGAGGATGGCGTTGGCCTGCTTCAGCAGGTAGCCGTTGGCGGTGTCCACCACATCGGTGGAGGTGAGGCCGTAGTGGACCCACTTGCGTTCCTCGCCCAGGCTTTCGCTGACGGCACGGGTGAAGGCAACTACGTCGTGGCGGGTCTGCTCTTCAATCTCGCGGATGCGGGAGACTTCGAAGCGGGCGTTGGCCCGGATCTTCTCCACATCTTCGGCAGGGATAACGCCCAGTTTGCTCCAGGCTTCACAGGAGAGGGTTTCCACCTCCAGGTAGGCACCGAACTTATTCTCTTCGGTCCAGACGTCCCGCATTACCTTGCGGGAATAGCGCTCGATCATGCTTATTTGGTTTGAAGGAAATTCAGGATATTCTTCTCAATGCGGGCGGCCACATTCTCGCACTCAACGCGCTCGAAGGGCTTGTCGCTGAGATTATTGTAGAGCTCGATGTAGCGGTCGGTGATGCCGTTAACCACTTCAGGGGTCATTTCGGGCACCTTCTGGCCTTCCTTACCCTGGAAGCCGCCGGCCATCAGCCATTCGCGGACGAACTCCTTGGAGAGCTGCTTCTGGTGCTCGCCCTTTGCCAGGCGCTCCTCGTAGCCCTCTGCATAGAAGTAACGGGAGGAATCCGGGGTGTGAATCTCATCCATGAGGATGATCTTGCCGTCCTTCTTACCGAACTCATACTTGGTATCTACCAGGATGAGGCCTTTCTTGGCAGCGATTTCAGTGCCGCGCTGGAACAGAGCCAGGGTGTACTTTTCGAGCTGCTCGTATTCTTCGGCCGGGACAATGCCGCGGGCGATGATTTCTTCCTTGCTGATGTCTTCATCGTGACCCTCGGCGGCTTTGGTCGTAGGGGTGATGATGGGCTGGGGAAGCTTCTGGTTTTCCTTGAGACCTTCGGGCAGGGTGACACCGCAGAGGGTGCGGTTGCCGGCCTTGTACTCACGCCAGGCGTGACCGGCCAGGTAACCACGGACTACCATCTCCACCTTGTAAGGCTCGCAGCGGTAGCCGATGGTGACCATCGGATCCGGAACGGCGACCTTCCAGTTGGGCAGGATGTCTGCCGTGAGATCCAGGAACTGGGCAGCGAGCTGGTTAAGCACCTGACCCTTGCAGGGGATGCCTTCCGGGAGTACCACGTCGAAGGCGGAAATACGGTCGGTAGCTACCATTACAAGGTAACCACTGTTTAAAGAGTAGACATCGCGGACTTTTCCCGTGTACTTGGATTCTTGACCGGGAAGACTGAAATCGGTTTTGACAACGGCTTTCATTGAGATATGAGGATTGATATAGAGAATTCCGGTATCTGCGCAAAGTTACGGCCGTCTCCCGAATTCTGCAAATTTTTCATAAATTATTTTATTAACACGAAAATGTTGACAAAATTTTCGTCGGCGCATCTTGTAAGTGTCACGTCTTCGTTGTAACTTTGTGCCTTGAAGTTTAGTAGGTTCTTAACCGGGTATCATTCACAATGAAAGTAGCAGTCATTATGGGCAGCGCCAGCGATTGGGATGTAATGTCCCCTTGCTGCACAACGCTGGAAGATTTCGGCATTCCTTACGAAAAGCGCGTACTCAGTGCGCACCGCAATCCGGGCCCCCTTGCAGACTATGTCAAGTCCCTGCCTGAACAAGGATGTGAAATCATCATCGCCGGTGCCGGCGGGGCTGCACATCTGCCCGGAGTCATTGCAGCCTATACTACGCTCCCCGTGATCGGTATCCCGGTCAAATCCAAAGCCCTGATGGGCATGGATTCCCTCCTGTCCATCGTACAAATGCCTTCCGGTATCCCCGTAGCCACCATGGCTATCGACGGAGCCAAGAACGCAGCCCTCTTTGCGGTCTCTATCCTGGCCCTCCATGACCAGAGTCTGTCACAGCAACTGCATCAGTTCCGCAAAGACCAGTCCGACAAAGTACTCAATACTACCTTATAACATCATGCCCACCACGCACACGCGCTGGTGGGCATCCTTTTTTATTTTTAATGGAAAAAGCAAGGAGATTATTTGTAGAAAAGCGTGAAGGCTTCCGCGTGGAGGCTTCCAGCCTGCTGAGGGATTTCAACGAGAATCTCTCCCTGTCCCTGCGCAGCCTGCGCCTCGTCAATGTCTACGACCTCTTCGGTTTCACCGACGAGCTGGTGGAAAAGAGCCGCTACAGCGTTTTCGGCGAAACGGTCACCGACCTGGTCACCGACACCTTCCCCACCGATGGCAAAATCCTGGCCGTGGAGTTCCTGCCGGGCCAGTTCGACCAGCGCGCCTCCAGCGCCCGCGACTGCGTGCACCTCATTGAACCGGAGGCCGATATCCGCATCAAGAGCGCCCGTATGCTGGTGTTCGACGCAGACACCACGGACGAAACGCTGGAACGCATCGCCGCCTACTTCATTAACCCCGTGGAATGCCGTCGCAAAGACCTGTCGGTGATCCAGGAGAGCGAGCAGGCCAGCGTGAAGCCGGTCGAAGACCTCACGGGCTTCTGCAAAATGTCCCCCGCCGACTATTCCGCCTTCTGCAAAGAAAAAGACCTGGCCATGAACGAGGACGACCTCGCCTGCGTGGCCGCCTACTTCAATAAGGAAGGCCGCGATCCCTCCGGTACCGAGCTCCGCATTCTGGACACCTACTGGAGCGACCACTGCCGCCACACTACCTTCACCTCCACCCTGGAGGAAATCAAGGTAGACGATTCCTTCATCCGCGAGGACATCGAAGCTTCCCTCTCCCTGCTGGCCAAAATGCGCAAGGACCTGGGCCGCGAAGCAAAGCCGCTCTGCCTGATGGAACTGGCTACCGTCGGCGCCCGCTACCTGAAAGCCAAGGGCCTTCTGGAAGACCTGGAGCAGAGCGAAGAGAACAACGCCTGCAGCATCTTCGTCACCGTCGATGTAGACGGCCAGAACGAGCAGTGGCTCCTGCAGTTCAAGAACGAAACACACAACCATCCCACGGAGATCGAGCCTTTCGGCGGTGCAGCCACCTGCCTGGGCGGTGCCATCCGTGACCCTCTTTCCGGCCGCGCCTACGTCTACCAGGCCATGCGCGTGACCGGCGCCGGCAACATCACCGCCAAGGTGGCCGACGCCATCCCCGGCAAGCTTCCTCAGCGCAAAATCTCCCACAAGGCCGCCGAAGGTTACTCCAGCTACGGCAACCAGATCGGCCTGGCCACCACGCACGTGCGTGAAGTATATTCCGAAGGTTACACCGCCAAGCGCATGGAAATCGGTGCCGTCGTCGGCGCAGTGAAGGCCGATGCCGTCCGCCGCGAATCCCCCGCCGAAGGCGATGTCATCCTCCTGCTGGGCGGCCGCACCGGCCGTGACGGTATCGGCGGTGCCACCGGTTCCTCCAAGCAGCACACCGAGGCCTCCCTGGAGACCTGCGGCTCCGAAGTGCAGAAGGGTAACCCGCCGGAGGAGCGTCAGCTGCAGCGCCTGTTCCGCCGCGCAGCGGTCACCCGCCTCATCAAGAAGTCCAACGACTTCGGCGCCGGCGGCGTGAGCGTCGCCATCGGCGAGCTCGCTCCCGGCCTGGACATCTACCTGGACCGCGTGCCCGTGAAGTACGCCGGCCTCAACGCCACCGAGCTGGCCATCTCCGAATCCCAGGAGCGCATGGCCGTGGTGGTCGAAGCCAAGGATATGGAATCCTTCAAGCAGCTCTGCGCGCTTGATAATATAGAGGTAACCCATGTAGCCGATGTCACCGGCACCGGCCGTATGCGCATGTTCTTCCACGGGGAGAAAGTGTGCGACCTCTCCCGCGAATTCATTGACAGCGCCGGCGCCCGCCACTACGCAAAGGCCACCATCGGCGCCGTAGAGCAGAAGAACCCCTTCGAGCAGCAGCCGGAAGGCGCCACCCTCGAGGAAAAACTCCTCTCCACCATGGCCGCCCCGAACGTCGCCTCCCAGAAGGGCCTCATCGAGATGTTCGACAGCACCATCGGCCGCTCCACCGTCCTCATGCCCTACGGCGGTAAGCGCCAGACCACGGAGACCCAGGTTTCCGTGCAGAAGCTGCCCGTGGACGGTTTCACCAACACCGCCAGCATCATGACCTTCGGCTACAACCCGGACCTCGCCCTCTGGAGCCCCTACCACAGCGCCGCTTACGCCGTGGTGGAAGCCTGCACCAAGGCTGCCTGCGCCGGTGCCGACTGGTCCCACATGCGCTTCTCCTACCAGGAGTACTTCGAGCGCATGACCGCCGAACCGCACACCTGGGGCAAGCCCCTCGCCGCCCTCCTGGGCACCATCAAGATGCAGGAAGCACTCGGCCTTCCTTCCATCGGCGGTAAGGACTCCATGAGCGGTACCTTCGAGCACATCCACGTGCCCCCGACCCTGGTCGCCTTCGGTGTCACCACCGTGGACGCCCGCACGGTCATCTCCCCGGAATTCAAGAAAGCCGGCAACAAGATTTATCTTCTCAAACATACTCCCAACAAGGACTTCATGCCCAATACGGACCAGCTCAAGGCCAACTGGAACTGGCTCCGCCAGCAGATCGAGGCCGGCAAGGTGGTTTCCGCCTGGTCCCTGAGCTACGGCGGCGTCGCCGAAGCGCTGGTGAAGATGTCCATGGGTAACGCCCTGGGCGTGAACGTCACGCTCTCCGAGAAAGAGCTCTTCTCCCTGGGCTACGGCTCTGTGGTCTTCGAGGCCACCGAGGCCCTGGAAGGCGCCCAGCTCCTGGGCGAGGTTGCCGCCAGCGGGATCTGCATCAACGGCAGCACCATCGGCCTTGAAAAACTCGAGGCCGCCTATGAGGGCCGATATTTCGGCATCTATCCTCCGCGCGTGAAGCCTGCCTTCGAGGCACCCGTTCCCGCCGTGAAGGACGAGGCTTTCGACAAAGCCAACCTGGTCTACCCCGGCGCGCCCGTCGAGCACCCCGTCGTTTGCCTGCCCGTCTTCCCGGGCTCCAACTGCGACTACGATACCGCCAAGGCCTTCCGCAAGGCCGGCGCCGAGGTGCGTCCCTTCGTCTTCTGCAACCTCACCGGTGAGGACGTGCTCCGTTCCATCGACGAGCTGTCCAAGCGCATCGACGAGGCCCACATCCTGGCCTTCTGCGGCGGCTTCTCCTCCGGCGACGAACCGGACGGCAGCGGCAAGTTCATCGCCAGCGTCATTTGCAACGCCAAGGTGAGCGCCGCCATCGGCCGTCTGCAGCAGCGCGGCGGTCTCATCCTAGGTATCTGCAACGGTTTCCAGGCCCTGGTGAAGAGCGGCCTGCTGCCCTACGGCAAGGTGGGCAGCCTCACCCCCGACTCCCCCACCCTCTTCCGCAACGACATCAACCGCCATATCTCCCTCATCGCCCGCACGGAGGTCGCTTCCACGAATTCTCCCTGGCTTGCCGGCTTCAGCAAGGGCGAGCAGCACAGCATCGCTTTCAGCCACGGTGAGGGTAAGTTCGTGGTGAATCCCGAGCTCGCCAAAGAGCTGTTTGCCAAGGGTCAGGTGGCCTTCCGTTACCTGGACAACCCCAACGGCTCCTACTACGACATCGAGGGCTGCCTCAGCCCGGACGGTCACATCCTGGGTAAGATGGGCCACTCCGAGCGCTACGAGGACAACCTCTTCAAGAACATTGCGGGCAACTGCAGCCAGCCCCTCTTTGATAACGCCGTTCACTATTTCAGAAAAGACCGATGAAAAACGAACTTATTTTCGAAGGCACGGAGAAGAAAATCTACGCCACCGAGCATCCCCACCAGGTGATCTTCCACTACACGGACGTCACCGTCGCCTACAGCAGCGTCAAGCGTGCCCGCCTGAAGAAGAAGGGCGTGTACAGCAACCGCATATCGGCCTTCCTCATGGGCTACCTCAACAAGTGCGGCATTCCCACGCACTTCATCGAGCTCCTGGACGAGCGTGAGCAGCTGTGCCGCAAGATCGACCTCATTCCCCTGGAAGTGGTGGTGCACAACCGCATGTGCGGCACCCTGGCCAGCAAGCTGGGCGTGGAAGACGGCTACAAGCCGTCCAACACCATCGTGGACCTGTGCTACAACAACGACGAGCTGGGAGACCCGCTCCTGAACACAGACCACGCCGTGGCCCTGGGCATCGTGAACTACGAAGAAATGGAGAAGATGTTCTCCATGGCCAAGAAGGCCGGCGCTCTCCTCGGCGAGCTGCTGCACAAAGTAGGCATCGAACTGGTAGACGCCAAGTTCGAGTTCGGCCGTGCCACCGACACCGGCGAAATCATCATCTCCGATGAGATCAGCCCGGATACCTGCCGCATGTGGGACGAGGAAACCGGCGAGCGCCTGGACAAGGACCGCTTCCGCCTGGACCTCGGCGACGTAATTCCCGCCTACGCAAAAGTTCTCGAAAAACTGGAAACCTTATAAGACATGGGAGTTCTTGCAGTCTATGGCGTCGACGACGCCGCAACAAGAATCTATTACGGCCTGCACAACCTGCAGCACCGCGGCCAGGAAGGCGGCGGCATTGCCACCTTCGATGAGTCCGGCGCCTACTACCGCCACCGTGGCCTGGGCCTGCTGAGCGAAGTCTTCACCGACGGTGAGGTCAAGAGCCTGAAGGGCCGGCTGGGCATTGGCAGCGTCAAGTATGCCAACGCCTCCAAGGGCGGCCTGGACAACGTGGAGCCGCTTTTCTTCCACCACCGCAGCGGAGACTTCGCAGTTGCCGCCGACGGTAACGTGGTCAACTCCCGTCAGATCGCCGACTTCCTGGAGAAGCGCGGCACCATCTTCCAGACCGGCACCGACAGCGAACTGCTGGCCCACCTGGTGAAGAAAAACGCCGGGGAAGACCGCATTGTCCATATCGTCAAAGCACTGAACATGATGGAAGGCGGTTTCGCCTTTGTCATCATGACCCCCAACCGCATCTACGCCTGCCGCGACAAGCACGGCATCAAGCCCCTTTGCATCGGCACGCTCGACGGCGGTTACGTAGTGAGCAGTGAATCCTGCGCCTTCAACATCATGGGCGCCACCTTCCTGCGGGATGTCAAGCCCGGCGAGATTGTCTCCCTGGACAGCCACGGCATCCGCAGCACCCTGTACTCCCGCTTCAGCCGCAAGCGCATGTGCGCCATGGAGTATATCTACTTCGCCCGCCCGGACAGTGACATCGACGGCTGCAACGTACACGCCTACCGCAAGGAGGCCGGCCGCCGCCTGGCCCGCGAATGCCCTGTGGAGGCCGATATCGTCGTCGGCGTACCCGAGTCCAGCCTGAGCGCCGCCATGGGTTACAGCGAAGAGAGCGGCATCCCCTACGAGATGGGCCTGGTCAAGCACAAGTATGTCGGCCGCACCTTCATCCAGCCCGTGCAGAGCATGCGCGAACTGGGCGTGAAGATGAAGCTCTCTCCCGTGTCCAGCATCGTCAAGGGCAAGCGCATCGTGCTGGTAGACGACTCCATCGTCCGCGGCACCACCTCCCTCAAGATTGTGAAGCTGCTGCGCGAAGCCGGCGCCACCGAGGTGCACGTGCGCATTGCCAGCCCCATGATGAAATACACCTGCCATTACGGCGTAGACACGTCCACCCCGGAGGAGCTCCTCTGCTCCCACCGCACCCTGGACGAGGCCCGCGAGGCCATCGGCGCCGACTCCCTGGGCTACCTGAGCCCCGCATCCACCCGCGACTCCTGCTTCGGCTGCGCCGATCCCTGCCAGGCCTGCTTCACGGGCGAATATCCTACCCTCCTTTATAACGAATCAAATACCGAAGACTAAAATATGGCTAAATCTTACGAACAGTCCGGTGTAAACCTGGAAGCCGGATACGAAGTAGTGCGTCGCATCAAGCAGCACGTGGCATCTACGTCCCGCAAGGGATCGATGGGCAACATCGGCTCTTTTGGCGGCATGTTTGACCTGTCGGCCCTCAATGTGAAGGAGCCCGTTCTGGTGAGCGGCACCGACGGCGTGGGCACAAAGCTCAAGATCGCCTTCGCCATGGACAAGCACGACACCATCGGCATCGACGCCGTGGCCATGTGCGTGAACGACGTCCTGGCCCAGGGCGCCGAACCCCTCATCTTCCTGGATTACGTAGCACTGGGACACAACATCCCCGCCAAGGTGGAAGCCATCGTGGCCGGTGTGGCCGAGGGCTGCCGCCAGGCCGGCTGCGCGCTGGTAGGCGGTGAGACCGCCGAGATGCCCGGCATGTACGAGGACGGCGAATACGATATCGCCGGCTACACCACGGGCGTGGTGGAGAAATCCAAGCTCATCGACGGTTCCAAGGTAAAGGTGGGCGACGTGCTGGTGGCCATCGCTTCCAGCGGCGTGCACTCCAACGGCTTCTCCCTGGTGCGTAAGATTGTGGCCGATGCCGGTCTGAACTACCAGGATGCCATCCCCGAGTTCGGCGGCCGCAAACTGGGCGAGGTCCTGCTCACTCCTACCAAGATTTACGTGAAGCAGATGCTGGATGTGATTGGGCAGTGCGACGTGCACGGCGTAGCGCACATCACCGGCGGCGGCTTCGACGAGAATATCCCCCGCGTGCTGCAGCCCGGCCAGGGCCTGGAAATCCACGAAGGCACCTGGGAAATCCTGCCGGTGTTCCAGATGCTGGAGAAGTGGGGTAACGTCCCGCACCGCGAGATGTTCAACATCTTCAACATGGGCGTGGGCATGATTGCCGTCGTCGACGCTTCCGAGGCCGACAAAGCCATCTCCATCCTGGAGGCCCACGGCGAAAAGGCCAGCGTCATCGGCAAGGTCACCGACAAGCCCGGCGTCAATATCGTGCTGAAGTAAGCGATGAAGAATCTCGCAGTCTTTGCCAGCGGCACCGGCACCAATTTCTCGGCCATCGCCAAGGCCTGCGCCAGCGGAGAGCTGGCCGCCCGCGTGGCCGTCCTGGTGTGCGACAAGCCCGGCGCGCCCGTCATCGAGCGCGCGAAGGAGCTGGGCGTGGAGACCTTCGTCTTTACGCCAAAGGCGTACGCCTGCAAGGCCGATTATGAGGCCGATATCGTACGCGTCCTGGACGCCAAAGGCATTGACCTCGTCTGTCTTGCCGGCTATATGCGCATCGTGGGAGAAACCCTCCTCAAGGCATACGACGGCAAGATCATCAACGTTCACCCTTCCCTGCTGCCCGCCTTCAAAGGCGCCAACGCCGTGGAAGAAGCCGTGGCCTACGGCGTCAAAGTGTATGGCATCACCATCCACTGGGTGAACGCAGACCTGGACGGCGGCAAAATCATCGCGCAGCGCGCCTTCCCCTACGAAGGCTCCGACCCCGCCGAGGTGCACCGTCTTGGTCAGGCCATCGAACATGAATTATATGTACAAACAATAAAACAACTTTTATGAGAGCGTTAGTTAGCGTAAGCGACAAAAATGGTCTCGTGCCCTTCGTCAAGGGCCTCGTAGACCTGGGTTGGGAGATTATCGCCACTGGCGGTACCCAGAAACTGCTGGAGTCCGAGGGTGTGAAGACCATCGGCATCAGCGAAGTGACCGGCTTCCCGGAAATTTGCGACGGCCGCGTGAAGACCCTGCATCCCAAGGTGCACGGCGGTATCCTCGCACGCCGCGATGTCCCCGCCCACATGGAAACCCTTAAGGAGAACGGCATCGAGACCATCGAGCTCGTATGCGTGAACCTCTATCCTTTCCGCCAGACCATCGCCAAGGAAGGCGTAACCCTGGCCGATGCCATCGAGAACATCGATATCGGCGGTCCTTCCATGGTGCGCAGCGCTGCCAAGAACTGGAAGGATGTCACCATCGTCTGCGACCCCGCCGACTACGACACCGTCCTCGCCGAGCTGAAGGCTAACGGCAAGACCTCCGACGAGACCCGTCTGAAGCTCTCCGCCAAGGCTTACACCCACACCGCCGAGTACGACGCCTGCATCGCCACCTACATGCGCAAGGCTGCCGGCCTGAACGAGAAACTCTTCCTGGAGTACGACCTCAAGCAGGGCCTCCGCTACGGCGAAAACCCTCACCAGAGCGCCAACTTCTACGCCGCCCTGGAACCCGCCCCGTTCTCTCTGGCCTTCGCCGAGCAGCTGCAGGGCAAGGAACTCTCCTACAACAATATCCAGGACGCCAACGCCGCCCTCAATGTCCTGCGCGACTTCGAGGAGCCTTTCTGCGTAGCCCTCAAGCACATGAACCCCTGCGGCGCCGCCGTGGGCAAGACCATCGAGGAAGCCTGGCAGGCCGCTTATGAGGCCGACAAGGTAAGCATCTACGGTGGTATCGTGGGTGTGAACCGCACCCTCACCGCCGAGGTCGCCCTGGGCATGAAGCCCATCTTCCTGGAGATTGTCATTGCTCCCGACTACACCCCCGAAGCCCTGGAGATCCTCTCTGCCAAGAAGAACCTCCGCGTGATGAAGGTAGACATGACCCGCACCAACGCTCCCGTTGCCCAGTACATCAGCGTGAACGGCGGTCTCCTGGCCCAGCAGCTGGACACCCAGGTAGAAACCGTCTCCCCTGAGATGTGCGTCACCAAGGTGGAGCCCACCCAGGGACAGCTGGCCGACGCCAACTTCGGCTGGAAGATCGTCAAGCACGTCAAGTCCAATGCCATCGCCGTGGTCAAGGACAACCACACCATCGGCATCGGCGCCGGCCAGACCAACCGTGTCGGATCGGCCCTCATCGCCCTCGAAGAGGCCAAGAACGCCGGTTTCACCCAGGGTCTCGTCCTGGCTTCCGACGGCTTCCTGCCCTTCGATGACACGGTGGCCCTCGCTGCCCAGTACGGTGTAACCGTGATTGTGCAGCCCGGCGGCAGCATCCGTGACGAAGACGCCATCAAGAAGGCCGACGAGCTGGGCATCTGCATGCTCTTCACTGGTGTACGACATTTCAAACATTAATCGATATGGGCCTCGTATATCCCCTTCCTTCCATCAAACCCGCCGGCAGCGCCAAGGAAATCAAACTGGAGAACTGCCTCGGGAAAACCGTACTGGTCATTGGCGGCGGCGGCCGTGAGCATGCCATTGTGGATGCGCTCAGCCGTTCCCCCCAGGTGTCCAAAATCTACTGCGCCCCGGGCAATGCCGGTATCGGAGAGCAGGCGTTCAACGTAGCTCTGAAGGATACGGATGTAGAAGGTCTCAAAGCCTTTGCCCTGGAGAATCAGGTAGACCTGACTGTGGTGGGGCCCGAAGCTTCCCTGGCGGCCGGCATCGTAGATGCCTTCCGTGCCGCCGGGCTCAAGATCTTCGGCCACACCCAGGCGGCTACCGCCATCGAGAGTTCCAAGGAGTTCGCCAAGAAGCTCATGGACAAGTACGGCATCCCTACCGCCGGCTACCGCAGCTTCACGGATTACGAGGAGGCCGTGGCCTATGTATCGGCCCGTCCTTTCCCCGCCGTCCTGAAGTACGACGGTCTGGCCGCCGGTAAAGGCGTGGTCATCGCCCAGAACCTGGACGAGGCCAAGGCCGCCCTTGCCGACATGCTCCTGGACCACAGCTTCGGCGCCGGCAAGGTGGTGGTCGAAGACTTCCTCACCGGCCCGGAATTCTCCTTCCTCTGCTTCGTGGACGGCTCCCGCGTGTACCCGATGCCCCTCTCCCAGGACCACAAGCGCGCCTTCGACGGCGACATGGGTCCCAACACGGGCGGCATGGGCGCCTACACCGGCCTGCCTTTCATTACCCCCGAGGACGAAGCGTTTGCCTTTAAGGAGATCCTTTGCAAGACGGCATCGGCCATGGTCGCCGAAGGCCTTCCGCTGTCCGGCGTGCTCTACGGCGGCCTCATGAAGACACCGCAGGGAATCAAGGTCATCGAGTTCAACGCCCGCTTCGGAGACCCCGAGACGGAGGTTGTGCTCCCGCGCCTGCAAAGCGACATCTACGACATCTTCGAGGGTATCGCCACCGCTACGCCGCTCGAGGCTCCGGTTTGGGCCGATGGTGTGACGCTGGGCGTGGTGCTGGCCTCCAAGGGCTATCCCGGCCACTATGAGAAGGGCTTCGCCATCGGCGGCCTGGACCAGGTGGACGCACAGGTGTACCACATGGGCACTTCCATCAAGGAAGGCCAGGTGCTCACCGCCGGCGGCCGTGTGCTCATGGTCGTTTCCAGCGGAAAAGACCTCGCCGACGCCCGCGCAAAGGTCTACGAAGAAATTGCCAAAATCCAGTGCGACAACCTCTTCTACCGGAAGGACATCGCACACATTGCATTTGAATAATTTATGGGAAACATTATTGACGGAAAAGCATTAAGTCTGGTTGTCAAGGACGAAGTGAAGGCCCAGGTGCCCGAGCTGGAAGCCAAGTACGGCCGTAAACCTTGCCTGGTGGTGATTATCGTGGGTGAGAACCCGGCCAGCCAGGTGTACGTTCGCAACAAAGTGAAGGCCGCGGCTTATACCGGAATGGAGTCGCAGCTCATTGAACTGCCGGCCGACATCTCCGAGGAGGCCCTCCTGAACAAGATCGTGGAACTGAACAACGACCCGCTCGTGGACGGCATCCTGGTGCAGCTTCCTCTCCCCAAGCACATCAATGAGGAGAAGGTCATCGACACCATCGCCCGTGAGAAGGACGTGGACGGTTTCCACCCCGGCAACGTAGCCGGTCTGTGGCTGGGCAAGGACTGCATCGTCCCCTGCACCCCCGCCGGTATCATGCGCCTGATCGACAGTGTAGGCATCGAGCTCAAGGGCAAGAACGCCGTAGTTGTGGGCCGTTCCAACATCGTCGGCAAGCCTGTGGCCAAGCTCCTGCTGGACCGCCACGCCACCGTGACCATCGCCCACTCCCGCACCGCCGACCTCGGCGCCGTCTGCCGCACCGCCGATGTGCTGGTTGTCGCCGTGGGTAAGGCCAAGCTCGTCACCGGCGACATGGTCAAGCCCGGTGCCGTCATCATCGACGTCGGCATGAACCGGGACGAGCAGGGTAAGCTCTGCGGCGACGTAGACTTCGCCTCCGCCGAGCCCGTCGCCTCCTGGATCACCCCCGTTCCCGGCGGCGTCGGCCCCATGACCATCGCCATGCTCATGAAGAACACCATCGCCTGCTTCCTCTCCCGCCAGGGCAAGTAAGCAGCGCGCGTCATAGCTGACAACAGAGGTAGTGGTTTTTGCGAAAAAATCACTACCTTTGATTGTTATGAGAAAACTAATATCCTTATTTGCAGCTATTCTGCTCTCCGGCTTGCTTGCGCAAGCTCAGCAATACGATGTGTTGGACAAAGTGAATGCCGATGTCCGCAAGGCCTACGGCATGGAGGGGCCGCACCGCATAGACGAGTTCGGCACCCTGTCCAAGGCTCCCAAGGGCTACAAGCCTTTCTACATCAGCCATTACGGCCGTCACGGGTCCCGTTATGCCTGGGACGACGAGACCTACACCTATCTGCACAAGGTCTTTGAGACAGCCCGGGAAAAAGCTGTGCTCACCCCCTACGGAGAGAGCTTCGCGCAGAAGTACGAGGATTTCTATCAGATTCCCCTCATCAACACCGGAGACCTGGTCCCCCTGGGATACGACCAGCACCTTGCCATCGGCACATTCGTGTACAATCAGTTCCCGCAGGTGTTCAAGGGTCGCAAGAAGGTAGACGCCCTTTCTTCCACGGGCCAGCGCTGCATCGTGAGCATGGGCGCCTTCACTGTCGGCCTTATGAGCGGCAACCCCAAGCTGCAGGTACGCCTGCAATCGGACCACGTGGGCATGGGCATCATCGCCCCGCCCAGTGCGCCCAGAGCCGTGCGCCACTATTTCGAGGGACAGCTCACCAAGCCGGCGGGCGAAAGCGTGGAGGAATTCGTCCTTCGCACCATTGACGCCCAGGCCACGCTGGACAAGCTCTTCACCGACAGCAGCTTCCTGGAAGGACTGGTAGAAGGCAGCTCCGCCCTGGATTTCATCAACGAACTGTGGAACCTCTACTGCGGTTATCACAACTACGAGGAGAAGCCCCTCTTCGACGACCTTTTCACCCCGGAGCAGCGGCTCAAGTGGTGGGAGGCTTCCAACTACTTCTCCTACTACAGCGACCTCACCGCCCGCTACGGCATGATTCCCCTGCTGCAGGATATCCTGGACAAGGCCGATGAAGCCATCGCGGACCCTAACCGCGCCGCACACCTCCGTTTCGGCCACGACTATATCCTCGAGGGTCTCGCCACCCTGCTCAATGTGAACAACATGGGCCATATCGTGGACAAGGCCGAAGATGCCAAATACTGGTTCCGCAACTACGACATCCCCATGGCCGGCACCTTGCTTTTCGTTCTCTACAGGAACAAGCAGAATGACATCCTGGTCAAGGTGGTCCTCAACGAGAACGACGCCGTCCTCGCAGACCTCCAGCCGGTAGAAGGAGTCTACTATAAGTGGGCCGACTTCAAAGCCTACGCCCAGCAGATTATCAAGGATCATCCCGAGATTATCAGAAAATGAAACAGATCGTCGAATGCGTCCCGAACTACAGTGAAGGACGCGACAAAAGTGTAATTGACGCCATCGTCACAGCCATCGGCTCCGTCGACGGCGTCAAAGTGTTGGATGTGGATCCCGGCGAAGCCACCAACCGCACGGTGGTCACCTTCGTCGGGGAACCGGAGCCCGTTTGCGAAGCCGCTTTCCGCGGTGCCGCCAAGGCACAGGAGCTCATCGACATGCGCCAGCATCACGGGGCCCATCCCCGCAGCGGCGCCACCGACGTGCTGCCCCTCATCCCGGTCGCCGGTATTACCCTGGAAGAGTGCGCCGTCCTGGCACGGGGCCTGGCCAAACGCCTCTTCGAGGAGCTGGGCATCCCCTGCTACTGCTACGAGGCAGCCGCCTTCAAGCCGGAACGCAAGAACCTGGCCGTGTGCCGCGCCGGCGAATATGAGGCCCTCCCGGAGAAGATGGCTTCAGAAGACCGCAAGCCGGACTTCTGCGGCACCTGGGATGCCGTGGCCGAAAAATCCGGCGCCACCAACGTGGGCGCCAGAAACTTCCTCGTGGCCGTCAACTTCAACCTGAACACCACCAGCACCCGCCGCGCCATGGCTGTTGCCTTCGACGTGCGGGAGAAAGGCCGCAAGAACCCCAGCGGGGAAGGCTGGATTCCCGGCACACTGAAGGGCTGCAAGGCCATCGGCTGGTATATCGACGAATATGGCATTGCGCAGGTGTCCATGAACATCACGGACATCGACGCCACCCCGCTGCACATTGCCTTCGACGAAGTGTGCCGGGCAGCCGCCGCCCGCGGCCTGCGTGTCACCGGAGCCGAGATTGTCGGCCTCGTTCCTAAACGCGTGCTCATCGAAGCCGGGGAGTACTACCTGGCCAAGCAGCAGCGTTCCCTGGGCATCTCCGAGGCAGAAATCATGAAGATTGCTGTCAAGTCCATGTCCCTGGACGACCTGAAGCCCTTCCACCCCGAAGAAAAAGTCATTGAATATCTCATGGCAGAAAAGCCCCACGGTCTGGCCCAGATGACGGTGGAAGCCTTTGCCCGGGAGACGGCCTCTGAATCGGCCGCACCGGGAGGCGGTTCGGTGAGCGCCTGCATGGGTGCCTTCGCCGCAGCCCTGGCCACCATGGTCGCCAACCTTAGCGCGCACAAACGCGGCTGGGACGCCCGCTGGAAAGAGTTCTCCGACGTAGCAGTACAGGGACAGGAGATCCTGAACGAACTGCTCGCCCTCATCGACGAGGACACCGCCGCCTTCAACCGCATCATGGACTGCTTCGCCATGCCCAAAGGCACCGACGAAGAAAAGGCAGCCCGCGCCGCCGCACTGGAAGCCGCCACGCTCTACGCCGCCCAGGTGCCGCTGCGCACCATGGAAGCCACGCTGAAAGCCCTTCCCCTGGCGCTGGAAATGTCGCAGAAGGGGAACCCGGCATCGGCCTCCGACGCAGGCGTAGCCGCCCTGGCCGCCGTTGCCGGCATCAAAGGCGCGCGCCTCAACGTACGCATCAACGCCGCCGGCCTCAAGGACCCCGCCCCCGCCGCGCCGCTCCTGCAGCGGGCCGATGAAATCGTCGCCGAAGCGCAGGAACTGGAACGCCAAACGCTGGAAGCCTGTGGCGTTTAACAAACAGATAACCAAACACATAGCACAACAGACGGGTAGGAAAAACACACCCGTCAGTTGTACTAACAAACTAATAATCAATCAGATAAATGCCACGGACTCTTTTTCAAGACGAGATTCTGACCGGTATTCCGGCTCAGCTGCCGGAAGCCAAGCCGTATGACAAAGCCATCAACCACGCGCCCAAGCGCAAGGATATCCTTACAAAGGAAGAGAAGCTGCTGGCACTGAAGAATGCGCTGAGGTACTTCCCGGAAGCCCTGCATGCGCAGCTGGCACCGGAGTTTGCGGCAGAGCTCAAGGAGTATGGCCGCATCTACATGTACCGGTACAGACCTTCCTATAAGATTTACGCCCGTCCCATTGACGAATACCCGGCCAAAAGCCGGCAGGCGGCCGCCATCATGGCCATGATCCAGAACAACCTGGACGAGAGAGTGGCCCAGCACCCGCACGAGCTCATCATCTACGGCGGGAACGGCGCCATCTTCCAGAACTGGGCCCAGTACCGTCTGGTGATGCAATACCTGGCCACCATGACCGACGAGCAGACGCTGGTCATGTACTCCGGCCACCCGCTGGGCCTGTTCCCCAGCCACAAAGACGCCCCGCGTGTGATCGTGACCAACGGCATGGTCATCCCCAACTACTCCAAGCCCGACGACTGGGAGCGTTTCAACGCCCTGGGCGTGAGCCAGTACGGCCAGATGACCGCCGGCAGCTACATGTACATCGGCCCGCAGGGTATCGTGCACGGCACCACCATCACCGTGATGAACGCCGCCAGAAAGCAGGGCGGCAGCCCGGCCGGGAAACTCTTTGTCACCGCCGGCCTTGGCGGCATGAGCGGCGCACAGCCGAAAGCCGGCAACATCGCCGGCGTGGTGAGCGTCACCGCCGAAATCAACCCCAAGGCCGCCGAAAAGCGCTACGAGCAGGGGTGGGTGGACGAGCTGCACACAGACCTGGACGCGCTCATCCCCCGCATCAAAGA
>Ga0310786_10003001_pt1 | contig 25009 bp, 18 predicted proteins | sample AusTroGonzalo_MG_FD_203881 | JGI IMG/M metagenome (GOLD analysis project Ga0310786, IMG submission 203881) | Bovine rumen microbial communities from tropical cattle in Woodstock, Queensland, Australia - Gonzalo_03 (v2) (version 2) | ecosystem: Host-associated > Mammals > Digestive system >...
GCTCAGCTCAGGAGTTCCTGAAGGTTGGCGACGATGTAGAGGCTGTTATCCTGACCCTCGACCGTGACGAGCGTAAGATGTCTCTCGGTATCAAGCAGCTCCGTGAGGATCCCTGGGAGGCTATCGAGACCAAGTATCCTGTGGGCAGCAAGCACTCTGCAAAGGTTCGCAACTTCACCAACTTCGGTGTGTTTGTAGAGCTTGAGGAAGGTGTTGACGGTCTGATCCACATCAGCGACCTCTCTTGGACCAAGAAGGTGAAGCACCCGTCAGAGTTCACCAAGGTTGGTGAGCCCATCGACGTTGTTGTGCTCGACATTGACAAGGAGAACCGCCGTCTCTCTCTCGGCCACAAGCAGCTCGAGGACAATCCTTGGGATGTATTCGAGGAGAAGTACACCGTTGGTTCTGTACACGAGGGTAAGATCATCGAGTTGCTCGAGAAGGGTGCCGTGGTTGCTCTCGACGAGAACGTAGAAGGCTTTGCTACTCCGAAGCACCTCGTTAAGGAAGACGGCTCACAGGCTCAGGCCGGCGAGACTCTGCCCTTCAAGGTGATTGAGTTCAACAAAGACAGCAAGCGCATTATCCTCTCTCACAGCCGCACCTTTGAGGATCCCGCCCGTGAGGAGAAGAAGGCCGCAGCCAAGAAGACTGCTCCGCGTGCCAAGAAGGAAGAGGCTCCAAAGATTGAGAACGTTGCTGCCAGCACCACGCTCGGCGACCTCGACGTACTCGCTCAGTTGAAGGCTCAGATGGAGAAGGAGAAGTAATTCCCCCACTCTATTCTTATAGACAAGAATCCCCCGGCCGGCTGCCGAGGGATTCTTCTTTTTTTCTTATAAATGACTACTGATGCGAGCATTATAGAACTGACGGAAGTCAGACCATTTATAATAAGGGAAGTTGTCCGTCGGCATGGGGAGGCTGGCCTCGACACCGTTCATCAGACACTTCACAAGAATATCATCTGCCCCACCCTTGCCACGGTAGAAGACCAGCTGGATGTTTGAGGCCTTGCAGGTCTGCCAGTTCTGGTAGATATTCTTCACCTCGTTGGGATCCTCAGGATCCTGGTCGGCACCATTGATGCCCATCAGCACGGTGAGTGGACCGATACAAGTATCGTGGCCGAAGCGCAGGTCGGCAATGCGGTCGCTACTGCCGTCGATCACGGCATCAGCCTTCTTGATGATATCCTGTAAAATGGGAATCATGTCGTATTGCGGGCCGAACACCCATGAATAAGAGCCCAAGTTGGTCGATTCCCAACGGTCGACCATCTCCTCGTCGGTGATGATATTGCCCATCATCCCCTCATGACCGATACTCGGCAGCGAAGTGTAGAGATTGATGAGGTTGCTGCCAATATGTTGCATATTACCAGGGAGACCCTCGGTTGAGATGAATACACGGGGGATCACCTTCTGCCATAGATTATCATCGTAGGTGTACTTGTCGCGATGGTCTTCCCAGCGGGGCTTGGCCTTCGGGAACTGATGCTTCACGGGGTTCTGGCGGTCAGTAGGTACCACGCCATCGAGTGTGAAGCGCGACGATTGTTCACGGATCTCTATCTTCGGGTTGCATTGCACCAGCTCTTGGCAGAAGGCCGACATACTGAGTACACAACGGCCTGACAACGAGGCGATGGCCAGCACATTGCCACCCTTCTTGAATACCTCTGGGAAGCTGTTATACATCGTCCGTGCAATACGCTGGTGCTGTTCCCAGCCAAGCTGAGTCAACTCACTCACACCAGTCTTCAGCTCTTCTTTGGCCGCCATGAACCGCGTATAGAACCCCTCGCCCTCTGTCGTCAGCAGGTGCTTGTTATGGGCTGTTGACAGAAGACTGTCGAGTTCTTGATAGAGAAACGCATTCCAATAATAACGTGAACCGTGACGGGCATAGTGGCTGATATAGAAGGGTTTATAACCTTTCGGAGCCTTCGTCAGCTGAACCGTGTAGTGCGGATAGGGATAATCGTTGCCATAGGACTTCTTCATGTCTGCCCTGAGTTGGTCGAGCGCATTTCCTGTCTGTGCCCCCGCCGTCAGCGTCAGGGCTACAACATACAATAGAGTCAATAATTTCTTCATAAGTCAGTTATATTTATGGTTTGCCCTGCAAAGATACAAATAAAAATTGAGAAATAAAGAAATTGAGAAATTAAAAAAATTAAAAATTGCAATGGCGGCAGTATATTTTTCACTCTTCACTCTTCACTTTGCACTTTTTTTTGTATCTTTGCACGCAAATTACGTAATTGTACAATTAATTATTCATTATGAACGACAACAAAGTTATGAACATGGCAGCGGACAACATCCGTATCCTGGCTGCCTCGATGGTTGAAAAGGCAAAGTCGGGACACCCCGGCGGTGCCATGGGCGGTGCTGACTTCATCAACACCCTGTACAGTGAATTCCTGGTTTACGACCCCGAGAATCCCGCATGGGAGGGGCGCGACCGCTTCTTCCTCGACCCCGGACACATGGCTCCGATGCTCTACAGCCAGCTCGCCCTCATCGGCAAGTATTCCTTAGAGGATCTGAAGAACCTGCGCCAGTGGGGTTCAGTGACGCCCGGTCACCCCGAGCGCGAGATTGAGCGCGGTATCGAGAACACATCCGGTCCTCTCGGACAGGGTCACACCTTCGCCGTGGGTGCTGCCATCGCCGCCAAGTTCCTGAAAGCTCGCTTGGGCAACGTGATGAACCAGACCATCTACGCCTATATCTCTGACGGTGGCGTGCAGGAGGAGATCTCTCAGGGTGCAGGTCGTATCGCCGGTAACCTGGGGTTGGACAACCTGATCATGTTCTACGACGCCAATGATATTCAGCTCTCTACCCGTACCGAGGTCGTGACCTGCGAGGACACTGCCAAGAAGTATGAGGCCTGGGGCTGGTACGTTCAGAAGATCGACGGTAACGACGTGGACCAGATCCGTGAGGCCATCAAGAAGGCTCAGGCTGAGAAGGACCGTCCGAGTCTGATTATCGGTCACTGTGTGATGGGTAAGGGTGCCCGCAAGGCTGACGGCTCTTCATACGAGAGCAACTGCGCTACCCACGGTGCTCCCCTCGGTGGCGACGCCTATATCAACACAATGAAGAACCTGGGTGCTGATCCTGAGAATCCGTTCCAGATCTTCCCCGAGGTGCAGGCTCTCTACGCCAAGCGTGCTGAGGAACTGAAGAAGATCGTGGCTGAGCGCTATGCCGAGAAGGCTGAGTGGGCCAAGGGTCATCCTGTACAGGCTAAGCAGCTCGAGGAGTGGTTCAGCGGCAAGGCTCCCGTCATCGACTGGAGCAAGGTAGAGCAGAAGGCTGGCAGCGCTACCCGTAGTGCTTCGGCTGCTGTTCTCGGTCAGCTCGCTGAGCAGGTGCCCAACATGATCTGCGCTTCTGCCGACCTCTCTAACTCCGACAATACCAACGGCTTCCTGAAGAAGACCAAGGACATTGTGAAGGGTGACTTCAGCGGTGCCTTCTTCGAGGCTGGTGTGGCCGAGTTGACGATGGCTTGCTGCTGTATCGGTATGGCCCTGCACGGTGGTGTCATCCCCGCTTGCGGTACCTTCTTCGTATTCTCCGACTATATGAAGCCCGCCGTCCGTATGGCTGCCCTGATGGAGCTGCCAGTTAAGTTCATCTGGACCCACGACGCCTTCCGCGTAGGTGAGGACGGTCCTACCCACGAGCCCGTTGAGCAGGAGGCACAGATCCGCCTGATGGAGAAGCTGAAGAACCACCACGGCAAGAACTCTGTACTCGTGGTTCGTCCTGCCGATGCCGAAGAGACCACCGTCTGCTGGCGCATGGCGATGGAGAATGTCGATACCCCGACGGCTCTGATCTTCTCTCGTCAGAACATCGAGATGCTGCCCGAGGGCAATGACTATACACAGGCTACCAAGGGTGCTTACGTCGTCGCTGGTTCCGACGAGGACTACGACGTGATCCTGCTGGCTTCTGGTTCAGAGGTTTCTACCCTCGAGGCAGGTGCCAAGCTGCTCGCTGCCGACGGTATCAAGACACGTATCGTCAGCGTTCCTTCTGAGGGTCTGTTCCGCAGCCAGAGCAAGGAATACCAGCAGAGTGTGCTGCCTGCAGGTAAGAAGAAGTTCGGCCTGACCGCTGGTCTGCCCGTGAACCTCGAAGGTCTGGTAGGTGCCAACGGTACCGTATGGGGTCTCGAGAGCTTCGGCTTCTCTGCGCCTTACAAGGTGCTCGACGAGAAGCTTGGCTTCACCGGTGAGAACGTTTACAACCAGGTCAAGAAACTCCTTGCATAATGGAAGTTAAGACAATAGGCATTGCCAGCGACCACGCTGGCTTTGCCTTAAAACAGTTCGTGAAAACGTACCTCGAAGAGAAGGGCTACGCCTATAAGGACTATGGCACGTATACTGAGGACTCCTGCGACTACTCCGACTTCGGCCATGCACTGGCTGAGGGCATCGAGCAGGGCGAGGTCTATCCAGGCATTGCCATCTGCGGTAGCGGCGAGGGTATCAACATGACGCTCAACAAGCACCAGAGCATTCGCGCTGGGCTCTGTTGGATTCCTGAGATTGCCCATCTCATCCGTCAGCACAACAATGCGAACGTATTAGTGATGCCTGGTCGTTTCATCGATGAGGACACTGCCCGTGCCATCATGGACGAGTATTTCTCCACTGAGTTTGAGGGCGGGCGTCATCAGAAAAGAATCGATAAGATTCCTTGTAAATAAAAAGTCTCGGCGATTGCCGAGACTTTTTATTTCACATCGAAATTCCTCACCCACTCTTTTAGGGCCTCAACGCCTTCCGCGTGTTCAGGATAATAGCGAAGCATCACCGTGATCAGGCGGGTACTGTCATCAATGACCTTACCATAATACTCCCATTTATCGTCTTCACCTTCTTGGATGCTATAACGATCGGTCACCTCCACCAAGTCCGCCCCCATATTCAACATCTGCTGTCCAGGACTACTCAGCATACTGTCTAACTGCTCGACCATCACCGACACCGACACATCATCCATGATAAACAATTCCTGCGTTCCAACTTCATCAGGCAGGTCCTGGTGAACCAAAAACGAGGGATAGTTGATGTCAAAGCCCAGCCGCTCACTATAGTACTTCTGCAGAGTCCACTGACCCATCTTAATGACGAGGCTGTCGTTGGTCGTCAGCTCACTGACATACGAACGTGGTTGCGACTGTCCTCCACAGCCGCAAAACAATATTGCCAAACCCAAAGCAGTCGCTGCAATCTTAATCTGTTTCATACGCTATTTCACCCATTTTCTGGTGCAAAGATACAAAAAAGGGGCCAAAGGAGCATCAAAAATGATAAAATTCGAAAAAAAATCAAGAAATATTTCGGTAATCTGCTGAAAATTAGTAACTTTGCAGTCCAAAATCGAAGAAGTACAGGTTTACACATTATTAATACATAAGAATACGACATCATGACAAAGGCAGAGATCATCAACAAAATTGCTGAAGAGACAGGCATTGCCAAGAAAGACGTAGCCTCAACCGTCGAGGCTTTTATGGAAGAGATTCGTTTGAGTCTGGCAGAGAATAAGCAGAACGTGTATCTGCGTGGTTTCGGTACGTTTACCGTCAAGCATCGTGCCGCCAAGACTGCGCGTAACATCTCCAAGAACACGACGCTGGTCATTGAGGCTCATGACTTCCCCGCCTTCAAACCCTCGAAGAGTTTCATCTCAAAGATGAAATAAGGAGATTTTTCAAACAAACAAATAATTAAATAACAAACATTATGCCAAACGGAAAGAAGAAGAAGGGCCACAAGATGGCTACTCACAAGCGTAAGAAGAGACTGCGCAAGAATCGTCACAAGAGCAAGTAATACCTTGGTATTTTGCCTGTTACGGTCAGACGTAGCAAAAAAGAATGAAAGGAGTGTGCCGGCATCCGACAAGGATTGCGACACACCCTTTTGGATTTGAAAACCCTATCAAGAAAAAGCAAACAACAATGACAAGCGAAGTAATTATCGATGTGCAGCCGAAGGACATCTCGATTGCCCTGCTCGAAGACAAGACACTGGTGGAATACCAGAAAGAGCAGCGATCGGCCTCGTTTTCGGTGGGTAACATCTACGTGGCAAAGGTGAAAAAACTGATGCCTGGACTGAACGCCTGTTTTGTGGATGTCGGCGCTGAACGCATAGCCTTCCTGCACTATCTTGACCTGGGCACTCAATTCTGCTCTTATGAGAAATACCTGAAACAGGTTGTAAGCGACCGCAAGAAACTCTATCCCATCCAGAAAGCCACCCAACAGCCCACCCTGAAGAAGGACGGCAGTATTGCCAACACCCTAAAAGTCGGGCAGGAACTTCTGGTACAAATCGTGAAAGAGCCTATCAACACTAAGGGACCACGCCTCACATGTGAACTCAGCTTCGCAGGCCGGTTTCTGGTCTTGATACCTTTCGACGATAGCGTTTCGGTATCCACTAAAATCAAGAAAGGCGAAGAGAGAAGCCGACTGAAGCAACTCATCCAGAGCATCAAGCCGAAGAACTTCGGCGTCATCGTGCGTACGGTGGCCGAAGGCAAGCGTGCTGCAGAACTGGATGCAGAGTTGAAAATCCTGCTCAAACGCTGGGAAGACACCATCACCAAAGTACAGAGGACGCAGGAGCGCCCACAACTGTGCTTTGAAGAACAGAGCCGCGCCGTAGCATTGTTGCGCGACCTGTTTAATCCCACCTACGACGGCATTCATGTTAACGACGAGGTCATCTACGAACAGATACGCGAATACCTCGGAATGATTGCCCCAGAGAAGAAGGACATCGTGAAATTATACAATGGCAACGTGCCCATCTTCGACAATTTCAATGTCACCAAGCAGCTAAAATCAGGATTTGGCAAGACCGTCAACTACAAGCACGGCGCCTATCTTATCATTGAACATACGGAAGCCATGCATGTGGTGGACGTCAATAGTGGAACACGCGTCAAGAAGGATAGCGGACAGGAAGCCAACGCCCTGGAGACAAACCTCGGCGCTGCCGACGAGTTAGCCCGGCAGCTGAGACTCCGCGATATGGGCGGTATCATCGTGGTCGACTTCGTAGACATGAAATTGGCGGAAGACCGTCAGATGCTCTACGAACGGATGTGCAAGAACATGCAGAAAGACCGCGCCAAGCACAACATCCTTCCCCTGTCGAAATTCGGTCTGATGCAGATTACCCGTCAGCGTGTACGCCCTGCCATGGACATCAACGTTGAAGAGGAATGTCCCACCTGTCACGGTTCTGGAAAAATCAAGTCGAGCATTCTGTTTACAGACCAGCTTGAGAGCAAGATTGACCGCTTAGTCAACAAGATTGGAATCAGGAAGTTCTACCTGCACGTACATCCCTACGTCGCTGCCTACATCAACAAGGGTGTCTTCAGTCTGAAGATGCAGTGGCAGATGAAGTATGGATTGGGCGTGCACGTCGTACCTTCCCAGAAACTGGCTTTCCTGCAGTACGAGTTCTATGACAATGACAAACAATTCATTGACATGCAAGAAGAATTTGAGTAATTGACAATTAAGCATTGACAGTCATGCTGACGCTGAAAGTTTTGTTCTGGATTTGCCTGTTCATCGTATTCTATACCTATTTAGGCTATGGAATGTTGCTTTACATGATCATTTGGCTGAAACGGCTTTTGAAAGGGAAACCCCAGTTGCCTGAGATGCCATCTGACGAGCAGTTGCCCACCATGACTCTGATGATCTGTGCCTATAATGAACAGGACATTGTCGCAGAAAAGATGGAAAATACCCGTGCCCTGGACTATCCAAAGGATAAGTTCAGGGTGATGTGGGTGACCGACGGTTCCACCGACGATACCAACGAACGTCTGAAGGCGTATGATGATGTAGACATCGTGTTCAATCCTGAGCGACGAGGCAAGACCGCAGCCTTGAAACACGGTTTACGCGAGGTAAAAACAGGACTTGTGGCCTTCACTGATGCCAACACGATGATCAACCCCGAAGCCATGCGTGAGATTGCGCGTCGCTTTCAGGATAAGACCATCGGATGTGTCAGCGGCGAAAAGCGTGTCGCAGCCCGCCATGGTGAGATGGCTGCTGAGGGTGAAGGTCTCTATTGGCGTTATGAAAGCACCCTCAAGAAATGGGACTGCGAGCTCTATTCCACCATGGGTGCAGCCGGTGAACTGTATGCCATCCGTCCGGAACTGTGCAAGGAAGTGCCTGACAATGCACTTCTTGACGACTTTATGATGTCAATGAACATCGTCGATGATGGCTACCGCATTGCCTATACCCCAGAAGCCTATGCCCTGGAATATGGTTCTGCCAACATCTTTGAGGAGTCAAAGCGCAAACGGCGCATCGCTGCTGGTGGTCTGCAAAGCATCTGGTGGCTCCGCCGTATGCTGAATCCCCTGCGTCAGCCATTGGTGGCCTTTCAGTATATCAGTCACCGCGTACTCCGCTGGAGCCTCGCTCCCATCGCAATGCTTATCCTCTTAGTGGTCAACATTGTCTTGGTGGCCATGGGTGCTGGTACTCTTTATACCGTGCTCCTTGCCCTACAGGCGGCCTTCTATCTCGCTGCGCTGTCAGGATGGTGGCTCAGCCGTCACGGCTACAAGAACAAACTGCTTTACACCGCCTACTATTTCATTTTCATGAATATAAACGTCTTCCGTGGTATGGCCTATTTACGGAGCCATAGCAACAGCGGTGCATGGGAAAAAGCAAAAAGAAGTTGAAAAAAACTTGTATTTTTTTGCTTATATGATTTTTTTTTCTTAACTTTGCCCAAAATTTGCATTGATGAAGTAATCATGGAGCAAAACGAGAGAGAGATTCTATTACAGAAATTTGCCGACGCTAATCGCAAACTGACCCTTGTCAGGGAACAGTTAGCTGTCGCCAATAAAAAACTGAAGGAATACGAAGAGAAAGCTCAGAACGCCGAGAAGGCTAGTAAGATGAAATCTCTCTTCCTCGCTAACATGAGCCATGAAATCCGTACGCCCCTGAATGCCATCGAAGGTTTTTCACGTGTCATCGTAGAGACTGACTCCGAAGAGGAGCGGATGAAGTATTACCAGATTATCGAGAGCAACAACCAGCGTCTGAGCAGTCTGATCAATGAGATTCTTGACCTTTCGAGAGTGGAGTCTGGTGAGATTGTGATGAAGAAGTCCATGACCGACTTGAATATGCTCTGCGAAAACATCCAACAGCTCTTTAAGTTCCGTTGTCCTGATTCTCTGAAACTCGAATGGGAAAAGCCGTTGATGTCGGTGACGATGAACACCGATGCCAACCGTCTGACCCAGGTGTTCTCTAATCTGATCAGCAACGCCCTCAAGCATACGCCGAGCGGTAATATCACCTATGGCTTCCGCGTCATCAACGAGATGAAGGATATCGAATTCTACGTCCGCGACACAGGTTCTGGCATTGCTCCTGAATTCATCGACCAGATATTCAACGCATACGCCTCGAAAGATGCTGAACAGCAGCAGGGCTTCGGTCTCGGTCTCGCCTTGTGCAAGATCATCGTCGAGAAGCTCGGCGGTACCATCCGTGTCGACTCTGAGATCAATAAGGGTTCCGTTTTCACCTTCGTACTGCCATTTGAGGGTAATGTGGGCGGAATACAACAGGAGCGTACAACGACCACGACCAATGTCCGTACTATCCGCGTCAGTGCCCGTTCCGACAATATGAACCTCAAGACTATTCTCGTGGCCGAAGATGAGGATAGCAACTACGAGCTGGTGAAGATCGTGCTCCAGAAGCGCTATCGCCTGCTTCGTGCCCATAATGGTATTGAGGCCGTCACCATCAATGAGGACGAGAAGCCCGACCTGATTCTGATGGATATCCGTATGCCGGAGATGAACGGTCTCGACGCCACAAAAATTATCAAGGAAATCAACCACGAGACACCCGTCATCGCCCTAAGTGCCTACGCCTTTGCAGAAAATATCCGCGATGCCAAGGCCGCAGGCTGTGATGAATTCATGGCCAAGCCCTTCCGCGTAGAAAACCTGATTGAAGTGGTCAAAAAATATCTCGACTAATCACCATCTTATCATATTTTATGGGAAAACTCGCAGTACAGAAGTATTTTTCACTTATGATTCTCATCCTCACTGTGCTGATGATGATATTCACGTTCTTCGGACTCTTCGGAGGCAATGTCACTCCTGCTGGCAATACGGCCAGAGCACTTCTGGTCTATGCCCTGCCCTTCCTGATTGCAGGTAACTTCATATTCCTCATCTATTGGCTGATCATGCGACGCTGGCACTGGGCACTTATCCCCTTCATCACCATCCTCTGCTGCATACCCTACAGCCGAACCATCTTCAAGTTCGGTTCACCCGACGAGACAGGAGGCAAAGAGGCCGGACTGAAGATTGCCACCTACAACGTAGCCCTTTTCGGACGAGAGGCATCTGGCTTCATCGCACAGGATATTCTCTCTGAAATGAGAAAGCAGAAGGTTGACATCGTCTGTTTCCAGGAGTACTCCAACCATAGCGGTGACAAGCTGAACTCTGACTCCTACAAAGACTATTTCCCTCACATGGCGATGGGACAGAACGATATGGTTATCTACAGCCGCTATCCCATTGTCAATAAGAAAAACATCCCCTTCGAGATGACAAACAATAGTGCCATGTGGGCCGATGTCAATGTCAACGGCCAGATCTTCCGCGTCTATAATGCCCATCTGGAAACAACAGGCATTAACGGTACCCTCCATCGCGCTGCTAAGATTCAGAATAGCGGTTTAGAGATTGAGAACAACCGCCTCTTGGAGGCTATCTACGGAAACTACACCATTGGTATGATTGCCCGTGCCGGACAAGCCGATATTCTGGCAATGGATATGCGAGAGTCAGAACATCCCATCATCGTCTGCGGCGACTTCAACGATGTGCCCTACTCCTATGTCTACAATACCATGCTGGGTGACAAGATCGACGGTTTCAAGGAGTGTGGTGCTGGTTTTATGGATACTTTCCGAGGCGGAAAGAAATCGGTCCGCATCGACTACATTTTCCACGACAAATCGTTGGAAGGTATCACTTACTACAAACGGGAACTGAGCTATTCTGACCACTATCCCGTGTTTATGAAGATAGCTCTCAAATAATTACCTTTCTGATGGAGCCGTCGCTATAGCGTATGATGTATAGTCCTGGGACGGCTGGCAGGGAAGCATAACGGTGTCCTTGGAGATCAAAGACTGCAACAATATATCGTTGCTGCTTCGATGTCAAGGGATACTGGATAGCTGATGGGATTCTCTCAACTCTCATGCGCAAAACCCGATAATGAGATGATTCTATATTTACTAAATTGTCAATCCAAGCCTGACGGTCGTAGTTGATGCGCCAGGCCCATAGTCCGTTGGCTAACAGTGAGCGATCCCATGACGTCGTGTCGCGACACTCTATCAGATAGTACTCATCGGCCCCTTCCGATTCACGCCAGATGCGGACATCCGGTTTCAGAATAAGGGGAGTAAGCGGCTCTACCGAATCAGGGACATTAAGCAGGGAATGGGGATCGTCGATGGTTTCAGGAGTAAGCCATCCGCAAGCATAGCGCTCATACGAGGAATAGCCAGGCGGACACCAGCCATTTTCATTATAATTACCACAGTCCATCAGATCATCGTACCCTATGACACTTGAGCCCGTCAATGTATTATACAAGTCTGGCAGTCCGAGACAATGACTGAACTCGTGGCAGATAGTACCCAAGCCTGTGAGCTCTTTTTGGGCTGTGATCTCGTTGCTGCAACAATAGGCATCGATACGCAGACCCTGCAATGTAAGGGCATCGGGATATGAATCCGCCCAGTCAACAGAGAGGAAGCCCATGTGGGGCCAGACAACTGAATCGTCTTTCCAAAAATAATCTGACTCACCATATCCCGCATACAGCACATAGACGATATCGACATTACCATCACCATCCCAGTCATAATCTGCAAAACTGATGCTGTCGGCAGCAGCCCTACAGGCCTCTTCGATGAGCTCGCCATCATTCTTATCAAACTCATCCCCTGGCGACCATATCTTATTCTCACCATAGTAAGCGTATGGATGGGCAGCTTCTACAGGACCAACGACATCAAAGACAAGACGGAACTGGTGATAGCTCTGGTCATAGAAATAATCGCAGACAGAACCTGGTGCCCTGTGTTCATGATAACCCTGCTGGTTAAGGATCGCTTCCCATACCTTTTTTGTATCATTGCTGCGAAACGACTGATTCGGGAAGGACATGAGGATGACAAGTCCCCGTTTCTCACCCTGATAGCAAGGCGGTGTCTTCATATCGTTGGCTGCCTTTGAACGTGCCTTCTGCAGAGGTACACGATGGCGCTGAAGAACGGACGTACCACAAGGTTTCATCTCCCCTTCCTGCGAATAAGAAACGGAATACATGATACTACATACGAAAAGCAACAATAGCAAACGTCTCATCGAATGACTTTTTTAGCGGAACCATCTTGATACCTGACAATGCAAATGCCTTTCTGAAGGCCAGCCAACTGACGGCCCTGAAGGTCGTAGTAAGCCACAGGATGACGATGTGCTGTGGCTAATGATGTCATCGCATCAGGACCATTAGTGAAATGGAATGAGATTTGTCCATCCCTTTCACGGATGTTGCTGACGGTTTTCGAAAACATGGATAACGCATCCGACACTACCGTTTCACCTTCCATATAAGGAAAAGCTGTTCCTGCCATCAGACGGCTTCGCCCGTATTCATCATACTGATATTTACTGTATTTGTCCGTCATATTCAGCGAATCGTCAGGCAGCGTGACGCCATAATAGTCCTGCACGTATTTCCTGAAGCTCAACGGATAGCTAAGTCCATCAGCAGGAATAGGATAAACTGCGACATTTATACCATAATTCGGATTACTACCATAGGCACCCACATGCGTCACCAACAGGCCATGACCTGGCAGATAAGTATCGAAGGACTGATGCTGGCGATTCTCCAGAAGTAGGTATTCATTCGTTGAGTCACTACAGAGCTTATAAGCCTTTCCATTGTCATGAAGTGCCTCCAACTGATCAATATCTGTTACATCCTTGAGTTCTTCAGGCTCCAGCCAGCCACAGAGCATGCGCTCATAGGCGGAATAGCCAACAGGCCCCCAACCATCAGCAGAATAGCAGCCACCATCCATCAGATCCCACTCGTCAAAGATAATATAGTCATCAATGAAACTGGCTGTATTATAAAGATCCAGCAGTCCAAAGCAGTGAGAGAACTCATGGGTGAGCGTACCGAAACCCTCTTGACGAAAATCCGGCCAGACCAACTCGTTGGCGCAGGCATAAATCGACAGACGGATGCTGTCGTTGATACTGCCTCCTACATAGCCCTGCTTTGGCCATACCGATTCCGACGGCGCACCACTGACATTCTCCCCCACTCCGGCATAGACCACGAGCACCGTCTCTACAATACCGTCACCGTTCCAGTCATAGTCTGAGAAATCCACATCCGGCAACCCTGCTGCTAACGAGCAGGCATCCTTAACCATCTGATTAACCCTGATATCGGAGCGTTCGCCATAAAAGAAACGGTTCTGGGGGAGTGTGACAGGTCCTATGACATCGAATGTTATCCGAAACTTTCCACGACTCTGTTCATAGAAATAGTCGGCCATACATCCCTGTGCCCCATGATCGGAATAGCCGTGCTTGTTGGCCATGTCATCCCACACCTGACGGACATCATCTACAGTAAATGCAACATCCTTATAAGCCGTAAGGATAATGGGAACACGCACATCGCCAACCAGTGGGGTGCTTGTTCCGCTACGCGTAGGAACAAGAGGCCACGAATTGGCAGAATCCGTGGTGCACCGTCTGAGTGGCAGACGATAATTGTCAGCACTGGCCGTATGAACGGCCAGCACTGACATCACACATATTAATCCTTTGAGGAGCGGCACCCACACGGCGTCCAGGGTTTCAGGGTCTTGAAGAAATCATTACCCTTGTCATCGACAAGAATGAAGGCGGGGAAGTCCTCGACATCAATCTTCCAGATAGCCTCCATGCCCAACTCGGGATACTCCACACACTCGATGCTCTTGATGCTCGACTGAGAAAGTACAGCAGCCACACCACCAATGCTACCAAGATAGAAGCCGCCATACTTCTTACAAGCCTCCGTCACCACATCGCTACGATTACCCTTGGCAATCATCACGAGCGAAGCACCCAACGACTGGAACTCATCCACGTAGGGATCCATACGATTGGCCGTGGTCGGACCCATCGAGCCACAAGGATAGCCCTCTGGTGTCTTGGCAGGACCGGCATAAAGCACGGGATACTTCTTGAAGTAGTCGGGCATCGGCTCTCCTGCATCAATACGGGCCTTCAGCTTGGCATGAGCGATATCACGGGCCACGATGATAGTACCCTTCAGGTTCACGCGTGTGCTGACAGGATACTTGGAGAGTTCCTTACGCACGGCATCGATACCCTCATTGAGGTCAATCTCGATAGTGTTGGAACCTTCGCCTGCCTTGGCAAACTCAGCAGGAATCAGTTCTGTGGGGTTCGAGTCCATCTTCTCCAGCCAGATACCGTCGGCATTGATCTTTGCCTTGATGTTACGATCGGCAGAGCAACTGACACCCATACCAATCGGACAAGAGGCACCATGACGCGGCAGACGGATGACGCGGATATCATGAGCCAGATACTTACCACCGAACTGGGCACCCAGACCAATCTTATGAGCCTCCTTCAGCAGTTTCTCTTCGAGATCGATGTCGCGGAAGGCACGGCCAGTTTCATCACCCGTAGTAGGCAGACCATCGTAGAACTTGATGGAGGCCAGCTTCACGGTCAAGAGATTTTTCTCTGCAGAAGTACCACCAATCACAAATGCGATATGATAAGGAGGACAAGCAGCTGTGCCGAGGCTCTTCATTTTCTCTACCAAGAACGGAATCAGCGTTCCCTCATTCTGGATGGTAGCCTTGGTCATCGGATAGAAGTAGGTCTTGTTGGCAGAACCACCACCCTTGGCCACCATCACAAACTTATACTCAGCACCCTCAGTGGCCTCGATATCAATCTGGGCAGGGAGGTTGCAACGGGTGTTCACCTCGTCGTACATATTCAACGGCGCATTCTGAGAGTAGCGCAGGTTGTCCTGGGTAAAGGTGTTGAACACACCGAGGCTCAGCGCCTTCTCATCCTCAAAGCCAGTCCAAACCTGTTGTCCCTTCTCACCGTGGATAATGGCTGTACCCGTATCCTGACAGAAAGGCAGGATACCTCTGGCAGCCACCTCTGCATTGCGCAGGAACTGCAGGGCAACATACTTATCATTCTCAGAGGCCTCAGGATCGGTCAGGATCTTGGCTACCTGTTCATTGTGCTCACGACGCAGCATGAACTCCACATCGTGGAAGGCCTGCTGTGCCAAAAGGGTCAGGGCCTCCTTGGAGACCTTCACGATCGCCTTTCCTTCAAACTCGGCGGTAGTCACGCCTTCCTTACTCAACAAGCGGTACTCCGTCTTGTCTTCGCCCACCTGAAACATCGGGGCGTACTTAAATTCAACTGTCTTAGCCATAATAATATTTGTTTAGTATCCAAAAACTTCTTCCGTGGTCAGGCGCTTGATGGGGCCGATCTTCTCCAGCACCTTCATGTCGAGCTCCTTCTCGTCACCCAAGATGACGTAGCGATAGGGCTTATTGGCTATCGTAGCCTTCTCGAAGTTTACGATATCCTGTAAAGTCACCTTCTCCAGATTCTTGTAGATCAGTTCATTGAAACTGATGTCGAGCCCCATCTTCTGCGATATCAGATAAGAGTTGATGACACCCGACTTCGTGATACGCGCACTGGCCAGTCGCTTAGTGACAGCATCCTTCGCAATCTGGAAAGCCGTTTCGCTGGCAGGCATCTCATTGAGGATCTCGCTGAAATGAGTGATACAGTCTGACATCTTGTCGTTCTGTGTGATGATGTGCGTCATGTAGTACTCTTTACGATCCTTCTCGTTAGGACGATAATAATAGGCGTAGGCATTATATGCCAGACCACGGGCCTCACGCATCTCCTGGAACACGATACCGTTCATGCCGCCACCGAAATACTCATTGAACACCTCCTGCACAGCAGCCTCCTCCGGATTCCACGTACGACCTTCATTATGGTACATACGCATATAGATATTCTTTGCATCGTAGGGAGCAATCCACACCTCGCTCTTTGTGGCAGACTGTTCGATGAAAGGCTGACCCACTGGTACAGACGCCAGCTTCTTGGGGGTCTTATGTTCCTTCGAGAGCAGGGCTGAAAGTTCCTTCTCGCTCAATGGGCCATAGTATAACGCCTTGTGCTGCTTCGTGCTGAGATCGCCCAGCAAGTCAAGCAACTGCTGGGGATCAGCCTCGCGCAACTGCTGCTCCGTCATGTCGTCGCGACGGAGATTGTGGGGACCATAGACAGCATAGGAATAAAGGTAGTCGAAGCACGTGCGCTGGTCCTTCTTGCGGTCATTGCGAGACTTCAGCGTCAGATCCACGAACTGATTATAAGACTCCTTGTCGGCCTTGGCATTGTGGAGCACATTCTCTAACAGCTGCAAAGCGGCAGGCATATTCTCACTCAGGCCAGAGAGCGAGATGTTGAGATTGTCGCCATTGACATTGACATAGTAGTTGCAGGCCAGCTTATAGAACTGCTGCTTGATCTCCATCGCTGAGAGCTTGTCAGTACCCACATAGTCCAGATAGTTGCTGGCAATGTCGTAGCGGTTGTCATCCTCATGGCCGAACTCATAGTGGAATACAAGGTTAAACAGCTCGTCACCTGTGTTCTTCTTGTAGAGCAGAGGCAGCTTGTTCTTGGTCTCAGAGACGGTGAGGTCCTTCTTGTAATCGACGAACACAGGCTGGATAGGCTCCACCTGCGACTCCTGGATTTCCTTGACAAAAGCACTCTTCTGGTCACGATTGGCCTGGATAGGTGTGATGGCGGGCTTGTCGATCTTCTTCTGTGTGGAGTCTATGCCCTGCGTCTTGAAGATGGTGGCATAGCCATCGGTGAAATAGCGGTTGGCAAACTCCACGATCTGCTGCTTCGTCATCTTCGAGACCCTGTCGATCTTTCCGATATGCTGCTCCCACGGTTCACCGTTAATGAAAGCCCTCATAAACTGGGTGGTACGCCAGCGGTTGTTCTCCAAAGAACGCTGATAGTTCAACTTCATGTTGTTGATGACGGAGGGCAGCAGGTCATCAGAGAAGTTTCCCTTCTTCAGATTCTCTATCTCGCCCATCATCAGGGCGCGTACCTCCTTCAACGACTGGTTCGGCATGGGCTGTCCCATGAGTATGAATGCGGAGTAGTCCTGCTGGCTCTGTAGTCCGGCACCGGCTGCCTGTACCTTCATCGTCTGGTTCAGGTTCAGGTCGAAGATACCGGCCTTACCATTGCTCAGCATATCACCGATTACGTCGAGCGTATCACACTGCAGGTCGGAGGCTTTCTTGGCCAGCCATCCTACCCACACCTGCTCTGCCTGTTGTCCGATGACACTGGTGTCAGCGGGAGCCGTCAACGGCTTCTGGATGGGGAACACAGGCTGGGAAACGTCAGCACCTGGCTTCCAGTTAGAGAAGTACTTGTCGATGATGGCAATGGTCTTGTCCATATCCAGGTCGCCAGCCATACAGATAGCCACGTTGTTGGGCACATACCATTTATTAAAATAGTTCTTGATATTCGTGATGGAGGGGTTCTTCAGGTGCTCCTGCGTACCGATGGTGGTCTGTGTACCGTATGGGTGCGTAGGTGTGAGCTTTTTGCCAAGCGCACTCCACACCTTGTCGCCATCGTCTGTCAGGTAGATGTTATACTCCTCATAAACTGCCTCGAGTTCCGTGTGGAAACCACGAATCACCATGTTCTGGAAACGGTCGCTCTGGATCTTCACCCAGTTCTCGATCTCGTTGGAGGGGATGTCCTCGGTATAGCAGGTGACATCATTCGAGGTAAATGCATTTGTTCCCTCGGCACCGATGGCGGCCATCAGCTTGTCGTACTCATTGGGGATGAAGTACTGGGCGGCAAGCTGCGAAACAGAATCAATCTCGTGATAGGCCTGCTTACGGGCCTCTGGGTCGATAAGCTTGCGATAGGCCTCGTAACGCTGCTCGATATCAGCCAGCAACGGAGCCTCAGCCTCTACATTGTTCGTACCGAACTTATTGGTGCCCTTGAACATCAAGTGCTCCAGATAGTGCGCCAAACCCGTAGTCTCAGCCGGGTCGTTCTTAGAACCCGTACGTACAGCGATGTACGTCTGAATCCTCGGTTTCTCCTGATTCACAGAGAGAAACACCTTTAAACCGTTGTCAAGGGTATAGATGCGAGTCTTCATCAAGTCACCCTCAACAGTTGTAAACTTGTAGTCCTTTGCCTGTGCACTCATTCCGAGCATCACAAGACTCAAAATCATCAGAATCTTTTTCATCCTTCTATTTTAATGTCTATTTGTCTAATCGTCAAAATCAATTCTCGTAGTCAATCTCGTGGTCGAGCTTTGTGAGGAAGTCCTCATAGACATCATGCTCCACGTCGCCCATTGAATACTCCTTCTCAGCATCCTTGCGGATCTCGGCAATCCAGGCTCGACGCGCCCTTACATAGTCGGCACGTATGTGATCCACGTCAGCAGGCGTTATCTCCTCCAGACCATAGTAGTCGAGGATCATCTGGTACGACCACGTCCAACGGTAATCACTGTAGCGATCGTTAATCTCTGCGAAGCGGTCGAGCAACTGCTGGATATTGTCGATGGTACCGTCCTTGATATCATCCACAATGCGCTGTTCCTCACTCTCAGGCAACAACAGTCCACTGAGGTCCACCCATCGGCCCTCGCCCACCCTGCTCTGCGGACGACCGAAGAAGCCCTCCTTCTGGGCACGTTTCAAGACAGCACCCATATAGATGCGCAGGGCTATATCATAGTATTTCAGACCCTTACGCAGCGAAGAGGCATTGATCACATACTCATGGAAGTTGTAACTCGACACATTGTCGCCTGAGGCTTCACGCAGGGCTTTCAGGATTTTGATACCCTCCATGATCTCTCCCACGGTGAATGGTGAGAGCCAGTCAAAGTTGATGATACTCTTCTTCGAGAGCTTCGAACGCTTGTCGCGCTTCGGCCACTTCTTGATGTCTCGATAGAGTCCTACCGTCGTGATATTACGGCCTGGGACGATATACATCGTGTCACCGTAAGCCATCAGATAACTGAACGGCAGGTTACGCGTGTCAGGATGGTGCATCAGTTTGCCGAAGCAGACACTGAAGGCACCGATGGTAGCGGGCATCAGCACGTAGGCGCCTGAGGCTGTCTTCGTTCCACGCTCAAGTGTTCCCCAGTGCATGGGCCCCATCTTGTAGGCATGGTTCGAGAAGTTGGTGTTCGAGCCTGCATTATAGAACGAAAACTCACCGCCTATCAGCAACGAACTCTTATGATGGCTGGCTGAGAACGGGCCGCAGAAGGCGGCACATGCCTCGCCATTGGCCATAAACGAGTTGGCGAAGAACAGGCTGGCCTCTGCCGTAAAGCCATTGGTGATCTGGCAGGCCTCACCCACGAAGCAGTCCTGCATCTTCACCGAGTTGTTGATGGAACAGCCATCGCAGATGATGGAATTCTCGCAGATGACACCAGTGCCGATGAACACAGGGGCATCCATCGACGACATCACCGTACACTCCGACAGACGGGCAGCACCGCTGATCTCGCAGTCACCCTTGATAATGGTGTTGGTGATATCCTTCGAATTGATGATCTTCACATTGTTTCCGATGGTGCCACGCTCAGGACGTGTCACGCGCAGTTCATCCTCAATCAGTTGCTGCAGCGTGTGGCGCAACTGCTTGTCTTGATTATGCTTCACCATGAACGAAGCCAACTGGCTGTTCAGTTCACGGAAGATGGTCACGTTACCGTCGCCCATCTCATTAAGCACACTGATCACCGAACCTTCGCCGTAGGTGGCATCATCCGTCGTCTCGAGCGTACATATATTAGATATATAGCAGTCGTTGCCGATGGTATAGTTATTGATGTAGTTACCCACCTTCTCGATCAGGCAGTCGTTACCGACGGTGACATTGCGGAGTGTGGTATCATTGATACCTGCATGTTTGAAGAAGCCCTTGCTCACCTCCACCTGCTTGTGAAACTCTCCCAAGCGGATATCGCCGTAGAAGATGACACGATGGAAGTTATAGGGCTTGAAGCCTTCAGCCACCAATACTCGCTGCCAGTCTTCCGCCCAGCAGGCATTATTTTCCAATACATCAATCTCATTCAGTGTTAAGTTTCTGTATTCCATAATTCTAATTCTCAAATTCTTGATAGTCTTGATATAAGAAATCGTTATAGGGGTATTTCTGAACGTGCAGCTCGCGCACCCGTTTGTAGAGCACATCGCGCAGCTCGTCGATATTTTCTTTCTCCTTGGCTGATATGAACAGACATTCCATGTAATAGGAGGAGCGGGCCATCCAGGTCTTCTTCAGATCTTCGAGAGAGATATTCTCCTTCGTGGGTTCTGTCAGGTCATCCTCATCCTGAGGCGTCCAGGTGTAGGCATCGATCTTGTTGAACACGATCATCGCAGGTGTCTCGGCACAGCCCAGTTCCTGTAAGGTACTCTCCACCACACGGATCTGTTCTTCGAAGTCAGGATGCGAGATGTCCACCACGTGTACCAGCAGATCTGCCTCGCGCACCTCGTCGAGTGTCGATTTGAACGACTCTACGAGGTCTGACGGCAACTTACGGATAAAACCGACGGTGTCTGCCAACAGGAAAGGCAGATTGTCGATAGTCATCTTACGCACAGTGGTATCGAGGGTGGCGAAGAGTTTGTTCTCTGCAAACACCTCACTCTTGGCCAGCAGGTTCATCATGGTCGACTTACCCACATTGGTATAACCCACCAGAGCCACACGGATCAGCCTTCCGCGGTTCTTGCGCTGGGTGGTCTTCTGCTTGTCAATCTCTGCCAAGCGCTGTTTCAACAGGGTGATGCGCTGCAGGATGATACGACGGTCCATCTCCAACTGCGTCTCACCAGGGCCACGCAGACCTACCGATCCCTTGCCGCCACCAGAGCCTGAACCACCGCCCTGACGCTCCAAGTGTGTCCACAGGCGTTGCAGACGGGGCAGCATGTAACGGTGTTGCGCCAACTCTACCTGTGCCTTAGCCTCGGCAGTCTGGGCACGCATGGCAAAGATATCCAATATTAAAGAGGTACGGTCGAGGATCTTCACCTGCAGTTCCTTCTCGATATTACGTATCTGCTTGGCAGAGAGTTCATCGTCGAAGATCACCATGCCCACAGGTTGTGGCGGAGTATTCTCACTCCACCCTTCACCTTCCACCTTCAACCATTCGTCATACAGTTCCTGCTGCTGACGAATATACTCCTTGATCTCCTGCAGCTTACCGCTACCCACGTAGGTCGTCTGACTCGGACCACCCACCTTCTGGGTAAACCGTTTCACAGTCACAGCGCCTGCCGTGTCTGCCAAAAACTCCAATTCATCGAGATATTCCTTGGTCTTAGCCTCATCCTGCTCCTTGGTGATCAGTCCAACCAAAACGGCAGTCTCGGCCTTTGCCTCTGAGATAACAAATTCTTTCAATCCTTAGTTATTTAATTTGTGCACAAAGATAAGACTTTTCTGCCAAACAACATACAGATTAACACAGATTAATAAAAAAAATCTGTGCAATCTGTGTAATCTGTGGTATTTTTTTGTACCTTTGCAGCAGATTTTATGAACTAAAAACAAAAAACGTTATGAGAGTAATTATTCAGTCTGACTATCAGAAACTGTCCCAATGGGCAGCAAATCATGTGATCAAACGCATCAACGAGTTCAATCCCACCCCTGAGCATCAGTTCGTGCTGGGACTTCCCACCGGCTCCTCGCCCGTCGGCATGTACAATGCCCTTGTAGAGGCTTGTCGCGCCGGAAAGGTGTCGTTCAAGAACGTCGTCACCTTCAATATGGATGAATATGTAGGCCTGCCAGAGACCCATCCTGAGAGTTACCACGCTTTCATGGCACGCAACCTCTTCGACCATATTGACTGCCCGAAAGAGAATATCCACATCCTCAACGGCAATGCCCGCGACCTCGTGGCCGAGTGTGCCCACTACGAGGAGATGATTCTGGAGGCTGGCGGCATCGACCTCTTCATCGGAGGCATCGGCCCCGATGGTCATATCGCCTTCAACGAGCCAGGCTCCTCACTGCGCAGCCGCACCCGTATGAAGACCCTCACTACCGACACCCGCATTGCCAACAGTCGTTTCTTCGGCGGAAAGCCCGAGAACGTGCCGGCACACGCACTCACTGTCGGCGTAGGCACAGTGATGGACGCCCGCGAGGTGATGATCCTGGCCAACGGACACCTCAAGGCCCGCGCCCTCCAGGCAGCCATCGAGGGATCTGTCAACCACATGTGGACCATCTCTGCCCTCCAGATGCACGAGCACGGCATCATCGTCTGCGATGAAGATGCTGCCGACGAGCTGAAGGTTTCTACCTATAAGTATTTCAAGGACATCGAGAGCGACAATCTGCTATGATGAGAAAACTGTTTTTAACCCTATGTATATCGTCATCAGTCCTCGCTTGGGCTGGTGACGTTATTGTTTCATCGCCTGACGGGCGGTTAGTTGTGAACGTGAGCTGCGAGGGCGGACGGGCCTTCTACAGTGCAGAACTCGATGGACAGACCATGCTCCTGCCATCGGCATTGGGACTCAAGACCAGCATCGGCGACTTCACGAAGGAATTGTCAATTGTCAATTCCCAATCGTCAAATGTAAGCAACACTTACACCATGCGCGGCACAAAGGCTTCAAAGGCCGACTATCAGGCGAACGTGCTGACGCTCGACCTGGAGAACAAGGACAAGGCAAAGATGAGCATCACCTTCCAGGTGAGCAACAACGACATTGCCTTCCGCTACGCACTGCCACGACAGAACATGGGACGCAAGGAGATGAAGCGCGCCAGGATCCTAAGCGAGCTGAGCAGCTTCAACTTCCCTGAGGGCACCACCACCTTCATCTCTCCGCAGATAGGCCCTGAATCAGGCTGGGAGCAGACGAAACCGAGCTACGAGGAAGGCTACAGCGCCGATGCCCCGATGGGTAAAGCATCACAATACGGACAGGGCTACATCTTCCCTGCCCTGTTTCATCTGCCTGCAGGCTGGGCGCTGGTGGCAGAGACAGGCGTAGGCTCGAACTACTGCGGCAGTCACCTCTCTGACTACCAGGCAGGCGTGGGCTATACCGTAGCCTATCCTGACCGTGGCGAGAACAACGGCTTCGGCTCCGACTTCGCAGCCATCCCCCTGCCCGGAGAGACCCCCTGGCGCACTGTCACCATCGGCAACTCACTGAAGCCCATCGCAGAGACCACCATCAGCTACGACCTCGTGGAACCCCTCTACCAGCCCTCCACCGACTACAAGCCTGGCCGCTACACCTGGAGCTGGTTGCTCTGGCAAGACAACTCTGTGAACTACGACGACCAGGTGAAGTTCATCGACCTCGCTTCGGCAATGGGCTTCGAGTACTGCCTTGTCGATAACTGGTGGGACACGCAGATCGGCCGCGACCGCATGGTGGAACTCTCGAAATATGCACAGTCGAAGGGCGTACACCTATTATTATGGTATAACAGCAACGGCTTTGCCAACGACGCCCCGCAGACCCCACGCAACTGCATGAACACCGCCATCGCCCGCGAACGCGAGATGAAGTGGCTGCAGAGCATCGGCGTCAAGGGCATCAAGGTGGACTTCTTCGGAGGCGACAAACAGGAGACCATGCGCCTCTATGAGGACATCCTCAGCGATGCCAACCGCTATGGCCTGCAAGTGGTGTTCCACGGCTGCACCATTCCACGCGGCTGGGAGAAGATGTACCCCAACTACGTGGCCTCAGAAGCCGTGCTGGCCTCAGAGAACCTGTTCTTCGGCGAAGGCGCCACCATCAGCGAGCCCTTCGACCTGACGCTGCACCCCTTCTGCCGCAATGCGACGGCCTCGATGGACTGGGGCGGCATCATCATGAACAAATGGATGTCACGCGACAACAAGAGCCGCCACACCCGCAAGACCACCGACATCTTCGAAATGGCCTCCAGCCTCATCATGCAGACCTCCGTGCAGTGCGTTGCCATGCAACCCAACAACCTCGATGAGTTGCCACAGTTTGAGATGGACTTCCTGCGCCAGTTGCCCACCACCTGGCACGAGACGCGCTTCATCGACGGCTATCCGGGTCGTTACGTCGTGCTTGCCCGCAAGGCCACGAACGGCCAATGGTACATCGGTGGACTCTCCGCTGAGAAGCAGCCGCTGACACTGACCCTCGACCTGCCGATGTTCTCCGCTGGCGAGACCCTCCAGTATTACGTCGATTCCAAGAAAGGCGAGCCTATCCTCACCACCCTGAAACTCGACAAGAAAGGCCGCGCCAAAGTCACCATCCAGCCCAACGGCGGCCTCATCCTCAAGCGATAATCAATCCTTCCCTGTGCCCATCCGTGGCACATTCCATACACTCAGGCGGGTATTTTATCACACTCAGATGAATTTTCCGCCTGATTTCGGCTCAGCTGCAATAGTCCGTGGATGAACTGATGCCCCACTTACCCAAAATATCACCATCAAACGATACATGTACGATATAAAATGTGTACCTTTGCACCATGGCAAAGATTAGTAACTAAAGTTTCCCACCCTTTGCGAGTGGTCTAAATATTTGATTTTCAATTTGTCTCATATTACGCAGCCTCTTCAAGTTCTTCTAATGCTTCCGCCATGACGATGTACTTCT
>Ga0310786_10003002_pt1 | contig 25006 bp, 15 predicted proteins | sample AusTroGonzalo_MG_FD_203881 | JGI IMG/M metagenome (GOLD analysis project Ga0310786, IMG submission 203881) | Bovine rumen microbial communities from tropical cattle in Woodstock, Queensland, Australia - Gonzalo_03 (v2) (version 2) | ecosystem: Host-associated > Mammals > Digestive system >...
GAACCCTTCGCCCTAATCGGAACACCAGCACAAGCGTAACATAAAAAGTACGGATCCCACCTTGGTGGCCATGCGCACTAAGTACTAAAGTACTAAGTGCTGTCCGCCCGACGCCAACGGCGCCAGGAAAACGGTAAGACAAAAGCCCCGGCTTCGCCGAGGCTTTAAATCTTTTATGAGAAGCGTCTACTACTTGTTCTTAGCGCGCTTGTAACCGCGTCTGTAAGTTTCAGAGGTACGAGAGTAGTAAACCGTCTGGTTATAAGTACCGTTACCGGACTTAATGCAGGGACGATAAGATTCCTGAATGAAGGTCACCTGGTAAATGTAGGGGCCAGTAGCAACGGCTCTACCATTCTGGGATACCGGATACATTTTGACAGAGATAAAGCCTGCACCCGTTTCACCATAGTACTTCGAACCATCATCGCAGCTACCCTGAGGATTACCCAAAGCAGCATGGAGTTCGTCTTCGTTCATGCTCTTCTGGTACTGGCTTACAAAGTGGCCCAAGTGGTCAAACACGCGAACGTTAATGCGGAACGGGCCCATCACCGGATAAGACACGCTGAAGCAGCTTTCCGTTCCAGCAACAGAGTAGCACATGGAGGTTGCAGATTCCTTGCCACCCACATAAGCCTTCGTAACACCGCTCATGGAACCATCAGCACTTGTCTGAGAGAAGAGCTTCTTTTCGTCGTTGGTAAGAGCCAGCGGGTTGTTGTCCTTACCCACGCCGCTCGGCACAGAGGTGAACAAGAGGTCGCCGGTGAAGTCCAGCGGAAGTTCGCCATCATGGCTTTCAGCCACATTGGTAAGAATGTTAGCCTGATTGGTAAAGTCGGGACGAACGATTGCAGAATCCAGCACGAACGGAGAGATGATTGTCGGAGCTCTGAATTCTGCGTTCGGCCAATCTTCCGGAGTATCCGGATAACCCACCACAGACTTACCCGAAGAAGAAGTGATCTTGAAGGTCATCTTCTTGTTCCAAGCAATCAAAGAATTCCAAGTAGCCTCATCGACACCTTGAGCCGCATAGTCAGCCTTCTGGATGCCATATTCATCACTATTCACAAATTCCTGATCATAGGGCGAGTTAAACGCAATCTTGTCGCCACCCACAATAATCGGGTTCTCGGCAATGTTGCCGTTTTCGTCCTTCAAGACACCTTCAAAGGTGTACTGCACACCGGCAGAGCCCATGCTAGTACCTTCCTTGATGCTCGTGACATAATAACCGTAAGTCTTGACGGTCTTGACACCCGTTGCAGGATCAGTTTCCGTACGCATCACAATAATAGCCGGTACAGCCGATCCATACGTTGCAAGATTCTGAACCGTCTCAGCATTCAATGTCGTATTCAAGAACATGGTCACAGTCTGGTTGCCACTAGAGTCAAGCTTTGCAGACACACTACCGATAGCGGGCTGACCATAGCGAGACGGGGCAAGTTCAGAAAGGGAGCTGCGAATACGCAGGTTAGAACCATCGGACTGACGGTCTGCATAGAAGAAGTGCAAGTGGTGCCAAGAATCGTTCAACCAAGAGCCATCGGAATCGAGCTTAAGAGCACAAGAGTCAAGGAGCGGATCGCCCACATGGCAGCCATGACCCATCTGAGACAAATAGTCCATGTCAGCCGTACCGGCAGCAGCAAGGTGAGTACCACCCAGGTCAACCACCAACACGCCATCCACGAAAATCCACATGTCATCGTCACCGGTGAACTTAAAGACTTCTTTCTTGCCCTTCTTGTACTTGAATGCGGCGTAACCCATCATGGTAAAGCCGTAATTGCGCAAGTGACGAAGACCCATGTTACCACTCTTTCCGGCGCCACTCAATGCAGCAGCAATTGCAGCATCCGGGTTCTTCGGGCCACCACTAGCAAGCCATGCATCGCAAAGGGCAGCCGTTTCGCTACCCAAATAATCGGTCTGGGAGCTTGCCCACTGGTAGCTATAAGGCGGGCAGAAAATAGACAGCGACTGAGGGCCGAACTGATTTTCTCTTGCAAACGGGAAAACAAGTGCATTATTATTCATGACGCGAAGCTGGTTGTCATCCAGGGAGTCCAGCGGGAAATAACCACCGTTGTTCCAGTTTCTGTCAATTTCAAAGTAGGTAGGATCGGCAGCATCCTTATCCAACGTCAAGATTGTATTCGTGCGCATGTTTGTGCCAGGAACATCGGAATACCACTGTTCAAAATAACCATTATCGCATGCAGGACGATTCTTCTTAATAATCGGTTCGTACATGTCGAGGGCGCACTTGGTCGGATCTTCGGCACTGCAGTTACCCGGATCAGCCGGGAAGAACAACTTCTGTTCCACCATGCCCGGAGTCGTATAAACAATCTGAGACCAGGAGTGAGTCTTACAAGTCTTAGAGCAAGACTTCTGGTCATCCTTCATTTTGGCGGACCAAGAGCCCGATGCGTCAGAGCAAAGGTCTGCCACCAGGCCACGCATCACCTTAAGGCCCAGCGGGTTCAACTTTGCATCGTAAGCGCAATCCTTAAATTCACCATACCAGGCATAACCCGTCTGGTCAATCACGCTACGCACATAGTCAGGCGTTGTCGACTCAGCACCCGAAGGAGTCTTGATATCGTGCGGGTAACCATTCACACCGACAGCGATACCGTATTCGGGCGTCTGGGTGTTACCGCAACCATAAAGAGCATAACTAGAGCGACGAGTAGTCCATTCAGCATCTGCAGAATACGTAATATTCCAAGTATCAGGGAACTTACCTATGCAGCTTTTACCAATACATTCGCCACCATGATTGATACTGTTATAAGCTTCTTCCTGGAAGTTTTCGAAGTCGGGATGGATCACACTAAAGTCACGGATAATAATATCCAATTCACGTTGATTTTCCGGATCAACAGGAACAGCCTGCGAAGTCACAGTCCCGAAAAGTCCAAACATCGCAGCACTTAGTGCAACACGCTTAACAGTATTCAATTTCATAATAATCCAATCACCTTACCCATATTAATAGGTTGAGAATATTCATCCTAAATATACACCTTTTTTTTGATTTTTTTACCTTTTTATTGTGAAAATTCCTTTAAACAAGCCGTTTGCAGAAAGTTCGTGCCCGAAAACACTTATTTTTTGCTTGCGGCCGAAACAGTTCCGCACAATTTTCTAAATAGTGGCCCATAATGACGTTTTCTACCCTATTTACCATCGTGATGGCACTCATTTTCGTGCGCATTTTTTGGTTAAAAATCAAAGATGTGAGCATGAAAAGCGAATCTTTCAAGCGACTTCCGCCCAAAGACCAGCTTTCGGTCTTGAAAGAATGCCTTTTGAACAACCCTACCGACACGAACCTGCAAAATTTGAAAGAGTTTTCCCAGAAACAGGGTGTCGATTTGGATATCGAATCTTACAGGCCGTTCATTAAAAAACAGCAGGAATTGACCCGCCGAAAAGACGCCCTTGCCGAAGACAACGAGCTCTTTACGGCCGAAGCCGAATGGGTCGACAAGATTTTGCCCCTGGAATTCGAAGAAGCGAAACTCGCCAAGCAAGAAAACCGCCACGAGGATTACATTCTGCATTCGCTCGAAGGCGTTGCAAGACTTTACTCGGATCAGGCCATTTTAAACGAACTGGAAACCCTAGTTCAAGACTACCCCAAGGCAAAGAAACTCGCCCAGGGGTACCGCGACCTTATGGAGTTGCGCGACCAAAGTGGAGCCGACGACGAGTCGCTCAAAAAACTGCGCAGCGCCAAGGAATCTTGGGAAAAAGACCTTTTGCAAGTGGAAATTGAATAGTGATTCTACTGGTCGCCGAAAAACCGTCTGTCGCAAACCAACACTACCGCCCCATGCTGGAGCGGTTGGAAGGGGAAAAATTTACCCAGGGCGACGGTTGCTTGATTGGCAAGAACCACTGCATTACCTGGTGCGTGGGTCACCTGATTACGCTGGCTCCGCTGGATGCCTACCCCGGTTTCGAAGGCGGCTGGCGGCTTTCGAATTTGCCCCTACTCCCTGAGAAATTCAAGCTCATGGAAATCGAGAGCACCAAGAAGCAGCTGAATGTGGTGCGCCAGATGATGGAGCAAGCCGACGTGCTGGTGAACGGCGCGGATGCCGGCCGCGAAGGTAACTTGATTTTTGACCTGGTGCTCGATTACACCCCCTCTTTTAAGCAAAAGACTATCAAGCGCCTTTGGGTGAACAGCTATGTTGCCAAGGACTTGGACAAGGCCTGGAAAAACTTGGAAGATGCCACCCAGCGCCTGAATTTGAGCTATGCAGCCCGTTTAAGGCAGCGAGCCGACTGGATGGTAGGTCTAAACGCCACGAGAGCCTACACGCTTACTGCAGGCCGCGGCAAGATGATTTCGGTGGGGCGCGTGCAGACGCCTACGCTCAACTTGATTGTGGAACGCGACACCATCGTGGAGCAATTCAAGGAACTGTACTACTACAGCGTCGTTGGAACTTGGAAAGGATTCCAGGCCCAATTGCTCAAGGACGATAAAGTTGCCGTCTTTGAAAAAGAAACCGAAGCGAATGCAGTGGTGGCGCGATGCAATCCGCCGACAGAAGCGACGATTGGCAAAATCGATACCCAGCAAAAGAAGCAGTTTCCGCAAAAGCCTTTTGACTTGACCGAACTCCAGAAAGAAGGCAATAAGCGTTTTAAGTTCAGCGCCCAGCAAGTTCTGGATTGTGCGCAAAACCTGTACGAAAAGAAACTGCTCACCTATCCGCGTACCGATTCGCAGTACTTGCCCGACACCATGAAGCAAGAGGCATACGCCCTTGCCCAAAAATTGGCAACGCCCGAGCAGCAAAAGATTTTTAGAACCTTCGACGAAAATTTCGTCTTTATCAATTCCAGCAAGGTGACCGACCACTTTGCCATTATCCCCACCGGCGAAGCTCCCAATGATCTGCCCGAAATGGAGCAGAAGATTTACGACTTGGCCAAGGAACGTTTTGTTCAGGCATGGTTGAAGCCTTACGTGTGGGACGAAATGGAAATCGCGCTCAACGCCGAGAAGGACCTTTTCCGCTTGAAGCTCAAGCGCAACGAAGATTTGGGATTCCGCGCCCTTGTGAAAGAAGAAAAGAAGAAGGGGTCTAAAAAGGCGAAAGACGAAGCTGGTGCCGAGAAAAGCGGCGAAGCCGAAGGCAAGGGCGACAACGACGAAATTACAAACCTGGTGGAAGCATTCCCGGAATGGGCTGTCGGCGAGCACGCGCCTTTTGACAGCGTAGAACTGCAAAAGAAAAAGAAGAGCAAGCCCAAGTACTACACCGAAGCTACCCTTTTGGCCGCGATGAAAACTGCCGGCAAGCAGATTGAAAACGAAGAACTGGCCGAAGCCATGAAGGACCGCGGCTTGGGTACGCCGGCCACGCAAGCAGGCATTATCGAAACGCTGAAGAAGCGCGGCTTTATTGAAGCGCAAAAGAATTACCTGGTAAGTACCGCCCGCGGGCGCGAAGTGATTTCCTTGATGGACGAGAAAGTCAAATCGCCCGAGATGACCGGCGAATGGGAATACAAACTTTCGCAGGTTGAAAAAGGAACGCTTACGCCAGTGGAATTCCGCGACGGAATCGTTGAATACGTGAAGCAGCTGTTCGCAGACTTACATGCGCGATACGGTTGCCAGTTCGAGCGCGAGACCGTGACGGAGGCGATACCCTGCCCCAAGTGCGGGAGCGCGCTCGAAGTAGCCCCCTGGGGCTACGTGTGCCCCAAAACCGAATGTGGATTCAAGATTGGGCACACCCTGGCAGGCAAGATGCTTTCTCATTCCGAAATGAAGACTCTCCTTGCCGAAGGCCATGTAGGCCCCATTGCCGGATTCAAGAGCAAGAAGGGAACCGAATTCTCGGCGAAGCTTTCGGTGGACAAAGATTTCAACATCCAGTTTGAATTCGAAAGCGATGGCAAATTCCACGGGCAAAAAACAGAATACAAGTGCCCGCTCTGTGGAGCCGTTCTCGAAGAAAACAAGAATGCGCTATTCTGCACAAGCTCTACCGAAGGCGTTGATTGCAAATTCACGCTGTTCAAAACGGTAGCAGGGCACGCGCTTACCGCCACCGAAATCAACGAGCTCTTTACCAACGGCGAAACTCCGCTGATTCAAGATTTCAAAAGCAAGAAGGGTTCTGACTTTGCCGCGCGCCTCAAATGGGGCGATGGTGAAAACAAGGGACGCACTGTTTTTGAATTCGCACACAGAAACCTCCCCTGCCCCGTTTGCGGAGACCAATTGCGTTTTCGCACCGGGACATCGAACCAAGGAAATGGCGAAGCGAATCACGCCGCCTACGTGTGCATGAACCCGCAATGTGGTTTTGGAATTCCGCAAGTATTCTACCAGCGCAAATTCAGCGACGACGAAGTGGAAGGTTTGCTCAAGAACAAATTCACGCCGGTTCTGGAACCGTTCAAGAAGAACGACACCACCTTCCGCGCAGCGCTTGAAATCCGCAACGGCGGCAAACTCGCCTTCAACAAATTAACCGTCGAAGTCATTGAAACTTCATCCAAATAAATCTACTATGGATTGCTTCGGGGCAAAGCCCCTCGCAATGACGTAGCCTCAACCATTGGCTTTATTTATGCGCCATCGAGGCGCATAAATAAAGAAAGGGCTCCCTTACGGGAACCCTTTCCTAAGAAGGAGAAAATATGAATCGGTATGTGGAACCTTGAACCTATCAGGAGGGGAGCAATGATAGTGTCGTTTGAGGATTTACCCTTCTACCGTTCACGATTCCAAATATACCCAATTATTCGCCCTTGAGAACTACCAAATTACTTATTTTCTAAATCCGTTTCGATTACATTTTGGATTTAGTAAATTGGCGTTTACTCTTCGTGGAAAATAATCTTGCACTTCGGAACAAAACGGAATCCACCGCGACGGTGACGTTCGATTTCGAAGAACTTCTTCACACCTTCAGACGGATGTTCAGGATCGTCGGAACCGTTGATATGAGCAATCACGCGGTTCAAACGGCTTTCGAAGTTCGGACGAAGCGGGTCCATGCAAATAGACGGATCACGCTTGAATTCGCGGTTTTCAAATTCTTCACGACCAGTGGCGCTGTATTCGCGCAGCAAGTTACGAAGAATACGAGCAGGCACGTTACGCATCAAGTGCTTGTTGTTCACAGAGATGGAATCGTCGCTCTTGTAGTAGATAATCGTCACGGAGTCGTTCATGGCTTCAAGCAGCTGTTCCTGAGCCTTCTGGATCGGTTCCCAAGAATCGAATTCCTGCTTAACCACAGCGCTCATGAGCTTGTTGAACGGTTCCGGTGCCACCACGTTGGCCTTGTAGTCGAAGTAGACCACGCTAGCCGGTGCGCCGTAATAGCAGCCCTTATGAATCAGGACAGCACCCACCTTATCGTCCACCACATCTTCGGTGGCGCGGATGCAAGCCATCTTCTTTTCGGCATCAAATTCCCAATCGAGGCCATATTCGGCAAGGCAATCACCAAAGGTCATGTACTTACCGACCTGACGGCCGTTCACGTAAACGCATCCATCATCACGAACTTCGGCAGCAACTCGGTTTTCGAGAGCTTCCACGAAGGAGGTCTGGCTGGCCTTGTATTCGATCTTTTCGTAGGGAGGCGTATTCAAAAGCAGTGCACCGACCTGCACCAGGCCGTTGAACCAGCGCATGGGGTTCGTAACCAACATGCCCGGAGAATCGAAGCGGTAGGTGAAGTATTCCTTGCGGAAGCCATCGACCAGTTCGCGATGCAGGAACTTTGCATTGGTGAGAAGCGGGTAACGCTTCGGGATAATATCGAGGCAGAGCTGACGGACGTCTTCGGTTGCGTAGAACTGGGAGACGTACGGGAGGTAAGAGCGAAGCACGCTACGTGCCGGAATCGCTTCGAACGTGGCACAGCGGTCCATAATGCGCTGAACGAATGCATCCGGATTTTCACCGCGTTCGTAGAGCCAGTTCACCACATTGTTCATCATGAAGCGGTAGACGCCTTCATCCACGAACGAATCTTCGAAGTAGATGTCGTTTAACAGTTTAACGTTGAAACGAGGGTCACGCTTAATGAGAGTCAAGATATCCTTGACAGGATACGAGATGAGCAACTCAATGTGAGTCAACTGAAGGAACAGGTTTGAAAGCACTTTTACCTCACTCTATTGAATGGTATTTTGAAAAACGCCACTCAGCCTTTTCGGACTATTAATTTAGCAAAAATATACGTATTATACCCCCAAAAGGCTATATTTGAGCCATGAAATCGGCTGAAATACACGTTTTATCGGATGAAATCATCAATAAAATCGCCGCAGGTGAGGTGATTGAGCGCCCAGCGTCGGCCGTAAAAGAGCTGATTGAAAATGCCATTGATGCGGGAGCCACCCGTATACAGGTGTCTATCGAAGAAGGCGGCAAGAAAAAAATCCAGGTTACCGACAACGGAAAGGGCATGAATGAGGCCGACCTGGACCTGTGCTACCTGAGACACACCACTTCAAAGCTTTTTAATGCAGACGACCTATTCCATTTGCAGACAAATGGTTTTAGAGGCGAAGCCGTGGCCTCTATTGCCGCTGTGTCCAAATTAACCATTACTAGCGCCACCGACGATGGCGACAGTGGCCGAATTATCTTGGAAGGCGGAAACGTTGTTCAAAAACAGGACGTTCAAGCCAGCCGTGGCACCACTTTTTTGGTCGAAAACCTTTTTTACAACACCCCCGTCCGCCGCAACTTTTTGAGCAGCGAAACGGCCGAAAGCACCCGAATTTTCGATGTTGTTCTAAAAACGGCTATTGCGCACCCCGAAATCCGCTTTGATTACAAAGTCGGAGAAAAGACCTTGTTTACAGGAGTCCCGGGCGAACTACGCAACCGTATTGCCGAGGCCATTGGCTCTAAAATCGCCAAAGTGCTTTTGCCCGTCGATTACACCGAAGCCGGCGTACACGTTTGGGGTTACGTATCCCCCACCACCGAGACCAACGGCAAGCGCAACCATCAGTTTTTATTCATCCGTAACCGCCCGATTGAAAGCAAGATGATCAGCAAGGCGGTGCAGCAGGCTTACGAGCCCTATGGTGCCCAGTGCAAGCCTGTTTCGGTACTGTTCTTGGACATGCCGGACATGGAATTTGACGTGAACGTGCACCCCGCCAAGCGAGAAGTGCGCTTTGCCAACCAGAATCTGGTATTCCTGGTGGTGTCCCACGCTATTCGCGACGCCTTTACCAAGGATATGGAGGCAAGTTCGCCCCTGATTGATCTGAGCGAACTCCAGGATAGCAAGCCGGAAGTGCCTTACGGATTCGAAGAACCGATTTCTAAGCCGGCAGCAGCTCCTGCACCCAGTTTTAGCCCCCGAGAAACTTCTCCCAGGGATTTTACCACAAAGGAATCCAGCGGCGGCATTCCCGAAATGTTGAATTTTCCGACGGCCGGATTCACTTTTGAAAAGCCCCGCAAGGCTGCCCCGCAAAATGATTTAGCCCAGGACCTGTTCTGCACGCCTGAAGTAGGCAAGGTCATTTCGCTGGAAGGCAAGGTAAACGAGACGCCCGAGCCTGCTGCCCAATGGGTGCCGCCCACCTTCTTCCAGATTGCAAACACCTACATTGCCGGCGAAGATTCCAACGGACTCTTGGTGATTGACCAGCACGCCGCCCATTCGCGCGTTCTGTACGAACAAGCGCTTGAGACCTTAAAAAACGGCGCCGCCCTAGATAGCCAGGAACTGTTGTTCCCGGAACTCTTGGAACTTTCCAAGCTGGAAGTGGAAGCCCTGAAGAGCGTGGAAGACCAGTTCAAGCATTTGGGCTTTTACATTGAGCATTTCGGTGGCGAGACCTACCAGATTCGAGCCATCCCCAGCGCACTCCCGCTTTCCCGTGCCATCAAGGCGGTCAAGGACTTCTTGGACAGCATCGGTGACGAAGGCAAGAGTGAAGGCGACATGGTAAAGGTGCAAGACACCATCGCCAAAGCTTGGGCGAACACGAACGCCTACCAAGCCGGCGACAAGCTGAAATCTGAAGAAATGGCCGCCCTCGTAAGCCAGCTCATGCTGACCGAAGAACCGCTCAAGTCGCCCTACGGGCACCCGACCTTACTGCGGTTTACGCTCGACGAACTGGCCAAGAAATTCAAGCGCTAATTGATCGAAAGATTTTCCGACAGCGAGCTTTTCTGAAAGCTCTTTCACGACATTTTCTTTTTTACCCATGGTAAACGGGCTAGCTTTGACACCCGACCACGGGGGGACGATGTATTCTGAGAACACAAGACGATCCAGGATAATGTTGGGCAATGCGAAAAATTTTGTCTTGATAAACAAGCGGCCAAGGCAATAAGTCAACATGTCTGGCTTGGTGCAAACCGTAAAAGAGGCGCCCGACAAAGCTAGTTCCAAGGTCGATGTTCCGGGGGCAGTCAATACACATTCTGCGCTTTGGTAGAGAGCCATTCGCTGGGCTGCACTTTGAGGCGCGACGACTACGGGAACTTTAAACTTTTCAAAAGCACTCACCAGTTCTTGACGCGCCGCGACAACGACAATATTTTGGGCCGCCGCATTTTTAGCCCCTTGCACCGCCTTCAAATAAATCGGCAAGTTGCGGAGCGCCTGCGCCTTGCGGCTCCCCGGGAGAAGCAGAATTTGGTTTGCGGCATCACAAAGACTGTCGCTGCGAGATTCTGCATTTTTGATTTCAGCAAACGGGTGCTTGACGCGGACCACATCGCAGCCCGCCTCACGGTACACGGATTCTTCGAAGTCAAAGAATACAGCGAGTTTAACGTATGGATTCTTGGCAAGGACTTTCGCGCGTTTGCGCTTCCAAGCCCACACTTGCGGAGGCGCCACATACAAAGCGGGCTTGCGCAACTCCCCCGCCCGCGCTACCAGTTTCATGTTAAAGCCCGGATAATCGATGGCAATCAGCCCGAGGCATTCCGGTGATTCAAGCGCCGACTTTAACGCATTGAAACTCTGGCGCAGCTTGAGGTACTTGGGCAGCACATCGCCAAAGCCAGAGACCGGCAAGGTTTCGAAGTCCACCAAGGGCAACATGCCCGCCGCCTGCATGCGGCGGCCGCCCGAACCTTTCACAATAAAATTTTTAGAAACCAGAGTCTTGACTAAGGGTTCGCCAACGGAATCCCCGGAGTCTTCGCCTGCGCAAATCAGAATGTACGGCTCGCACGCCATAGGCATTTACCGCTTGGCACGATTCGAGACCCAGACCTTCGCGGCGCCCAATTCTTTGCGCAAGAACTGCAGCAATTCCGGAGTGTAAACGACCTTCTTGTTCTTCAAGGCAAGTACGTGCACGTTGCCGGATTCCGCTTCCACATGGCACACGATTTCGCAACCGCGTTCGCCTTCAAAAGGTTCGTACTTTTCCATGGCCGTCAGCAACTTGTCGGTGAAGTCATCATCGATCATGGAAGAATAAATCACCATGTGAATGTGGCTCACCATGTCCGAACGCACGCGGTCCAGCTGAATGACTTCTTCCACCACCAGCTGCATGCCATCGCCCATACGCTGGTGTTCGAGCGCACCCTTTACGAGCACGCGGTCATCGAGGGCTACGGTGTCGCGGAACTTTTCCCACAGATCCTTCTTGAAGAACATTTCCAAGTCACCGTGGAAGTCTTGAATGGAGCCTGCGCCAATGGTATCGCCGCGCTTGGTTTCAATAGAGCGGAGCTTAGTCACTACGCCGCCCACGATTACGGTGCCGCCTTCGTGGCGTGCCAATTCTTCTTCGTCCAAGGAGCAAGAGGTAAAGCCCTGCAGTTCCGGGCGGAATTCATCCAGCGGGTGGCCCGACAGGAACATGCCCACCACGTCGCGCTCCTTGTTGAGCATTTCCATGGCAGACCATTCTTCGGCTTCTTCGAGAACTTCGGCAGAGCTATCCATAGAAGGCGCGCCGCCGCCCATATCAAAGAGCGACATCTGTCCGCGATCTTTATCTTCTTGACTGCGGGCGGCCACTTCCATGGCGCGGTCTACGGTTGCCATAAGTACGGCGCGGTTGCCCGGGAATTCGTCGAGGGCGCCAGCCATAATCAAGCTTTCAATAAGGCGCTTGTTCATGGGCGGGCGTTTTTCTTTTTGTTCGCCCTGGTATTCCGTCACGCGCTTGCAGAAATCAAAGATGTCCTTGAACTTGCCGCGACGTTCTCTTTCGGCAATAATGTCTTCGACTACAGCGAGGCCCACGTTACGAATGCCTGCCAAGCCAAACAGAATCTGGCCTTCCGTGTTGGCCACAAATTCGCCCATGGAGGCGTTAATGTTGGGCGACACCACTTCGATATCAAGGCGCTTGCATTCCAGAATAATGGTCACGATGTCTTCGGTCTTACCCATTTTAGACGTCATGGAGGCGGCCATGTATTCGGGGCCGTAATGCGCCTTAAGGTAGGCCGTCTGGTAAGCCACGTAAGCGTAAGCTGCAGCATGACTCTTGTTGAATGCGTATCCGCAGAACGGAAGCACCGCATTCCACACCTTCTGAATCATTTCCTTTTCGTAGCCCTTGTCCAAGCACTTCTGGAAAAACTCCGGTTCGAGTTTTGCCATCTTTTCGGGCATCTTCTTGGCCATGATACGACGGATGTTGTCAGCGCCACCCAGCGTGTAACCACCCAGAATCTGGGCCAGCTTCATCACCTGTTCCTGGTACACAATCACGCCGTAGGTTTCACCCAGCACCTGTTCTAGGTCAGGGTGGTAGCAGTCAATTTCTTCTTGACCGTTCTTACGGGCAATAAAGTGCGGAATCTGGTCGATCGGCCCCGGACGATACAGGGCGTTCATAGCGATTAGGTCAAAGATTCGAGTGGGCTTCAGTTCGCGCAGGTACTTCTGCATACCCGGAGATTCGAACTGGAACACCGTCGTGGTCATACCCTTACCGAGCAAGTCAAAGGTTTCCTTGTCATCCAAAGGAATATGACCCATATCAAGTTCAATCGAACGATTCTTCTTGACCATGTTCACCGTGTCTTGAATGATCGACAAGTTGATAAGGCCAAGGAAGTCCATCTTCAAAAGTCCGATGTCTTCGGCGTAGTGTTTGTCGTACATCACCACCGGCGTATCTTCGGGGGCGGCACGGTACAAAGGTGCAAGATTATAAATCGGGGTCGGCGTAATCACCACGCCGCAAGCATGCACGCCCGTCTGGCGGGGCAAATCTTCCAGCTTTTTAGCGATATCCCACAAGTTCTGGTAACTGGCGCGGCTGCCAATCATCGCTTGCAGGGGTTCCGGGCTGTAACCGTCTTCCAGGTTGTTACCCTTCTTGTCTTTACCCGTCCAAGCTTGCTTCAGGCTAAAGTTCAAAGTGCGCTGGGGGAACAGCTTGGTAATCTGCTTTGCTTCGGCAGGCGGAAGCCCTAAGACGCGAGCCACGTCGGTAATCACCGCCTTCGACTTGAGCATACCGTAGGTAATAATCTGGCCCACGCATTCCTTGCCGTACTTGTCCGTCACGTACTGAATCACGCGACCGCGGTCACGGTCCGCAAAGTCGGTATCGATATCCGGCATGGACACACGTTCGGGGTTCAGGAATCGTTCAAAAAGGAGATCGAAAGTGAGCGGGTCAATGTCGGTAATACCGATAATGTAAGTGACCAGAGAACCAGCAGCAGAACCACGGCCCGGACCCACAGGAATCCCATGTTCACGAGACCAGTTGATAAAGTCCCACACAATCAAGAGGTAACCCGCCACGTTCATGTTGCGGATACAGTTCAGTTCCTTGTACATGCGCTTACCCACATCGGTTTCATGGGCAGGGAACTTGAAATCCTCTTTAGGGAAACGCCACTGGAGTCGTTGATTACAAAGGTGCGTAATGTAGATGTCAGAATCGGAGCCAGGCTTACACCAGCGATGCACCGCTTTATCCCAAGCCTTATTGTCGGCTTCGTCAAAGAATTCCGGCTGCGACAATCGTTCGATTTCGGCTTTGTCATCGTCGGTCAAGGCATCGGGTTCAATCCCCTTTTCGGCGCAGTAAGACTCCTGCACCTTTTTCTTCTTGTCCTTGATGACGCCCTTGAGTTCGCGTTCGCGTACGACCGGATATTCCGCATCGAATTCCGCCTTCATGATGGCCTTGATGCTCTGGTATTCTTCAGAAGCCAAAAATTCATCGGGAATCTTGAAGCGCGGCCAGAATTCATCGCCGATACCGGTTTTCACCGTATAGTTACAGCGTTCTGCAATCTTGACCGTGTTTTCGATGGCACCCGGAATATGCCCGAACAGTTCCACCATTTCGGCTTCGCTGCGGAAATAGAACTTGTCCGTCGGAAAGCGTTTGTCGTCAAAGCCGTTCAGCGTTTCCTTAAGCGAAATGCAGCGCAAGACCTTATGCGCTTCGGCATCTTCGGCCTTAATGTAATGAACGTCTGCCACCGCCACAATTTCGCGGCCCAGTTCACCGGCCAACTGAACGTTATAATCGTTCAGCAATTTTTGCTGAGGCACGCCGTTGTCGCACACCGAAATGTACAGATGGTCATGGTCAAAAATCTTGTCGAGGGCTTCCATGTATTCGCGGGCAACGCTATTGCGCCCGGCCGCGACACTCTGGCCGTACTTGCTAAAGAAATCACCAGCAATGGCAATAATGCCTTCTTTATGCTCTTCAATCACCGACAGCGGCACCGAGGGAATTTCTGCCCAGCGGTCACCGTCTTCGTAACGGTAACTCACAATACGGAGCAGATTATAATAGCCCGCTTCATTTTCCACCAAAAGGGTCAGACGCTCAAAAGTAATCGGATCTTTCTGGTTTGCGCTAGAAGTGTCCACATAAATATGACAGCCGTAAATCGTCTTTACCGGCGGTAGCCCCTTTTCTTTGCGGGCCTTGTTCATGTCTTTTCCGCGGGTCTGAATTTCTAGAATACCGAACATGGCTCCATGGTCGGTAAGGGCGACTGCAGGTGCGTTTTCGTCGGCTGCAGCAGCCAAAATGCCGTCTAGACGGGCAGAAGACTGTAAAACAGAAAATTCAGAATGAACTTGCAGGTGAACAAAGGCCATGGGTCTAATTTAGTAAAAAGCCGTTCACCATTTTCAATTAGTCAATCCGATACTTATTGAGAATCGCCTTCGTAACAAAGCTTACATCGCCGAATTTTTTGCGGTATTTTTTACGAATCACAAGCTCGGCCGGGAGCATTGCCAAAGCCTGCAGCCAGGCCTTCGCCAAGGCGCCACAAATGGCAAACTTAGAGAGCTTTTTGCCATCGCCGGACTGCCCGGGGACTCCCCCCTTGGCCATATTCAAATAACGCACGAATCCGCGAACCGGAAGTTTCAAGATATCGCCTGCCGGAAGCAAGCGGACTGCCGTACGCAAACGGTTGCGTTCCGAATAAAATAACTTGCGAGGCGAATAACGCACCGTTGTCATGGAGCGTTCATGATAGACTTTTGCCTCGGGGCAAAAGATCGTCTTATACCCGGCAAGATTATGGCGGAAATACCATTCCGTTTCTTCAAAGAACAAGAAGAAGCTGGCATCCATTTTGCCTGCAGCCTCTGCCGCTATCTTGCGGAAACTCATCACGGCGCCGTAGCATCCAAAGACCTCTTTTTCGCGCACATCGGCATCGGCAATATTCAAGCCGCTCGCCTCATTTTTGGCAAACAAGTCCGGGCCAAACTGCACGCCCACGGCATTCACCACACCGCTTTTTTCCATCACGAGGCTTGCAATAGAGCCTGCTTCGGGGTGGCGGTCAAAACACTTCAAAAGATTTTCGGCCCAAGTCGGATCAAATTCCAGGTCCATGTTGCAAAGCACCTGGATATCGGCATCCATATTTTCGAGGAGTCCGTTACAGGCGCCCGCATAGCCCAAGTTCTTGGGACTTTCGATGACCTTGCAAGCGAGCCCTTGTTCTTTTAAATTCTGAATAGAATTGTCGGTGGAGGCATTGTCATAAACAAGAACTCGCACACTCTGCGTTTGTGCCATCAAGCTTTTGACGCACTCCGAAAGTTCCGAGCCGCCGTTATAATTGATAATACCGACATCTATTTTCATATTCACCTAAAAAGAAAAGGGACCCGCAGGTCCCTTCAAATATAGTTTAAACTTACAAGCGAGAATTACAATCCGTAAAAGCGGATGTAGTCGATTTCGCCGTTAAAGTAGCGGTTGTGCTTAGCCTGATTTACAGCGTCGTATGCAATACCGATGTTGTAACCCAGCTGAGAGACATCGCCCTTGGCGGCTGCACCAGCGGTACGCTGACCATTCTGGTAAACCATCACGGAGTCGGCGGTACGTTCCACGCGGATTTCGTTCCATTCGCCAAGAGCAAGTTCCTTACCCCTGATGATATTCCATTCCGTGCCATCGACGTCGGCATCGCGGAAGTGAACCGTGAGAACGCCTTCGTCCACGCGGATAATCCAGCCATCGCCATAGCGTCCAGGAGGCTCGGCAGCAATGATGTTCTGCATTTCGCCGAATTCAGCCGGCTTGACGCGGGCAGTTACAGCGAATGTATTACGCTGGAATACCTTGGAAAGGCTGATCGGCAAACCGGACTGGCCATCGAGAGAAACGGTGGTGTCGGCAATGGTCGGCTGACCAACAGCGAACTTCGTAGAGTTGTTGGCCATGCGATCGAGGCCCACGAACGTGGGTTCGTTGAATTCCCATGCGGCAAGCAACCATTCGGTCTTTTCGACCACGGTGCCAACGGTAAAGCCCTTGAACACACCGAAGCGGATGTAATCCATTTCGCCAACGAAGTAGCGGTCATGGAAGGCCTGGTTCATGCCATCGTAGCCAATGCTCCAGTTGTAAGCCATCTGAGTCAAGTCGCCCTTGTAAGCGGCTGCAACAGTTACTTCACCATCCTGAATCAGCTTGATGCTGTCGGCGCTACGTTCCAGGCGGATATCGCTCCATTCATTGAGAACCATTTCCTTGCCCGGGAAAGCGTTCCAGTCGTCACCGTCCTTGTCGGTGTCACGCAAATGAACCGTCAAGACACCTTCGTCCACGCGAAGGATCCAGCCGTCCACGCCACGTCCAGGAGGCTCGGCCACGACAATGTTCTGCATGGTACCGAACTTGGTGGGTTTCACGCGAGCTTCAACCACGAATTCGTTAATATTGATGTCGTTTTTAAGCACCACATCAAGACCCGATTCGCCATCGAAGCGTGCAAAGCCGGAATCAGAAACAACCGTGCCTTCGCCAGCAGTTGCATTATGTCCATTGCCCGTTACATCGAGACCAACGTTTTCAGGATCGTTGAAATCCCATTCGGCGATCCATTCGGTAATCACGGAGTCCTTGGTAAGGTCAATGGTATCGACCACAGCCACGGTATCTACCACCTGGACAGAATCGATCGGGGTATCTTCGATTTCGTCGACGTTTTCGACGCCAATCTGTTCCACGGAACCGTTGGTGCAGTGGCACTGGCCCGGAACAAGGATATCAAAGCCAATCGTAAGCTTGCCGCTGACCTGGACCACCTTGCCGGAATCGTCCTTGAAGGCGGCAACAATCTGGCCATTGACCCAGAACACGACAATCTTACCAGCGCGTTCCATACGCACGTTGGCAAGAGACTTCTTTTCGATATGCTTATCGGTCTTGAACTTGTGCCATTCGCCGTTGCCATGGTTGCGCCAAGAATACACGATAGCGCCACCTTCGACCTGAATCATCCAGGCAGCACCGTCGCCATCGACGCCGGCAGAAGCAACAGTGTAAGTGGAATCGTCTTCGACCTGCACGTCTGCATCGACTGCAAAATTGTCGCTCTGCAGAGTTGTATCCACATCGACAGACACTGTAGAATCAGCGGAAGAACCGGAAAGGTCCCAGGATTCCACAACAGAACGCCTGTACTTGGCAAGATGGGTCTGGGCATCTGCGACATTCACGCGAATCACGTTCTGTTCTTCGCTCACGGAGCCTGTCAGCGAGGACGATGACGACTCAGTGGAGCAACCGAACATTCCGACCATCGCCATCGAGGCGAGCGCGGGGATTGCATACCATTTTTTCATTTTGTCTCCTTCACCCCTTTATTCTGGGCAAACATTCTTCGTAAGAAAATAATATTTTCCACCCTGGAAAACAAGTGGGATTGTAAACTACTTCTTAATTTTGGTCAAAAATCCGTACTGGAACGGGATATAACTCAAATGAGCCAGGATATTGGGCATGAATTTGAGCTGTTTTCGGATACCCACGATGCGTTCCACCTCAAGACCATTTTCCTTGGCAAAGCGGATAAAGCTCTTTTTGGTCCAGAAAGTCTTGTGGTTGATATCAAGAACGCCAAGTGCACGTTCGCCCTGGTCCACCTTGACATAGCGGAAATCCCTAGTCAAGACAATCTTGAGGATGTTTTCGACGCAAATAAAATTGGGGAGAGACAGAAGGATATGGCCTTCCGGAGTCAAATGCTGCTTGCAGAAATTGATGAGGTCCACCGGATCGTTCACGTGTTCCAGCACGTCGCACATGACTATCAGGTCGAACTTGCGGTCTTCTTTATAGTCTTCGTAAAGCACGTGGTGGTATTCGTTGAATCCGCCTGGGAAGTTTTCGGCCGTCTGGCAGTCGGTACGGTTCTCGGGTTCAATAGCTACCTTGTAGGAATCCTTCGGGTAAATCACGCAGTTCTTGCCAGAGCCGGCACCAATTTCCAGAACACTCTTGGCATCTTTCGGAACAAGCATGGCAATGTCGTAACGAATTTTATTCGGGTACATAAAACCTCTTTTTTTAGGCAAATATAAATTTTTTTATCAAAAATACTATTATTGTGCTCAATGGCAACCGATAAAACAGCTACCAAGCTCTTTGTAAAGCGGATATTCCAGCTTATTGTAAGCGTGGGAGGATTCGCCTATATCTTTTATAAGGTGCCATTTTCAAGCGTCGTAGACAATTGGAGCCTTTCCATGACTCCTTGGATCCTTTTGATGCTTGTGGCCGCGAACTTGATTATGCTTATCCAGGCGAACCGCTGGAAAGGTCTTTCGGTACAAGGGCCCGAAATCCCGTTCAAGACTTACTACGCCTACACCGCCATGGGGTACTTTTTCAACAACCTGCTGCCTACGGGTTTCGGGGGCGATGCCGTCAAGTCGCTTGCATTCGGCAAGAAATTTAACCAGACGAGTCAATCGATTTCGGCGGTACTCCTGTCAAGAATCCAGGGGCTATTGGCCATGTTCCTGTGTTTCTTCATTGCGCTCCCCTTCGCCTTGAGCAAGATCGAAGTTCCTTTTGCCTACACCTTGGTGATGACCATTGCGATGATAGTCTGCATGGTATTTGTGGTTTTTTGCCTGTTTTCGGACAAAATACCTGTCCCGGACGCGATTTTGAACAAGCTCACCTTCATTCCCAAAATGCAGAAGAGCCTGTCTATTTATAGGCAATACAAAAAGCAGGTCTTGCTTTCGTCTTTAGATTCCCTGTGGCTGCAGCTTTTGACTCTTTTTATGGCCTACGCCTACTTTAGAGCGGTGGGGCAAGAGATTGACATCAGCATTCTTGTGGTATTTACAAGCATTACAATCGTTATTTCGATGCTCCCGGTCTCGTTGAACGGTATCGGCGTGCGCGAGGGGGTGCAAGTGGCCCTCTTTACCGGGATTCTCGGAATTCCCGCCCCCATTGTGCTTTCGGCAGGGCTTTTGGGCTATATTCCGCTACTTTTCCAGGCCTTACAGGGTGCTGTTGTACTTTTGTCTACAAAAAACAACACTTTGCCCGAAAATCATTAAAAAATCTTTACGTCTTCTGTTTTTTTTGTTATCTTGTGAAACAAATAGAATGGAGGAACACTTTCATGGGATTTTCAAACAAACTTATTACCTGCGCCTTTGGCGCTACACTGCTCTTGGCCGGTTGCGGAAGTAAAGGCGGTTCCGAAGACAAGCCGACTAGTCCGGCTGCAGATACGCCCGACACCCCGAGTTTTAACGTTTCCGGTTGCCAAGATATCTCTGATGCCAATGCCCAAGCACAGCTTGAATCGGCCAAGGCAACGATCGTAGACATTCTGCAAAGCCTGGGCGAAGGCGATTTCCACAACGCTCAGGTAATTAGTGCCCAGACCAAGGCCACCTTTAAGTCTGTTTTGGACAAATACCCCGGCAGTTGCGAAGCTCAGCTCGGCTACGCCCTCGGAATCGTGACCGACCTTGTGAACAACAAGGAAATCAAGGGATTCATTGACACCGTGAGCAACAAGCAAGAAATTGTTGACATGAACGTCAATGACTACAACAGAATCCTGATGACCGCCGACGGCAAGCTCCTTACAAGTGTAGCCCAGACCGCCATGGCAGAAGCGATTCCCTCCTTGGATTCTGCTATCATCTACTTGAGAAATATTGTCAACAACAAGGACTTTACTTGCAAGTACACTTATGAAGACCGCACCTTTGAACTGGACCGCGGCGAATTTGCTCCGGCACTTGCAGGCTTGTTTGTTGCAAAGGCAGCCCTCACCTTTGGCGCAAGCTTGAATATTGACTTCTCGGATAACGGCAACTACGACTGGATGAACAATCTGGAAAACAGCAGCGAATACGAGACCTCTAAAATCAACATGCAGCAAGTGCAGAGCCTCTTCAGCAAGAAGAGTTCTTTCACCACCGTTTACGACAACTGGAAGTCTAACTACAAGAACATCCCGAACTTGTTGGACAGCGCCATCAGCTACGTAGAACTGGGCCTGCAGTACGGCATTGAAGAATCCCAGAACGGCACCGCCACCCAGATGAACGACCCCTACATTGTAGGCGACGGCGAAATGTCTGACGTAAGCGTCAAGGATTTCCAGAAGGCAATCGATTCTTTGGAATACTACCGTCAGGGTCTGCGCACCGGTGTCGAAGTCACACTGCCGCAAGGTTCCAAGGTCACCATCAATATCGCCAAGTTCTTTGAAATCACCGACGGATTCCAGGAATACCTGCCGTACCACCACATTAACGAAGCTTCTGAATGGTACAAGCCGGACCAGGGCTATGGCTGGACAAGCACTTTGACCAGCAAGGCTTACGCAGAACACGAACTCGGTGTTGCAGTCAGGGGCGCTCTTGCGCAGAACATGGTTATCACAGGCTTTGGAGCTTGGATAAGCACCCGTTATTCTTGGTACACCGGAGAAATCGAAGAACAGGCACTTCCTGATTTCTGCATGGACATCGAAACTGCTGACGACTACTATTACAACTGCTACACGGTAACTGTTGACAATTGTACCGCTTCTTTTGCAGTACGTGAAGACGCCTACAGAAGCAACGAATTAGACTTTACTCCTTCGCCGGTAAAACTGAGCTCTGAAGTTTGTAAGGTTGAAAACGGAGTCTCCAAGTTTGCAACCGCTTACCAGTATACGACCGAAAACTTCTTCTACTTCACCGACGCTAGCGGCAACAAGACCATTTCGATTCAGGGCCTTGATAACGGCTACCTCGAAGGCGGCGTTCTTATCAAGGACTACACCGCCCGCGACTTGAGCAAGCTTATCTTCTTCCCGGATTATACATTTGGCGGTGTGTTCCCCGGTATGACTGCTGAAAAGTTCTGGAATATCATCATCACCGAAACTGAAGAAGACGATGACGAGGAATACGAAGGCGTTTGGAATTACAACGACTAAGTAGTGAAGTTCTCAGTTAAAATACTGCTTATAATAGGGGTCGCAAACATTGCGGCCCATTCTTTCAGCAATGCAGGGTTCGCCGATTGTAGCGGACTCTTTTTGCTGCGCATGAGCGATAAGCAGTTTTCGGCAAAGCAATGCGGCGTTCACGATTCCTTTGAAGCAGAGAACCTGAAAGTCTACGGAGACTTGCGCCATATTACTTACCAAGGGCGTTATAGCGAAAAGACAGACCACTGGGACGCTAAAGGATTCAACAGCTTAGACATTGCAACCGTCGGTTTTGAAAACCGCTTCAAGTACATTACCCTTGGTGTGGATGTCAGCAGCCTGCCCTTTATAAAATCATCGCTCGCTGTACACCGTTCCGATTCGCTGTTCCGCATTGGCACAAGCATTGGCCGCGGAGTTATTGATTTTGGAAACATCAAGTGGTTCTCGGAAGACTACAGCGACATCGTTCCCGAAATTTCGGTGGACTGGGAATCGCACTTGTTCTACCGCAACCTTTCGGCAGAATTCAACCCGGGAATTCACCACGTGGGAATCTCGGGAACGTACTTGCAGTCATCGCCTCGAAACCCGAGCAAAGAATACTACGTTCGAGATTCGATTAACGTGCTTTTACTGCATGGTGAATACGGTGCGACTCTTGGCAAGCATCACCTGCAACTGGGCTATTCTTTTGCCGACGCCAACGCACGTCTGTACGGGATTTTTCAGCAAGAAGAAAGCCGCAAGCGCTTTATGTACCTACCGCTTGAAGCGAGACTCCACCTGATTCAAGCCGGATGGGAATATGGCAGCCTGAACACGAACTTAAATTACGCCCACCTTACAGGCAAATTAAGCGCCAACCAAGACCGCTTTTACGAATCGCTTGCGCCGAATAGGGCGCTCCCCTCCTCAGTCTTAAAATCGCTGTCGTTCAGCTTTTTACAGAAATTGTTCAGAATTGACGCTGACCTTGACGCCAGCGGAATCTTTGGCGGTGCCCTCTACCAATGGCATTTCGGGAAAAAGTATTCCATTAACCCCAGCGCAGGGCTTGAAGCCTATTACGCCAGCGGTACACTCGATATCGACAAGAAAATCGAAACACTGATTCTGGTGACTTACAACGAGCAGCACGAAATCTACACGCGAGAACTCAAGAGTGCCGGCGGTGTCGCATCCCTTGGGTTAGAACTTCGCCGCGAAGGCAGAGTCTCGATTGCCCTGGATTACGGCATTGCTCAGTTGATTCCGGTGTACATCAGCTACAAGGAATTCTTGCCCGACGATAACGCCAGCAGCGATTCCGGCAACGGCAATTCGGGCGACGGTTCCGGTAAAGGCGGCTCCGGTAAAGGCGGATCCTCTGGTTCCAAGAATTCTGGCGACCAGCAAGATTCCAAGAAAAAATCCGGCGACCTCGAAACAGAAAAAGGGGCCGCATTCCGTAACGGATTTGCGACCCACTTAGGCATTACTGTAAGGTTCTAGCGATTATTCCCAGACTTCCGTCTTGAGTTCGCGGCCCCACATTTCCTTGATGACTTCATCCACCTTCTTGCCTTCGAACAAGAGGGCGTGAACGGCGTTCACGATCGGCATTTCGACACCGAGCTTGTCGGCCAAGGCCTTGGTGCTCTTGCAAGTCGGGACGCCTTCGGCAACCATCTTCATGCCGCCGAGAACCTGTTCAATGGTTTCACCCTTACCGATGTGTTCGCCCACATAGCGGTTACGGCTATGCTGAGAAAGGCAAGTCACAATCAAGTCGCCCATGCCGGCAAGGCCAGCAAAGGTTTCGGGCTTTGCGCCGAGGGCCTTGCCCAAACGGCACATTTCTGCCTGACCGCGAGTAAGAATGGCTGCACGAGTGTTGTCGCCAATCTTGTACTTGCCGCCAGCTTCGAGGCCGTAAAGCACGCCAGAAGCAATAGCGATCACGTTCTTCACGGAACCGCAGAGTTCCACGCCCACAATGTCGGTGGAAGTGTAAACGCGCAGGTAAGAGCAGCTCATGGTCTTCTGCACCAGCTTGGCGGATTCTTCGTTCACGCAAGCAGACACAATAGCCGTGAGAATGTGGCGGCTGACTTCTTCGGCATGAGACGGACCGCTAAAGGCGACCATCTTGTCTTCGGTGAGCCAAGGAACGTTTTCGAGCAAGACTTCGCTCATGAGCTGGTTCGAGCCTTCGAGAATACCCTTCGTAGCGCAAACCACCACCGGTTCCTTGCCCTTGGCCGGAGTCCACTTGCCAAGATTTTTGGCGACACCGCCCATAAACTGGCTCGGCACCACAATCAAAACCATATCGCAGCCATCGAGGGCAGCGTTCATGTCAGTCGTATACTTAAAGTCGGCCGGGAAAATAACGCCCGGGAGTTTATCCTTGTACTGGTGTTCCGTAGAAAGCAGGTCCACTTCGGCCTGGGAATTGGTCCAGAACATCACTTCGTTCTTGTTTTCGTATACCACCTGGCCAAGGGACAAACCCCAGCCACCCGTTCCAAGTACAGTAACCTTCATAATAATCCTTACCTATCAATTATTCCTATAATCTACAATAATTACGCCTTCGGGGTCTTGCGTTTGCTGCCAAAACCGTTTTCGGTGCCGTTCATAAGGCGTTTAATGTTGGATTTGTGCTTCACAATCACAAAAACAGCCACAATCAGGCAGGTAATCATCAGGCCAAGATTGATATCGTCGGGCGGGAACGGCAACTTGAGGTAGCCCATTACCGCAAACACACCGAGTGCAACGCAGGCACCAATGCTACCCACCGACACATACTTGGTCGAAAACGTAAGAATAGTCCACACGACAAAAGCCGAGAGAGCCGTAATGGGGCAAAGGGCTAGGAACACGCCCAAGGCCGCAAGCACACCCTTACCGCCGCGGAAACCGGCAAAGCAAGTAAAGCTGTGGCCAAGAATCACCAAGAGGCCTGCAACCAGCGGAACCCAATGGGAATAGTCGGCACCACCGGCAGCCACCTGGGCTTCACACATTTTCATGGCAATCCACGGGCCAAAGAAGCCCTTGAGCAAATCAAGAAAAACTACCGGAAGAGCGGGTTTCCAGCCAAGCACGCGGAACGTATTGGTGAGGCCCGCATTCTTGGAACCGTAATCTCTAATGTCGAACGACTTTCCCTTTGCGATTTTTGCGATCCAGATCGCGCTGGGGATTGACCCCAGCAAGTACGCTATTGGAAGACTCAGTAAACTGTTCAAGATCTTCATCCTTTCTAAGGGTTAATTTCTGGTCGAAGTTCAAGCGGAG